>QWBZ01000489.1_pt1 | contig 13345 bp, 10 predicted proteins | sample 1972441 | NCBI WGS metagenome assembly QWBZ01 (sample SAMN09866721, study PRJNA288562) | Human oral metagenome isolate term6_saliva, whole genome shotgun sequencing... | isolation source: mouth | host: Homo sapiens | place: USA: California
GGAAATGGATCGATTGGAAATTTAAGTAAAAATGATTTAGATAACTATGAAATCTTTATTCCTGTAGCTAACGAACAAAAGAGATTGGGTCTTTTGTTTAGAAATATAGACAGCCTTATTACCCTTCACCAGCGTGAGCATTTTTAAGTTAGATAAGACCAGATAATGAACGCATGACTAAATCGATATCTTGGTTCTCGAGCTCTTGGATAATATGTAAGTACGTTTTCTGGGTCGTTGTCATACTTGCATGACCAAGACGCCTTGCAACGCTAGCGATAGAGACACCAGCAAACAATAAGATTGATGCGTGAGTATGCCTAAGCCCATGTATCGTAATGACAGGTATTTCAGCTTCTAAACATCGTCTTTCAAGAACAGAATTGATTGTAGAGTTGTAGACCTTGCCATGTACAAATATAGGTTGGTCCTTTGGCAGGAACTTAATCAGCTCGGAAAACTGGACAATTATTTGCCAATCTATTTGAACCTTTCTGACTGATGATTTATTTTTTGTTGCCGTGAAGCCGCCATTGTTTTTATAGTCCCAGGTTTTCGAAACAGAAAGTGCTTGTTTAGAGAAATCAAAATCATTTGGAGTAATTGCTAAGGCTTCAGAAAATCTAAGTCCTGTTTTTGCGATTAATAGAATTAACCAATCCCAATCTGGAATTGAACCAAGTCGCAACGACGAAAGAAGTTTATGTAGTTCGAACTGATTTAAGTATTTTTGATGCTTTTGCTTGGGAGTTTTTCCTTTAATTACTGCTTTTCGCGTTGGATCTCTATCAATCAGACCATCATCGACTGCGTCAAGTATTGCGCCTTTGAGTTGATGATGAAAATCCATGGTTGTTTGACGTTCATGAAAAATGGCGTATTCGTTCAACAGTGCTTGATATGTTTGCCTGTTTAGTTCTTCAAGCTTCATTGAAGGAGCAATCCTTTGTATCCACTTAGCGGATAAAAGATATTTATTCATCGTTACTTGACGAATCGCACCTTCTTTATAAGTAGAAATCCAGTCCTTATAGTAATCATAAAAGAACTCTTCTTTTGTGGCTTGCATAGAGCCACCCTCCTTTCAGGCAAGCTCACGCTGGTTATTTAAGCTTACGCTGGTGAAGGGTGATGAGAGTATCAAGATTACTGAAAAACGAGCCAATCTGTTGCTGTTCATTCATGTTATTGGGGACAAAGATAGACTTAGAAAGCAGATCATCTTTTGTTATTCCCTTGATTGATGTACCTTGTACTGCTTGTAGCTCGCCCTGCAGCATTTGGTATAAGCTGTATACAGTAAAATAGGGTTTAGTTTGTAACCTGCAAAGCGATAGAAAGTCTTGGCTTGTAGTGTAGGAATACGACATAAACGCAAGTTTTCCAACACCTACACGGGCTACAACAGCGATAGAGTTTTCAGGTACAAGCTGCGTAGCAGAGCTGCTCAATCCCGCCTTGGAGATATGCTTTCTTGGCTTAACTCCAAACAGCTTTCCATCAGACAGATCGGATGATTGAATCCAAGGTATTTCACCATTCCAATATGCTGTGTTTGAGGTTGATGGCGTGCCTCCGCCACGAGTGTACGAGGCAATGTCTGCAACCTTACGCTGTTCCCAAGCAGATGGGACTCATCTGCTTGGGAACTATACATTAATTTAAATACCCGTCTTTAATAAATGCACGCAAGTCTTCGTCGAGTTGAAAATAGGCTTCGTAAGTCTTTAGTTCTTTTCCAAATTTATTTTTATAGTATAGTTTTGTCCTCTCTAAATCTGCCGATTGAACGAGACTGTCATAACGGCCAAATTCATTAATTTCAAATTGAGAACTGCGACTGTTCAAAATTTGTACGAGTATTTTTTTATCAATTCCATATCGGTCACAGAATTGATTTAGCTGCTGGTTTTCTGCACTTTGTCTATATTCTGTTACATATTCACGGAATGATTTACCAGGCTCAACATCAATTGATCCTGATTGAATATCAGAAATAAACACATCAGCATACTTTTGGTCATCTTGGCTAAGAGATGAGTAAGCTTGATGAAGCTCTTGCAGCGCACGATCTTCTTCAACACCTTTTTCTCGAGCAAGAAGCCATTTATTAAAATGAAAATCCATGTAACCGGAGTCAATATCTTCTGTACGTATTTCGGTTATATAAGCATCAATATCAAAAGGATAGTCTGGAGTTTTGCCGTTATCTGTACGCTGAGAGAGCTCTTTATAACGTTGTACAAGCTTGAGGTAAGTTTGTTCGTTACAGGCGAGAGACTCGTTACTGTTGTAGCCATAGTCAGAGGGAAGCAACTTATCCCACCTAAAGCCCTGAATTTTTGCAGCTTCTAGATAGTTACAAAACTCTCTAAAAGTCTTTGCAAACTTTCCTTTCACTTCAACGCTTTCTGGAAGATGACCAAAGTCTGGAATACCACTTGTCTCAAATATGGATTGGATTTCTAGGTATTTTTGGTCCATTCCGCTTAGATTGACATCAAGATTGTCAACGAACAAACCCTTTGGACGATTTCCTGAATATAGATCAAAAGCCTTTTCAATATTTTTTTCCATTGTACTGGGCTTGCGATAATAACGAATTGTTCCAAAAGGCTTCTCGTGGATGTTAAAGAGTCTGTTTGTACGAGAGAACGCCTGGATAATGTTTTCATAAACTAGAATCTTATCAAGGAATAGGGTGTTTACCCATTTAGAATCAAATCCGGTAAGCATCTGGCTCACGACAATTAGAAGGTTAAGCTGTTCTTCTGGTTTGTTTTGTATACCTGTGTAGTGGTCTTTGTGAGACAAGCGTGCAGCAACATCTTTACGATAAAATCCGTAATCGTCTCCGAGCTTAAAGTTTTTGTTATAGATTCGGTTGTAATCCATTAAGGACTCAACAAGGCCATCTTCTTTGAATATTGCGCCTTCTTCGTTATCAATATTTGCATCTACCTGCAGTGCAACTTTTAACGTAGGTTTAAGCTCTTTAAACAGACGGTAGTATTCTATTGCTTCTGGAATCGATGAAGTGGCCAACATGGCATGGAATTTGCCACCATTAGTTACGTTGTCCCAGTTATCTAGGACGTCTTCGACCACAGCACGGCGATGTTTGTCAGAGTTGTATTGAGACGCAGGAATCTCATCTTCGATTCCTCGAATCTTGTTACCTCCAGCATCTTCAATAGAACACATTGGAAGGGACGAGAAAAGTTCGTTGTACATCTTGCTTTTTTCTGGGTCACTTCTCATCTCTTCAATAGACTTTGCTTTGACTTTCATCAAGCAAACGTTTTCTCTTAAATCCTTTTCTTTGAAAGTCGATACCTTGTATGGATGGAAACCGAGGACATTTCCATCTCTAATACCATCTGCGATACTGTATCGATGGAGCTCATTGCCAAATAAAGTAGCTGTTGTACTGTTTTTCTTTTCATTCTCTAATTGAATTGGCGTGCCAGTAAATCCAAAGAATAACGCATAAGGAAATGCGTCTTTGATATTAGACAACATGTCACCGAACGTTGAGCGATGGCACTCGTCGATGATAAAAACAATGCGCTGTGTTTTAAGGTATTCAAGATCGTATTCAGTCAGGTGCCTATCTTTGCAGAGAATATCCATCTTTTGGATAGAGGTAACAATTAATTTTCCGTCGTAGTGTTTATCAGTTAAAGCTTTGCGGAGCTCACGAGTGTCTTCTGTTCCTCGGACAGTTTTCTTTCTCTGTTGTTCAGTTAAAGCTCCTCCAGCAAAGTTTCTATATTCGTTTAAAGACTGAACTCCAAGCTCAATACGGTCCATAATGAAAAAGACCTTATCGGCATCTCCGGAGTCTGCGATTAACTGAGCAGATTTGAAGCTGGTCATTGTTTTTCCAGAGCCTGTAGTATGCCAAATGTAGCCACCGCGTTGGTTCTTTCTTTTCCAATCATGACTTCTGACTACAGAAGTAATTTGTTGGGCAGCATTGAACTGATAACTGCGCATGACCTTTAGAACACCATCCCCGCCGTCAGCGATGGTATAGAAGCCCACAAGTTGATGAGCCATAGGAATTGAAAGTAAGCTGGAAATGACCTCTCGGTAATCATTTACTGGATTATTGTTAAAGTCTCCCCAGTGGAATTGGAAAGAAGGGTTAAACGCATCAGAAGAACCAGGATTAGCAAAATAAACTGTTTCAGCAGGATTCATAGCCACAAAGATTTGAACAAGAGAGAAGATCTTGGTAAAAACTCCCTCATGCATGTATTTTCTAATCTGATCGACTGCTTGTGTTATTGCGACGTTCGATTTCTTTAACTCAATATGGATGACAGGCATCCCATTAATAAGTAGCATTAAATCTCCACGGCGATTTGGGAGAATGCTGTTTCGAGCGTTGAATTTTGGCTGTTGAACTATTTGATAAACACTTTGACCCGCCGCAATTTGCTGTTGATCAAAGATTTTTAGGCTAACTTCTTTTCCATTATGTAGCTTATCGTCTGGATTATCACGTTTGATAGTAAGTGTTTTACCATTAATGAATGCATTTCTCGCAAGAGGGGAACCTAGTGCAACAAGCTGATCAATTATCTGCTGCATTTCACCGCGTGTCAGTTCTTGTCCGTTTAAACGATCAATCTCGTTGTTATTCTTAAAAAGGATATTTGCCCAGTTATTTACTAAGTCATCTTCAGTGGGGTACCTAAGTACTGGTTCATGACCCCAACCATGCTGTCTAAGATTATCTATTACAGAATTCTCAAATGCTTCTTCGCTAGTAAAAATTACTGGCTCCATGAGTCCTTCTCTCGGAATGTGAACAACAAGACAAAATTTCTATACAAACATCTTTTCAAGTAGTGCTGATTTGATCTTTTTTAGCGCATCTAGCTTACGCTGGTGAAGGGTAATGAGGTTGTCATTTTTTATGAAGAGATTTGAAATTAAAATCTGTTCTGATTGAGTTGGATATTTAATGTTTAATTGAGATAAGTCACCATTGCGTACGTGTACTACTGATTTTCCCTGAGCTCTTTTTGATAACTCGACGTGAGCGTTTCCAAATGTAATAAATAATGCAAGAAAATTTGAGTCAAGATTATCTTTCGGAGTTACAACATTTAAGTCACCACCTAGTAAAATGCCAGGTAGTGAAACATGTGAAGCAACAGCAATATCTTCTGCAGTCTCACCTGATGCAGGAACGATAACTTCACCACCTTTTGATAAAACACCGCAAGAAGAATTTTTTACAAATGTATCTACCTTGCAAATCTGTGTTTCATAATTGGTATAAAGTCTTCCATACAAAATAACAGGAGATCCAGAATCAGTTAGATTTGATTTTGAGAATCCCTGACCTTTTGAAAACGCAGCAATATCACCCAGCTTACGCTGTTCCCAAGCTTCAGTGAATCCAGTAAAACGAATTTCCGGAATGTCAGAACCATCTTTTGGAAACATTTTTTCGAGCAGTGCCAATTTAATCTTTTTTAGAGCATCTAACTTACGCTGGTGAAGGGTAATGAGATTGTCGAGACGCAGGAAAGCATCGCCTATGAGTTCCTGTTCTCCCTTGCTTGGCATGCTCACGGGAAAATCAATAAGGATGCTTTGATTCAGATGTTTGATTGTTCCGCCTGTAGCAGTCTGAGCTACGTAATTCAGGAGAAAGGGCGCTTTAAGATACTGATAGAGATAGCCATTATCTACGATTTCCTCATTGCGTATCACGACATTGAACACGCCAGCATTTAGCGTCGCAGGCTTATCCAATCCCTGCACAAGGGCCACTTTCCCCAACGTTCCGTCCTTGGTAATAAGTATGCTCCCATTGTCAATCTGGATATTGGCGTCTTGGTTGTATCTGTCCTTGTTGACATAGTGACAGGCGCTAAGATTTACATACCCATTTTCAAAGTCTGTTCCCGTGATTAGATAGTAATTCCCAGAATCAAGAAACTCAGACGTTCGCAGGTTTTGCCATCCAATTCTTGCATGCATTGTGGTGAGCTCCGAGAGCTTATGCTGTTCCCAAGCTTCAGTGAATCCCTTGAATCTTATTTGAGGTGTCAATGGTTTTTCAGATGACATTGTTATTTCTCACCGCCAAGAAGAGAAATAAGTTCGGCGATACCTTGCATATCAGTATCGTTTCCTGTCAATTGAGCCAAGCTTTCACAAAGCTCAAGTTCTGTGGATTGAATTTCGTTTTCAAGATCAAATAAGGACGTGTCATATTTCTTGTATAAGGAAGTCACGTTAGAAACTAGATTTTCTATGGCGTTATTAGAAAGAGCGAGGATTGAAGACATAAGAGGAGTTATCCACTTGTTTTCAAGAAGATTCTTAATTTGTTCATCCGTTAAGTTCTGGATTAATGAAATTGTTTTGTTATCAAGTTCAGAAGAAAGCTCTTTAATCTGCTTACCAATTTGCTTTTCTTCTATGACAAGTTTATTTGCCTTTTTAATTTTTGAACCTAAGGTGCCTTCAGAAGTATCGGCCGTCTTCAAGAATTTGTTAAACGCAGATTTGTTGAAGCTGTCTTCGGCGTCATTTGTAATTTCTGAAGCCCTCTCTTCTTCTGTGAGGGACTCAAAAGTCTCATCTAGCTCTGATGAAATGGCATCAAGGCGGTTATTGAGTGCTTTAATTGCTAAAAGATCATTAGCAAGCAATTCTTGTTGAGCAAGTTCAAACGGAATTATTTTTTCATACCATCCTTCCTGGACCTCTTTCTTATTCTTCTCAACCATACGAGGTTCAACAACTCGAGCAACGTCTAAAGATTTCTTTTCAATTATTTCTTCTAAATCAGAGCTGATAATTGCCCACGCATTATCAAGCTGTTGATACGCGTCGTATTTATCAATTAAAGGTATGCCTTCAAGTTTACTAAATAGATTTTTTGCAATTTGGTCTTCTTCTGTAGAACGATTCACAAGAGTAGGTTCTTCTAAAAGCTCTTCCGATAGCCACAAATCAAAAGAAGATAGGGCTTGTTTATAGCGTTCTTTGTAGTTAACAACATCAGAATTGTTCTCTATTACTTCTCTGATGTTTTCATTTTTCAACTTTAAGGTAGAACCATTGTTTGATTCAAATAAATCAGCTTGGAGAGATGGGAAAACTTTCCAGAATTTATCTAGTTCGTTAAGTTCGTTTGCTGGAATTCCACCAAACATTGAAGCATAGATATCCCATGATTCTGGCTTGGCGGAAGTGTCAACATAGCGAGGAATATTTAGGTTGTAGTCATTAGCGCGGATTTCCTCGAGAGGTACTACTCGACAGAAATTCTCGATATCTTTTCTTTCTATTACAGCGTCTGAAATGCGCTTGATGTCTGACGCTTGCAGTTTGTTTTGCTTTCCATCTTTTATAAAGTATTTAGAAGCATCAATGATTAAAACTCCATCATCATGACGCAGTCGCTTACTTAAAACCATAATAATTGTTGGTATTCCAGTTCCAAAGAAAATATTAGATGGGAGGCCAATAATTGCTTCAATTTGGCGTTTTTCGATTAATCTTTCTCTAATAAGTCCCTCGGAACCTCCTCGGAACAAAACTCCGTGTGGAAGAACAATAGTCATAAGTCCCTGGGGATTAAGGTGATACAGTCCGTGTAGTAGGAATGCATAGTCTGCAGTTGATTTAGGAGCTAGACCATAATCGGCAAAACGCGGATCTAATTCCTTATTTTCTGGATCCCAATTAGCGGAATAAGGAGGATTAGATACCACAGCGTCAACGTAAAGTGGGTTGTAGGTATTTTCAGGATCGCTTTCATCAAAGAATGGCCAGTCCGTAGCAAGGGTATCGTCGTTTCTAGTAATGATATTTGATGGAGTAATATCTCGCATTACAAGATTCATACGAGTAATGTTGTATGTCTGTTGATTAAGCTCTTGTGCATAGTACTGGATACAACTTTTATTGATGTTGTGTTGCTTTGCCGCCTCTCCAATATGAATAAGGAGAGAGCCTGAACCAGATGTTGGGTCAAAAATTTGAATATTAGTTTTATTGTCAAAAGAAGCCGCAACAATTTCTGACATAAGGATTGAAACCTCGGTTGGAGTGTAGAATTCACCGGATTTCTTACCTGCTGACTCCGCAAAATGCCTAATTAAATCTTCGTAGACATGTCCAAGGACATCAAATTTTTCTACTGGAATTTGATTAACAAGATGGATTAAGTCATAACAAGCTTTTGTTTGTTGACTTGTGTTGTTGCCAAGTTTGCTAAGTCCTGTTTCTAAAGCTGTAAAAATACCTTTGAAAATTTTGTTATATTTTTTTGAGTAATACCGTTCAAATGCGCTAAGAGCAACGTGTAGATTATCTACCGTAAAGTCACTGTCAGCGTTTATCCAGGTCGAAAATAAATTGTCATATGAGATGAAGTACCCTAAATTTTTTTGACAAAAAATGATGGAATTCTCGCTTGTGTCAGTCAAACATTCATTAAATTCAGAAGAATCCATTCCTTTAGAAATCATGAAGCTCTCTTCTTTAACAGAAAGGAACTTATAAAAAATGATGCCTAGAAGAAAGTCTTTGTAATCATTTGCATCTACTTTTCCACGCAGAACATTGGCCATTGCCCAAATTTTAGCAGAGAGCTGTTGTTTATTCATGATTCCCCTTGGATAAGGATTTGAATGCTTAGACCTTTTAATAATAGGATGATTGGGATTTAACAGCTATAAGAAATCGATAAACGCACGACAAAGATATCTAAAAGTACCTTGTGGATACCTTAGATTGGGGACACTTATTCGTTTGTGCAGTGAGTCTAGTAAAGCTATCTCGTCAGTTCAATAGCATCACGAATACTCTGCAGTGAATTCTTGGATTTGCGTGGATTTGCAAGCATTACTGACGTATAGAGAGAGTCGATAAGAGCTAACTGAACAATTCTTGATGCCAGAGACTCTGATCTAAATGATGTTTCCTCTGAGATAGTCAGTAACGTGACATCCGCTCTTCTCGCCAGAGGAGAATTCCTATCACTGGTAATGACTAACACACGACCGCCAATTTGCTGGAATAAATCGGCAAGTTGAATAGCCTCTTTACATCTACCGGTGTGAGAGAAAATGATTGCACAGTCATCTTTTGTTGCTCTACTGGCTTCCATGAGCTGCAGATGGTAATCGGATGCATATTTTACGGTGAGAGGCGATCTGAGCAGCTTGTGATAGGCGTCTGCAGCAATAATATTGCTTCCACCAAGTCCAAAAAGAAACACAGTTTTACTGGAAATGATCAAGCTAACTGCGCCTTCAAGATTTTCGGACTCAAGCATCTCTTTAGTGTGACTGAGGGAATCAATTGAGGAGTTGAATACACTGACAGCTACGCCCAGTGGGGAAGAGGTGTCAGAAATGTTTTCATGAATTGAAATTGCAGGATCAAATTCTTCAGAAATCAGTGCATTGTGAAAATCCTTGAATCCTGTATAGCCAAGTTTTCTAGTGAATTTAAAAATCGTGGAATCAGCCATTCCAAGGGTCTGTGCCATCTCGTTAATGGTCATTTGCGAAGCCGCGCGTGAATGAGAAGAAATATAGGAAGCTATCATTTTTTCTTTTTTAGAAAGCGAAGACTCAAACGATTTAAGCCTTACGCGGTATGAAGACTCCATGAGATTCTCCTCAAATCAAAGCTAAACGATGAAATAAGACACCTTCTACTTTAAAAAATTTACCACTAAAAGAAAAGAAAAAATTTTTTCTTTTTTAATATTGACTAGTAGAAAATTATTTTTATAGTAATTCTTACAGAAAGTTCGTCGAAAGAAGGAACATGAAAGTTGGATTGGTCGGACTGGGAAAAATGGGCTTTAACCTTGCCTTGAATCTCAAAGATAACGGAGTAGAAGTTAAAGGCTTTGATGTTTCTGAGGATGCCCGTCAGGAAGTAGAGAAGCACGGTATTTCTTCTGTTCAGTCTTTAGCAGAGCTTGTTGAAGTACTGGAAACACCAAGAGTTATTTGGATGATGGTTCCTTCTGGAGAGGCAACTGAATCAACAATTTCTCAGGTTCTTCCACTGCTTGAGAAGGATGACATCCTTATTGATGCAGGCAACTCAAACTACAAGGATTCTATTAGACATGGAGAAGAGGCTTCTAACCTTGGAGTAAGGTTCCTTGACCTTGGAACTTCTGGAGGAACCTCTGGTGCTCGTTATGGTGCTTGTTTGATGGCCGGTGGAGATCAGAGCGCTTATGAGTATCTCAAAGATGTCTTTGAGTCCGTTGCCGTTAAAAACGGCTGCGATTACGTAGGCCCTGCAGGCGCTGGACACTTTATGAAGATGGTCCATAACGGAATTGAATACGGAATGATGGAGGCAATCGGCGAAGGTTTTGCTGTTATGCAGAAGGCTCCATTTGATTATGATTTGGCTCAGGTTGCTCGCAACTGGCAAAACGGTTCCGTTATCCGCTCTTGGCTGATAGATTTGATTGAAGAGCAGCTTAGAATGCATCCAAATCTTAAGGACTTTAAGGGCATTGTTGATGCATCTGGCGAGGCAAAGTGGACTGTTGAAGCGGCTCTTGCAGAGGATGTTCCCGTGCCAGTAATTGCACAGTCTCTGTTTGAGAGAAACGCATCAAAGCTTGGTGAGGCGAACTTCTCAAATAAGGTTACCGCAGCACTTCGCAATGGCTTTGGCGGCCATGCATACGTGGCAGAGGAAGCCTAGTATGAGTGAAGGTATTTCTCATCTGCAGATTCATCCAGAAGACCTTCAGTTTCGTGTTGAGGCAAAAGACTGGGAAGATGCTCTTAAAGTAGCTGCAGTTCCACTAGTAAAGCGTGACGCAATCACTCCTGTTTACATTGAAGAGATGATTGCAGCAATTCACGAGCTGGGACCTTACATTGTTCTTGCTCCTGGCCTTGCACTTGGTCATTCTCGCCCTAGTGATGCAGTTCATCAGACAGCAATTTCAATTGCAACACTTGCGCAGCCAATCGAGTTTGGCAGTAAGCACAATGATCCTGTAGATATCGTTGTCATTTTGGCAGCAAAAGATGATAAGTCCCATATTGAACTTCTTCAGAAGATTGTAATTTTCTTCAATAGTGAGGCAAATTTTGATCTGCTCCGTTCTGCAAGAACAGAAGAAGATGCACTAAACGTATCTAAAGTTATTAATAGGGAGGCATAGAATGGACATCTTGAACGTTTTTGTATTTCAGCTTTTTACAAATCAAACCATTTTTATGGGTTTGCTCGCTCTTGTAGGTCTTTTACTTCAACGTAAAAAGTTGCCACAGGTAATTGATGGTGTTGTTAAGACGGTCATTGGTCTTCTTGTCCTCTCATCTGGCGCAGGAATTATCTTTAGTTCTCTGTCTGAGGTAGTTACTGCATTAAATAACAGCCTTGGAGTTGCAGGTACTCTTCCTATTAATGATGCGGCCGGTGCAATGGTTCTCTCCATGGAGGGCTTCAGCAGGAATTCCGTACTGATCTTCCTGTTTGCATTCCTGCTTCACCTGGTAATTGTTAAGTTGGTTCCTAACAACAACTTTAAGAATGTGTATCTGACAGCTCACCTTGCACTTTTCCACGCATGCTTCATGGCTATTACGCTTCCAGGAATCCTGAACACCGATGACAGCGTTGTGATTATTGCAGTTGGCTCTATTCTCAATGCACTTTACTATGCACTTTCTCCTGCAATTACCAGAAAGCTTGCAAAGGAGTGGACGCAGGATGCAATTACTCTTGGTTTTATGGATCAGGTAGGTTCCGTTGTTGCTCACTTTGTTGGTAAGTTTGTTGGTTCCTCCAACCCAGATGAAGATGCAGATAAGCTAAAGCTTCCTGAGTGGGCTTCAATGTTTAGGGACAACACTGTAGTTCTGTTCTTCCTGATGCCAATTATTTTTGTTGGAATGGGTCTTGCTGTTGGTCAGGAGGGTATCGAGGCTCTGTCCGGCACTGGTCCTGAGGCTACTAACTGGATTCTGTGGCTGGTTATTCGTGCTTGGACCTTCTCTGCAGGTATCGTCATCCTGCTTCAGGGTGTCCGTATGTTTGTTGGTTCTATTGTTCCTGCATTTAAGGGTATTTCTGACAAGTTCCTTCCTGGTGCTGTTCCAGCACTGGATGCTCCAACGTTCTATCCATTCTCGCCAATGGGCGGAATGTTTGGCTTCCTTGGATCTTCAATTGGCGCAATCCTTGTTTGCATTTTGACCATTGTTCTTCACGCTCCAGTCATTGTCTTCCCAAGCCCAATCATCATGTACTTTGACGGTAATGTCATGGGCGTCTTTGGTAACAAGGCTGGTGGATGGAAGGGTGCTCTTGCAGCAGGCCTGGTAACTGGTGCAATCACTTCTGCAGCAGCTATCCTGTTCTATCCATTGACCGGCGTAATGTTTGGTTCTGGCGTGACTTGGTCCAACATTGACTACGCACTGGTATGGATGCCTTTGATGTATCTGCTCAAGGCCATTAGAATGCTTGTACTTGGTGCATAACCAGTCCTTTTAGGAGTTAATAATGAAACTTGTTGCTGTATGTGGTTTTGGCGTTGGATCTTCAATCATTGCCAAAATGAATATTGAGAGCATCCTTCAGAAGAGGAACAGGGAAGATATTGTTGTTGAGACTATCGACCTTGGTAGCGTTCAAGGCGCTGATGGCGATTATTACGTCACAACCAATGAGCTTTTTGACAACTTCCCTGATGGAATTAAAGAGCGCACTATTGTGCTGAATAACTTCATTGACCTAGCAGCCATTGAAAGCGCGCTAGAAGAGCGAATTGGTTTGTAGGCACTCAACAATTTTGCGTTCTTAAGGCACTCGTTAATCGGGTGCCTTTTTGTTTGACGGAGCTCAACGCAGACCTTCTCCACCCACTGATAAAACGACACCGTTCATGTGAACCCCATCTGTTTGGACAGGTGGGGTTTCTCGTCAGTCGTATAGTCAAAGTGGTGTGGTTTGGACGTGCGGCACCATTGGACAAGCGTCGCCATTGGGTGAGCACGGTCTTTTGATCTGCAGCGCCGTTGGGCGCGCAGGGACCTTTGATCACAGCATCATTGGACGCGTGGTATCGGCAGAATCGGGGCGAGAAATGCAAAAGTTACAGAAACGTTTTACGAGGGTTTTGAGTGTGTTCATGACGTTGGTGCTCTCGTTTGCGCTGGTAGGGTGCAATGTGTTTCCGTTCCTGCAGAACAATTCTGACCAGCAGACATCACAGTCGTCAATCACAACAGGGGAAATCGAGGCAATACACGAGCCCAAGTTTGGCGGCAGCTATCTGGATATCACTATCGAAGAGTTTAATAACCTGGGG
>QWBZ01000901.1_pt1 | contig 13231 bp, 7 predicted proteins | sample 1972441 | NCBI WGS metagenome assembly QWBZ01 (sample SAMN09866721, study PRJNA288562) | Human oral metagenome isolate term6_saliva, whole genome shotgun sequencing... | isolation source: mouth | host: Homo sapiens | place: USA: California
AGAGAGGCGTCTTCTTGCATCAAGAAGGGCATGTTCTCGAACGTTGAAGGGCGTCTTCTTCTATCAAGCTCAGCCTCTTTCCGAATAGAGGGGAGTGTGGTCTCTGAAATATCTTGACAATATATGCCTACAAGTTTAGCGTTTTCTCACTCTTTGTCAGTCTCCTTGTAGTAGTGTCTCAGTGATATTTTCTCATGGAACCAGACAATCTCTTGTCTACAAGGAGAGCTCCGAGAGGCTTGTTCTGGTACACGATTTCACAGGGCATAGAGACCAACTATAGTAGACGAACGCTGTGGTATCTGTCGGATGAAACGCCTTCTCAGGCTCTACATGTGTGCAAATAGACCTCTTTCTATCTGTGTTGTTGGTGGGCAAGAAAACTCCTTTCGATTTCAGCGAGCATTTCCAAGGGGAGTATCTCTGTGATTTCTATGAGCTGTCTTGTGGAGCATAGCATCACCGTTCGACGTCAATATGTCAAGACATCTTCCCTTTCTCTGTATTTGACACTATCAATCACAAAGAATGGAAAGACATCTCATGCCCTTGTAAGGTTCCTTCTCACCTGCTATCTTTCGTTAGCAAGACAGCTTACGAGTCCCATCAGGCTGCTCTTCAATCGTAACCTTGATGACATTCTCTGGTAGGATGTCCTCAATAAGCTCTGGCCATTCAAGCAGACAGAGGTTACCACTATAGAAGTAGTCCTCATATCCCATGTCATACACCTCTTCTAACTTCTTGATGCGATAGAAGTCAAAGTGGTAGATTGGGTCGCCCTTACCGTCAGTATATTCATTGATGATAGCGAAAGTAGGGGAGGTAATGACATCTTCTACGCCCAAGACCTCACAAAGAGCCTTGATGAAAGTTGTTTTACCAGCTCCCATCTTTCCGTAGAAAGCAAATACTTTACCTTCGCCCATCTCCTTGACAAATTCTTTTGCAGCCTCATGGATGGTGTCGAGACTTTTGATTGTAATTTCCATATTGCTTTGTTTTTACTTTGTTTATGTGATAGTTGGTTGTGAGTCGTTCGTTCTTTTGGATTGAGCTATAGGTTTCTGTGAATCTTATAGACCACTATGTGCGAACAATTACGATACAACCGATGTTTATGCTATTCAGTATGCTTGTCTTTAATAAGACATATCCTCTGTCCCAGTCTTAAGTGTATTTTAGGGAACTCACTCCTCCTTCGGAGGGCTGGGGGAGGTCCCTCTTACCGCTTCCTCGGACTTAATGTTACCAGTGGGACAATCATCTCTTCCATAGAGATGCCTCCATGCTGGAATGTATCCTTATAGTAAGAGACGTAGTAGTTATAGTTGTTCGGATAAGCAAAGAACGAGTCGCCAGTAGCAAAGACGTAGCTTGTGCTGAGATTTGGCGCAGGGAGCTGTGCAAGATGAGGATTCTTGATAGCGAATACTTGCCGTGCATCATAGTTGAGGCTCTTCCCCAACTTATAACGCAGATTGGTATTCGTATTACGATCACCGATAATCTTTACTGGATTGGTGGTGCGGATAGACCCGTGATCAGTCGTGATAATGACCTTATAGTCAGACTGTGCTAACTCTTTGAATACGTCTGCTAACACGCTATGTTGGAACCAGCTAAGCGTAATAGAGCGATATGCGCTCTCGTTACTTGCCAATTCACGTATCATTCTCATCTCTGTACGAGCATGAGAAAGCATGTCGACGAAGTTTACTACAAGTACATTGAGATCGTTCTGCGCAAGGTTATTATACTGCTGCATGAACTTGTCGGCACCAGTAGAGTCGTTAATCTTATGATAAGAGAACTTGTCGTGACGGCGATAACGGTCTATCTGTGTTTGTATAAGCGGTTCCTCGTTAAGGTTCTTACCCTCTTCCTCGTCCTCATCTACCCATAGTTCAGGGAACATCGTAGCTATCTGCTTCGGCATAAGACCGCTAAAGATGGCGTTGCGGGCATACTGTGTGGCCGTTGGGAGAATACTCATGTAGAGGTCTTCATCGATATCAAACATGTCACCAATCTCCTTTGAGAGAATACGCCACTGGTCGAGTCGGAAGTTGTCGATGACGATGAGGAATACTTTCTCACCTTTGTCTATGAGTGGGAAAACCTTACTTTTGAAGATGTCAGTACTGAGCAGCGGACGACTATCGTTGTTGTTGGATGGTTTCTTCTTATGTCCTGTCAGCTTAGAGAAGCTGTTACTTAGTTTATTGTCCTGTGGGGCAACCCAGTCAAGATAGTTTTTAGCGATGTACTTAGCAAAGCCGTTATTGGCTTCCTCCTTCTGCATCTTCAGCATCTCGGTCATGTTACTATCCGCACTGCTCAACTCCAGTTCCCAATGAACAAGTTTTCTATACACGTCCTTCCAGTCGTCGAATGTGCGACAGTCGGCTATCTGCATAGCAATCTGCTGATAGTTCTGTTGGTAACCACTTTGAGTCACCTCTGTGACAATCTCCTTCTGATGGACATTCTTTTTCAGTGTAAGGAGTATCTGATTAGGGTTAACAGGCTTGATAAGGTAATCTGCTATCTTAGCACCTATCGCTTGGTTCATAATATCCTCCTCCTCACTTTTCGTAACCATGACGATAGGGGTGGCAGGTTGAATTTCCTTAATTCGTTGTAAAGTCTCCAAACCAGACAGGCCCGGCATCTGCTCGTCCAACAGAACGAGGTCGAAGGTCTGTGTTTGGCATTGGTCGATGGCGTCAGCACCATTGCTAACTGTCACCACTTCGTATCCTTTCTTCTCAAGGAAGATGATGTGCGCCTTTAACAACTCTATTTCATCATCTACCCAAAGTAACAATCCATTGCTCATAGCTGTTATCTCCTTTCCTTAGAAGCCCTCCAAATCGTAGTATTCATCTTCGATATCGTTCTGGACGGGCTGGTTCTTTTTATTATTCTTATTATTTGTCTTGTTTTGTTGAGGTACGTCATCGCCGAAGTAGATAATCGGACCGTCATCTGAAACCTTCTTCTTCTGCACAGGAGTGGTCTGCGGCTTCTGCGTAGAAGGCTGTTGCGTCTTCGTTACGGTAGGCTTAGTCTGCTTGTCCTTAGCCACTGGTTTTGTCGTCTTTACAGGTGCTACTGGAGACGTTGGCTTGGTAGGCACGACAGTAGTAGACTGCTTGCTCGGAGTCACGGGAGCTGTCTCTTTTGTCGGGATGACAGGCTTCACAGGAGTCGTTGACCTCGTAGTCTTGGCTGGTGCCTTAGGAGTAACGTCCTTTACAGGTTCCTCGTCAGGGATAAAGTAAGTACTGTTGTCGTCTAAGACGGGCTTCTTCTCCTCTGGTAGAGGCTTCTTCTCCTCAACAACGGGCTTCTGTTTGGTTGTTTCCCTCTTCTCTTCTACGGCAGACTTCTTCTCCTCTACGGGAATTTCAAAGGTGTTGTTATTCTGTTCATTCACCTTCTGTTCTGTCTTTGTAGACTTTGCATCCTCCAAAGGAATCGTCATTGTGTTGTCGACAGGTACGTCTTGTGTGTCAGGATAGAGGTCTGGGTCATTTGCATGCTTTTGTTCAATCTCCTGTTGTAGGTTGCGTTCACGTGGTGTTGCAACCTCAGCAGGCTCACTGAGTAAGTATCTTTGCGTCACGACTAATGGTGCAAAATGCTTTGCATAGAACGTCTCATAGTCCTTATAACTATAAGTAGTACCTATAAGTTTAAGGTTTTTATCACTGATGATAATCCCCTTAGTCGACTTACCCATCTGTTGTACAACGAGTTTGGAAGCAAACAATTGACGTGCATACTGATAAGCCTCATCGAAGCTGCGGAAGCCCGATACCTGCATCTGATGTAGTCCATTGAGGTCTTCTACCTCTATCTCAAAGTTACGAACAAGGAAGTTTGTGAAGTTGAAACGTGCCAATTCAAACAGCAACTTGTTCTCTTTCAGTGAGTCAGGATGGTACACTAACAGGAACTTAAAGTCTATGTCACGTTCAGAAGAGAACTTAGCTTGCTGTATGCTATCGCTATCGTTCATTACGTTTGCACGATAGTTCCAGATGTCGTCAAGGTCGAACTTGCCTCCACGTAGCTTCTTCCCAGCTTGTACACCATTGACTATCATACCCGCCATCTCGCTGATACGACTGCTTGGATACTTCTTCACAACCTCCTTCATGTCGTTGACACAGCCCGTAGGGTCGCCATTGTTCAGCTTACCTAAGCCTCCAATGAAGAGGAACTTATCCCTGTTGGCACCCATAGGGAAGCGTGATTCAGAGATGCGAGTATTACCTGCTACCTCACTATATCGGCCTTGTTTGAAAGCGTCGTAGGTAGCTGCATAAAGGGAGTCTTCTATCTGTACACCGAAACGAAGGTTTTGTTTATAGTAAGGATCAGTAAGGAGTGTGGTCCACTTGCTCTTTGGGTACTTCTGACTTAGACGTGTAACATAGTTCTCAGCAAGCTGTGGTTCGTTCTTGCGCATGTAGAGTAAGTATAGATGATAGTACACATCATCCATCTGATCATAGTCGGGATAGTTGTCACTCACCCGCCTTAAGGCCTTTTCGGCTAATCGAAGGTTGTCGAGTCTGTCCTTAAAGATAACACCAGAATGATGTAGTCCGTCTTCTAATATCTTGTTACTTGCCTCCAACTGTTCCGTAGTGAAAGGTATCTGTGATAGATAGTATTCACGTTTATGGGGGTCGTTTTTGAGCGAGTCGGTCGTTTGATTGATAGAGTCCAGGCGTGCCTCAGCGCGCATGATAGAGTCTCTTTGTTGGTCTGTGAGGTCAGTAGGCATGTTAGTACTACCTATTCTCCCCACAACGCTTTGGTTACTACGTTGCCAGTTATCAATGTTCTCGCGTTTACCCCATAGTTGTTGGAAGGTTATCTTACCTTGTTGAACAGCCGTAGGGTTATAGAAATACCACGTGTTTCCTTGTTGTTGTCTATTGTTTACACGCTTAGGTGTTCCAAGGTTATTGTTCCCAAAGTTGCCATACACGTCTTGTTGCTGTCCATTGTCCTGTGTTGTTTGTAGTGCTCGTTCCTCTTTCTCTTTCTTTTTGAGGGCTGTGATGACACGGTCAATGGCTGCATTCCGTTCTTGTTCAGAGCATTTAGCAAGATGTTGAAGGGAGTCTTGAAGTTGTACAGCATCCGTATAAGGTGCTAACTCATCCAATATCTTTGAGCGTTCAGAGAGTTGTTCGTAGTCTTTGCGGTCCTTGTCAAGCAGTCCGATAGCCTCGTCATAGCAACGTTTAGCATCTCCGAAGCGCTCTTTAGCCCAGTAGAGATCACCGAGGTGGAGTAGTAGTACGCCTTTTTCAATACCGTTTCTTGTAGCCTTCTTATTACCTTGCTCGTAGGCGTTAATGGCTGCAAGGGTGTCTTGAGCAGCAAGATGTATGTTGCCCATAGCATAGTACACCTGGTCAAGATACTCCTTGTTATTATCCGAAGCAGCCATCTGCTTGAGTTTGCTAATCATCTTTCTTGTCTGTCCCTTAGCGGTCACCTCGGTTTGAGCAATGCGTGCATTGAACTCTAATTCGTAGGGAGGATTGGTGCGAATAACACGTTGGAAGGCTTTGTAAGCATCCTCATTTCTACCGAGCGAGGCCAATACCTGTCCGAGTAGATAGAGTTCACGAGCCTTCTGCTTTTTACGCATTTCATGCTTGATAACCTTTTGGAGATAGGGAACAGCCTTTTCCAACTCACCCAAATGGAGGTAGTAATCACAATAGGTATAGTCCCACTCCTTCACAGCTCGCCAATCTAAAGAGTCGCGTTGCATATTCCGAATGATATCCTCAGCGTCATAGAGCCAGTCTTGTTCTATGTAACACTTAGCTAACCAAGCCCTTGCTTTGCCATAGATAGCAGGTTGTCCTTTGTAGATACGACTCATATAAGCAAAGGTGGCAGCCGCTTCCTCAAAGGCACCTTTGTGGAATTGTGAACGCCCCATGAGCATCCATGCCTTCCATAAGAAGGGATTATACTCACGACGGGATAGCCATTCTATGTCCTTCTCGGTCTTCCGTCTGCTCTTTGTCCATTCTGGTCTTTTCTTAATACTATGCTTTGCAATAGCCTTTTCAGCCTTTTCTATAGCTCTGTCAAAGTTGCTCTTTCCTAAGTCACGACTATTCTTGTTACCGACAGTATAGAGTGGAATGAGCTCTGTGAAGTTATCTTTATTCCCCTTCTCCTTCTCCAATGAACCGTCAATATAGGCTTGTGCACCGTTATAATAAACGTTATAACGGGTATTGAAGGCATGCCACCAACGCGTTTGCGCGGTGTTATTCTTTGTTGAGCAACTAATAATTGTTAGTACACAGAATGCCAACAAAGAGGGGATGATATGTCTTATTACTCTTTTCTTCACGTTTCCTTTGATGTTCAGTACTATTGTAAGTGCCTTCAAACTACGATAGGTACAGATAACGAACTTAACCTTCTATCATTGTTATCACCTCATCCTTGATTTGATCTGGTAGATTGATTTCTCGAAGGATAAGGCTTCTATTCCAGCCTTTCACCTCATGCGGCTGCATTGTATAGAGTACGGTAGCAAACTCTTCCACCTCCGCATCAGTGTATTGGTTAGATGGTCTACCACGAAAACGGTCAAGTTCTTCATCGTCATAATACTCTATGTCTTTTGTTGCAGCCTCCATCATGCATACTTGTTCACATTTGTCATCTGTCCCATCACAGGATGAACAGTCGCCAGAGGTGGGCATAATAACATCAGGTTCACCTGCTTTTCTTTTAGTGAACTTTGTCGCTATTGCTGCAATAATCGCTAATATAAATAGAGCTCCTATGCCAATAAGAAATATACTCATTCTTTACTTTCTTTGCTTTCTTTAGCTTCTTTGATACAGTCTGATAGAAGTTGCTTAATCTACTTGCTGTATCTTGAATCCTGCTTTGCGTAAATCGGCCCAGTAATGAGGGTAAGATTTAGACACAACCTCTGGGTTGTTGATGCGTATCTCGCCTAACTTGATAGCCAATGGGGCAAACGACATAGCCATGCGGTGGTCTTCGTAGGTGTCAATTGTTGGCTGTGTCATGGGTTCACAACGTTCACCAGTCCATGATAATGCCGTCCCCTCCTCTTCATGGAGAATATATCCCAATTTTTCCATTTCTCTTTTCATGGCTTCAATACGGTCGGTCTCCTTTATCTTCAGGGTTCCTAAGCCTGTAAAATGGAATGGTATTCCTAATACAGGACATACGGCAATGAGCGTTTGAGCCAAGTCTGGTTGATTGGTAAAGTCATAGTCCATTCTATTCAACATACGTGAATGGCGGGTTAAGAGTGCTTCAGGCATTCCGTTAACGCCTTTCTCCTTAAAACTCGTCTTTATTCCGAGTAGCGAGAAGATATATCTTACAGTCGAGTCGCCTTGTCTTGACCCATCTTTCAGCCCTTGTAAAGCTACCTTTGACTGGGTGTCATCTGTCAGCGCAAGTATCTCATACCAATAACTTGCAGCACTCCAGTCGCTTTCTATCGTATAGGCTCGTTGCTGATAGGGCTGTGGCTTCACTCTAATCGTATCAAAGTCAGACCATTCGGCAGCTACACCAAACTCATGCATAAGGTGCAATGTGAGGTCTATATAGGGTCGAGAGATAATGTTACCCATTAGTTTTAGTTCCAATCCTTTCGTTAGAATAGGTGCAATCATCAGTAGAGCAGAGATATACTGTGAGCTAACATCACCCGCTATCTGCAATGTCCCCCCCTCAAGTTGCCTACCTCTAATACGGAGGGGAGGGTACCCTTCCTCACCAACATACTCAATCTCTGCCCCTAAATAGCGCAGTGCATCCACAAGAATACCAATTGGACGGTGTTTCATACGCTCCGTTCCTGTAATCGTGTGTTCTCCTTCCGTAGCACTAAGGTAAGCTGTCATAAAGCGCATAGCCGTTCCTGCCGCCTTGATGTCTATCATTTCCGATTGTTTACCAAGTCCACGGATGATAACCTCAGTGTCATCACAATCAGATAAGTTCTCAGGCATCATTCCTCCCTTTGTGAGTGCTTGGATAATAAGGGCACGATTACTGATACTTTTTGATGCTGGAAGCATGATAGAAGTATCAATATGTTCGGGGCAACTTACGATGTATTGCATGTGTATTTAGTGCAGATTTATACTACGACAAAAGTACAAAATAAACTTGGGAATAGAGAAAAAGAAGTCCAAAAGTTTGCTAATATGGTGGAAAGTAACTAATTTTGCACTGCTTAAAAGATACGGGATGTAGTTCAGTAGGTTTAGAATGCTGGTCTGGGGGACCAGTGGTCGCCAGTTCGAGTCTGGTCATCCCGACCAAGAAACATTGTTACAAAGGGGCTGTTTATCAGTCCCTTTTTTTTGTTAAAAGAGGTCTACTTATTTCTTTCTTATCCTATTTATCTATTGTAGGTGCCGTTCTCTATTGAAGACTAAGTCGAGAGATGAATTTTGATTAACCATAGAATGTGTCTGTGGCTTGGGTAGCCTCTTACCTTATCATGCTTCTCTTGAAATACAGTAGGATAACGATTATAAAAGAGAGGGCACATGCCTCTATACGTTGAGGGCATCACTTTAATCATTCCTTTTAGTCCTTTTTCATCGCATAAAGCCCCAGCATGCATGTTGCGGAGGCTGAACATGTACGGTGCGGGGGCTTAGCACAAATCGTAAGGATGGTTTATAACCCTTCAAAAAGTTCTGTTGCGTTCGTATAGGGACAGGTTGTCAGCGTGTTACGCTATAATGTAAAGGAGGGAAAGTAGGGGTTACCTTCCCACTGTCCTCACCTCTTACCTTAGAAAGAAAGGTGTTTATTCGAATTTTATAGATTTGATAAGTTCGGTGATATAACCGACAGATACACCATTGTCGAAGGCAGATATGATACAACCCTTCTCTTTCTTCTTATCAATAAGGATACAGTAACGCCAGAAGATAGTTTCTCCTTTTTTCTCAATCTTCCTGATACGGTATGTACAAGTATTACCATTAATCTTCTCCTCACCCTCTGCAATCAGTTGAGGAGAAACGTCATCGAAACTTTTGAGTATTCCCTTTTCCCAACTCCAATAAACTTTTTCAGTATATTCATCAGATAAATAGAATGCAGTTAGGCCCACACCACCAACGTATTTATTGTGTAATTCGAACAAAGGCTCGATAGGTAACTTTTCTTTAGGCTGTTGTCTATTACAGGTGAAACCTTTTGGAATTGTAAAGATAAACACTCCATTGGTACGTTGGTTAGGCTGTAGCTTCCTACTAAGCATCTCTTTTTTCTGCTTGTGAACAAGCTCTTTCACCTTGGTTGAGACAAACAAATAGCCCATCCAGCTGATTCCGAGGCAGAGACCACCGAGATAAACCAGGCAGTCAGCCGTCAAGTGTCCTTCTGTAAGGGAGGTGATGAGTATCAGTATATTAGCGAAGAGCATCAGTCCTGCATAGGTTTTAGCATAGAACACGGCATTAGCCTTGCGTTTGATGAAGGCATAAATGGTGTAGACTCCTGTGTAGCAAAGCGTAAAGATGGTAAATATATTTGCGATAGCAATATTGCTCGATAGGTCTTCTCCTAATATATTATAGGCTTTCAAACCAAGAAATAAGCTATAGACAACACCAATGATAGCCGTAAGGAGATAGATGGCAAGAAACCCTTTAATCTGCGTGTTAGCCTCTAACTGTTGTTGTGTATAGGCAGGTGTCGCTTTGTTCTTGTCATTCTTATTGTCCTGTGTTTCTATCTGCTGAGGATTTTCAGACGTCTTTTCCATGTCTTTTATGTTTTTAGTTATATTTGTTTCTATACTGTTTCGAGATATAGTTGTGGTTATATTTGACGGCTATTACAGACCGTTTCCCTACTTCTTTGAGTAAAGAGTAGGGCAAAGATAATAAATTTCTTCAATATCTCGCAATGTTTACAATAGTTTGTTGAATTATATGTTATGTCAAAGGAAAATGTTTTTATCTCAAATCTTATTTGTATCTTTGCCAACTCTACTGGGATGATAAAACCAAAATCTATTGTATTACGTAATTAAATCAAACAAGAAAATGGCTACAATGAGCGTAACCTCATGGGCAAATCTATGGCAGACTCCTCTGCAGTTTATTAATAAAAGGAACAGATTTAATAGTCTCCTCTCTTGGAGAAGAGTTGCAAGTAAGGGTGTGTCAATACTCTGCGCTTGCCTGTTGTTAGGTCAGATGGCTAATGCACAGAACTTTAGAACCTTACGAGATGTGAAGGTAAATGAGACAGTACTTGACCTTTCGAAAACGAATTGTACAGTGATACCACGCAACGCAATGCACTCTTGTCATCGACTTACTTCTCTCATCCTCCCTACAAAACTTGATTCTATCGGTAGTCAAGCGTTTTTTGCTTGCGACGGAATAGGCGGTGAACTCTCTTTCCCAGCAACTACACGTGTCGTAGAGGCCTCGGCCTTTAATGGTTGTCGTCAATTGACTGGATTGAACTTCGGTGGCACTACTCGTATAGGGGCCTTTGCTTTCGCTAATTGTAGAGGATTGCGTGAGGTACGACTTTCAGCTGTCATTCCTCCTGTTTGTGCTGATAATGCTTTCGATGGTATTGACCTTAGTCGTGTGAAGTTGATAGTACCGACGCAAGCAAAGAAGGCTTATCGTAACGCACTGGGCTGGCGTAACTTCTTCAGTCATCACGAAACGAAGAATGTATGCGACCCAGAGCATCTCCTCGTACCCCGTCCACTGAAGTTGGAGGTATATAAATCCAAGCTTGCTCTTCAATGGAAAGATGTTGCTGGGGTAGAGGCTCCACAGGAACTGAGTAACGAAAAGATGCAAGCAGAACGTATCCTCGGTGAACGAACAGTCTATAAGAAGAGTCGTAAAGCTGGTCCGATGGTGCGCCTTGCACTTGACAAGTCGCTTACCAATGATGAGGCTTACACCTTACAGGTGAACGATAAGGGTATAATGATTAAAGGACGCACACCTGCTGCGGTATTCTATGGACTGATGACACTCGAACAACTCTGTATAGGTAACGGTGTTTCAGCCCGTTCGGTAAAGCTTCCTTCACTCTATATAGTCGACCAACCCCGTACGGCAATTCGTGAGTTAATGGTCGACCCAGTGCGCCATTTCATCCCATTCAATGACCTAAAGGGATTTATCGTAGAGATGGCACGCTATAAGTTCAATGCTCTCCACCTTCATCTTGTTGACGATCAAGGATGGAGAATAGAGATAAAGAAATACCCAGAGCTTATTGAGAAGGCCTCCGACCGTGTCGGTATGGATGATATGCCAGAGCGTATTCGTGGCTATTATACCCAAGACCAGATGAGAGAACTTGTTCGTTTTGCATCGACCTATCATGTCATGGTGATACCAGAGATTGAACTTCCCGGTCATGAAGTGGCTGCTGTCCACTGTTTCCCACAACTCTCTTGTGCAAAGAAGCCAGTTCCTATTCGCTTGACTTGTGGTGTGAGCAATGAGTTGCTTTGCCCTGCAGAGCCATTTGTCTATGAGTTTCTCGATAATGTTCTGACTGAGTTAGCCGATGTGTTCCCTGCCCCATACGTCCATTTAGGGGGTGATGAGGCAGGTCAGCCGCCTTTGGGTGCATGGTCCGATTGTGCTGCTTGTAAGGCATTGAAGCAGAAAGAAGGATACACAGAGAACTGGCAGTTGCAACAATACCTATTTGATCGTGTGATTAATAAGCTGCAGTCGTTGGGTAAGACACCGATGTATTGGTATGAGCAGGAGTTTAAGACAATTCAGCCGGGCTGTGTGGTCTATGCTTGGCGACATGGCTTGACGAAGACAGCCATTGATGCTGCAGTACGCAATAAGGCTAAGATTATGCTCTGCCCGGGCGAGCACTGTTACCTTGACTATCCACAACAGCGAGGCGATATGCCAGAGAAGAACTGGGGAATGCCGGTCACTACGCTCGAACAGACCTATCGTCTTGACCCAGCATGGGGGCAGGATAGTGTGTTTGTACGTGACAATCTGCTCGGTGTGAGTGGTACGCTTTGGAGTGAATGTATCAACTCCACGGAGCGTATTTACTATCAAGCTTTCCCACGTGCAGCCGCTTTGGCTGAAGCAGGATGGAGTGTTCCTGAACGTAGAAGTTATAAGGAGTTCCTCACACGAGTTCGTCCGCTGGCGGATGATATGCTGCGTCGTGGTATCGCAGTAAACGTAAGATAGAGTGTTGATGAGTGTTGTCAGTCTGTAAAAAGAAAGTCTTTACGATGACGACATACCGTTATACATAAAAGTATCATCACGAAGGTAATGAATTATTCTTCGTGATGATAATTATTTCTCTTCATGAAAAAAAATATTTATTGTCGTGAAGAAAAATATTTTTTTTCATGAAAATAATTCGCTAAAGGTTCAGACTTACACCCGCAACGACCCATGCGCCTGGCTGTGGAACATTCCCATAGTCAACGTAGTGAGCCCCAAATAGATTGTTGGCTTCGACGTATGCGGTCCATGTTGAGGCTTTCCAAGTCATTCGACTGTCCACAACTCCATAGCTCTTATACCTTTGTAGCTGGTTGTTAGTGTCGATATAGTTTCCCATACGGTGTTGGAAGCGATAGTAGAAACCAAGATCAAGGTTGCGCCAGAGGTTCAACTGAAGATTGCTGACAAACTTGTTCTTCAGATATTCCAATGCATACTTACTTACATAACCTTGATTATCAACCTTCTTCTGGTGGATGTAGCTATAAGCCACGCCAAACTTCTTAAAGAACTTTTGGGAAGGAAGAAGCTGATAGAGGTCGAAGTCGAGTGAAGCCTCGGTTCCGAAATGCTTTATCTTACCGAAATTTACACTCTTCCATAGCACTGCTCCGTTGGCATCTAATGTCCCATCACTAATCCAGTCGATAAGGTTCTTGTGATTGTTCCAGTAAAGGCTTGCCTTAGCAGTGACACCTTTGTTGTCGTATTTCATACCTGCCTCGAATGCAGAAAGTTCTTCCGGACGGAGATGCTTGTCGGCTTTATGACCACCAACTGAGTAGAATAACTCTGTTACTGACGGCATACGGAGGGATGAATTATAAGAAGCATATAGCTTCCAAGCGTTTCCTATACGGTAACTTGCATCAACTCCGGGGTAAACATGCATTGGCATA
>QWBZ01002127.1_pt1 | contig 13174 bp, 17 predicted proteins | sample 1972441 | NCBI WGS metagenome assembly QWBZ01 (sample SAMN09866721, study PRJNA288562) | Human oral metagenome isolate term6_saliva, whole genome shotgun sequencing... | isolation source: mouth | host: Homo sapiens | place: USA: California
ACGTAATTCGCTCGAAACGATGCTTTCTACGTGTTCTTGGGAAGCAAGGCGAAGAGAGTCTCGCCCCATTTTGAGTTTCACGCTGTCTATCGTTTGTAGAAGGCGCTTTTGCCGTTCTCGATCCACGCGATCGAACAAACCACGCTGAATTGCTGCGTGTTCTATCCCATCGACCCACACGCCGGCCCGCTTTGTCGGGATACCGTCGGTATAAATGCCTTCGAGTAAGCCGCGAGTTGCGGCAGAAAATTCGCGAGGGTCGGCAGTAGCTACATCAAAAGAGTGGATGGCCGTGCGTTGTATGAACGGAACGTTGGGGTTAAAGCGGTCTGTCGCGAAGAAAATTCCAACAGTCCGAGCACAGGCATTTCCTTTCCTCAGTTTTTCTGCCACTTGTGCGCAGAAATCGGCCAAAGCCGTGTGTAATTCTCTTGTAGTAAGGAGGGGGCGGTTGAAAGAGCGGGTTGATTGGATTGATTTTCGCGGGGTGGGTATTGTTAGCCCGAGCACCGATTCTCCATTCAGCTCACGCCAAGTTTCTTCTCCCGCGATTCCCATGAGTTTTCTGATCTGTTTTTGCCCCGAACGGGCAAATTGCCAGGCTGTGTGCAGACCCATTTGTCCAAGTTTGGCTGCACTTTTTCGACCGATGCCCCAGACATCGCGCAGATTCGTGAGTTCGAGTGCCTTTCGTCGCTTTTCTTGTGTGTCGATCAGGCAGCAACCCCGATATCCCTTGTGCTTTTTGGCAAATCTGCTGGCGAGTTTGGCCAGTGTCTTGGTGGGAGCCAGTCCTACACTCACGGGAATGCCTGTCCATTGCTCAACAATTTGCGAGAGTCGGCAGCCGAATGCCTGATAGTCTTCGATTTCCGGAAGAACGATGAAGCATTCGTCGATGCTATATTGCTCCATTTCGGGTACATGTCTGCGAATGACCGACATCACGCGGCGCGACATGTCACCATATAGGGCATAATTACTGGATAGCGCGCACAATTGACCACTTTCCACCAGCCCTTTGACCTTGAAGAAGGGGATGCCCATGGCGATTCCCATTGCTTTGGCTTCATTCGAGCGCGCTACCACACAACCATCGTTGCTGGAAAGGACGACTGCAGGCCGTCCGATCAATTTCGGTGCGAAGACACGTTCGCACGACACGAAGAAGTTATTGCAGTCTACTACGCCAATCATCGTTGGGGGGAAAGTTAGAATCGACGATGTGAGTGTTTGACCCCGTGGATGACGTAAGTCACGACGCCCCAAACCGAGAAACCGTCGGCATGGTCCACGCGCAGCACCGGGTAATCGGGATTGGCAGGGCGAAGCAGGGCGTGGTCTTTGTTGATCTCTATGTATTTGACCGTAAATTCGCCGTCGACGATGCAAAGTGCGATGTCCCCATTGGAGGGCGTGAGCGAACGATCGATGATCAGGATATCATCCTCGAAAATGTTGGCACCGATCATGGAATCACCTTCCACTCTTGCGTAAAAAGTGCTCTCCGGGTTCTCAATGAGGTCCTTGTTCAAGTCGATGACTGCCTCCATTGTGGACTGTGCTGGCGCAGGAAAACCCGCATGCACGCCATCATCCGCGAATGGCAGAGACAATTCTTGTGTGCCACGGATGGGGAGCACGGTCATGCCCGAAGTGGAGGAAAGAATCTGTTGATCGTTGTCAGACATGGGGGACGAATGCGAAAAAAGTTCGTGTGTTTTTGTGTGTTATCGGGGATGAGGCGCTTGAAGCGATCGGGCGATGAAGGGATCCGCCTCCGCTGTGATGAGCTGAAGAAGCAAGAAAGGAGAGATCGTCATACGCCTATTTCTGTGCCACCGGCCGTTCTCCACGATCTGTATTGCGTACAGGAAAATACAACGAGCTGTTTACAAGTTGAGCATGGGGACTTGCAAACAGCTCGTTGGCCTGGATGAGGGAGGATTAGGCGTTTACCAATGTAGTGTAGGCTTGTTCGTTGCCCCTTTTCAGCGTACGAAAGGCCGCAGACGTAGAGCATCTCGCCACAGATGTGGCGCACATTCTTCTTTAAGCGTTTTCTACTTGCCATATATTTGAGGTTGAGGGGTGAGTACTTAAAGTTGTACGAGATCCATTCCTTTGAGAATGGCTTGTTCGTTGGCCGGCAATAGGTGATGGTGGCGTTCCGGAAGAGTTTTACGCAGCGCTTTCATCACACTTTCCACCTGCACGATGGGGTGCACTTTCAGATAGCTGCCGAGAATGAACATGTTGAAGCATTTTGCCAACTTCATTTCGGTGGCAGTTGTCATAGCCGGCACGCAATATATATTGATGTCGTCGCGAGTGGGCGGCTGGATCACGCCGAAGCCATCATAAATCAAGGCTCCGTCTTTTTTTACCTTCGGTTGGAATTTGTCGACCGAAGGCTGGTTGAGGAGAATTGCCGTGTCGTAGCTCGAAAGAATGGGCGATGAGATGCTCTTATCGCTCACGATGACGGTTACGTTGGCCGTACCACCTCGTTGTTCCGGGCCGTAAGCCGGCATCCAACTCACCTCACGTCCTTCCATTAGTGCGGCATAAGCCAAGATTTTACCCATCGAGAGCACACCTTGTCCGCCGAAGCCGGCGATGATAATTTCCTGTGTCATGCTTTCGGAGTTTTGGTTGTGTCCTTAAGATCCCCTTTCGGATAGAAGGGGAACATGTTGTCTTGCATCCACTTGTTGGAGTTGACCGGCGAAAGTTTCCATCCAGACGAGCAGGTTGAAACGATTTCGACCAAGCACGAGCCTTTGTGTTGCATCGAAATGTCGAAGGCTTTGCGGATCGCCTTTTTGGTTTTGGCGATAGCTCCCATGGTGTCCACACTCTGACGGGTCACAAAAGCCGTACCTTCCAACAAGGCTGCGATTTCTCCCAATTTGAGCGGATAACCGTGCAATGCTGCGTCGCGGCCGTAGGGACTGGTCGAAGTTACCTGGCCCATGAGCGTGGTCGGCGCCATTTGTCCGCCGGTCATTCCGTAGATCGCGTTGTTGATGAAGATAATGGTGATTCCTTCTCCGCGATTGAGCGCGTGGAGGGTTTCGTTGGTGCCGATACCTGCGGCATCTCCGTCGCCTTGGTAGGTGAAAACCAGGTGATCCGGCAGTACACGTTTGATACCGGTGGCAACGGCAGCTGCACGTCCGTGGGCGGCCTCATGGAAGTCGATGTCAAGATAATTGTAGGCGAATACGCCGCAACCGACGGGGCTGACCCCGATCGATTTTTCGGCCATTCCCATCTCATCCACGACTTCTGCGATGAGTTTGTGCACCACACCGTGGGAACATCCCGGGCAATAGTGCATCGTATTGGTATTCAGCAGGCGAGGCCGTTCGTAGGCCACGGCGCCTTTTTGGATGATTTCTTCTTTCGTCATGACTATAGTTTGTTGAAGACCCCGGGGAGGCGGAAGATGGCTTCCACCAGCACGATGAAAATTCCGTTGAGCCAGTTGCGTATGACGAGATTCCGGCGTTGGCGCCGCATGGCCTCCAATTCGTCTTTTTCATGTAGGCGGGGCGTGTTCATAGCATGGTCTTCAATTTGTCGAGAATCTCACCGGGACTGGGAACAATGCCGCCCAAACGTCCGTAATGTTCGACCGGAACACGACCTTCCACGTGGTAGCGAACGTCGTAAACCATTTGTCCGGCGTTGATCTCGACGGTGAGAATGCCTTTCACCTTAGAAGCCAGTTCCTTCACGGCATCTTTGGGGAAGGGCCAGAGCGTGATGGGACGAAGAAGCTGCACTTCGATTCCTTCTTCGTGAGCCATTTCAATAACCTTTTGCGAGATACGAGCCGCCGAACCGAAGGCTACGATGCCCAGCACGGGTTTGTCGGAACCACTGATCTCATAGCGCACCTCGTTTTCCTCAATCTCATGATATTTGGCTTGGAGGTGGAGGTTGTGTTGCTCCATGACTTCAGAGCGCAGTTCGACTGAGGTGATGACATTGGGCTTGCGAGCTTTGCAACCCGTAGTGGCCCAGGGATAACGTTGGGCCACTTCTTCGGTAGAGAGGCGTTGTTTTTGCGGTTGCAGCTCCACTTTTTCCATCATTTGCCCGATCACGCCGTCAGAAAGCATGATCACGGGGTTGCGATAGCGAAAGGCGAGTTCGAAACCGAGGTCTACGAAGTCGGCCATCTCTTGCACGCTGTTGGGGGCGAGGACAATGGTCTCGTAGTCGCCGTTTCCGCCGCCGCGAGTGGCTTGGTTGTAGTCACTTTGCGAGGGTTGAATGGTGCCAAGGCCGGGACCGCCGCGCTGCACGTTGACGATGAGCGAAGGAATTTCGGCACCTACCATGTAGCTGATACCCTCTTGCATGAGGGCAATGCCCACGCTCGATGAGGAGGTCATGACGCGTTTGCCACAACCGCCGGCACCATAGAGCATGTTGATACTGGCCACTTCGCTTTCGGCTTGGAGCACCACCATACCGGTGGTCTCCCACGGTTTGATTTCGGCAAAGGTTTCGAGCACCTCACTTTGCGGTGTGATGGGATAACCGAAGTAGGCATCACATCCACAGCGAACGGCAGCGTGCGCAAGCGCCTCGTTGCCCTTCATGAGATATATTTCTTTTTCCATGTGGTGTGGAATCAAAAGAGGTTGGGATGATTAAAGAGTCTCGTCTCGCTTCTGCTTGGCAGAGGCGAGATCATTGCTCTCGGAGTTTGTAGACTACGATGCAGGCATCCGGGCACACCGTGGCGCACGCGGTGCAACCGATGCAGGCCTCGGGGTTTACGTCCTGGCTGAATGCATAGCCGTGGTGATTGACTGCGGTGGTGCTTAGCGCAAGTGTTTGTGTAGGGCATGCCACTACGCAAAGATTGCAACCTTTGCATGCTTCTGTGTCAATGACGACGGCGCCTCTTATTTTCGCCATATCGTTTTGTCTTTAAGGATTTAAATTGTCTTTGTAGTAGAAGTCGTATATGTCCGATATCATGCCGAGCATTTCTGCCGCGGGGCTGTTGGGATCGACGCGTTGCGCTTCGAGAAAACTGTTTTTTGCGGTCTTCAAATCGCCACGCTTCGCTGCGAGCAAGCCTTCGATGTAGTATCGGTCGCCGAGGGCGAGGTCTTCAGAACTCGCCTCGCGGAGGGCGCTTGCTGCTTCGTCCAATAGTTGTCGGTCGATGAGCTGTTTGATCTCGTTTGCCTTATTCATGATATTGCAAAAGTACACTTTTGTAGAGAATATGGGGCGTCTATACTGCCATTTTTTCGTCGTGCACGTTAATATATGGCAAGACTACACTCTATTAATTGGAGCAGTTGGTGCGCTTTAATACTCGCGTTCACCAAAAATTTGGGTGCCGATGCGCACCATATTGCTGCCGTATTCGAGTGCTAGCGGATAGTCGTGCGTCATGCCCCAAGAGCAGATGTTGAACTCCGGTGAAGTCGAAACACACATTTGGCGTGCCCAAAGGAAAAAGTCGTGTGCGCGAGTAAATTCTCGACGAATCAAATCGACGTCGTCGGTGAAGCTGGCCATACACATGATGCCGCGCAGTTCCACGTGTGAGAGACCACGCCAATCTTCCGATTGCAGGAAGGCTTGTGCGTCGTTGGGCGAGAAACCGAACTTGCTTTCTTCGCGGGCCACGTGGAGCTGCAGCAGACAGGGGACGCGGCGTTCGAAACGGCGCCCTTGTTTGTCGATTTCGCGGAACAGTTGTGGACTGTCCACGCCGTGAATCAGCGAAACGAACGGAACAATATATTTCACCTTGTTCTGTTGCAAATGACCTATGAAGTGCCACTCGATGTCTTTCGGCATAATCTCCTTTTTGTCAAGGAGTTCTTGTACCCTACTCTCTCCGAAAATGCGCTGTCCCGCATCGTAGGCTTCGCGCAGGGCTTCGACGGGATGAAACTTCGAAACTGCCACGAGCGTTGTCCCTGTCGGGAGCGTCCGGTGTAGCGTATGAATCTGTTCTGTTATCGACATGGTGTGTGCTTGTGTGGGTTTTCCGTTGAGCGAACCGTCGGAACGTGGGGAAATGACGAGGGCTCGTTGGCGCTCGGCGGAGTGTGCGGCTTGTGCGGGGCGTTATTCTTCGCTCTTCTCCGGCACGTCGTCCGCTTTGTAGTGGAAAACGTCCATGAGCGGGGTTTCTGAAACGGCGGCTATCTCATAGTCCATCATTGATCCCTTCATGCCTTCGTCTAACCGCTTGACGGCGTCGCGTAGATCGGCGGCTTGCACGAGCATGTTGTGGGCTGTTTTCTTTTCCTTGCCGCTTTTTTCATCGAGTGTGATGAAAGACAGTTTGGCCTTGAACCAACGGTCGGCGGCATCGTCGCTTGTCTCGAAAATTTCGGCGAAACGAGCGCGTTTGATGTCACTGACTTGGAATTCGCCGCTCATGAATGGAGCGATTTCCGCAATGATGCGCCGCTCGGCCTCTGTGAAGTTGAGCGCATCTACGAGGTAAGGCTCATTTACCTTCTTCACTAAGCCGTTATCCAAGGTACGTTCGTACTTTATCTTGCATTCAAACCATTCTGCCATAGTCGTTTTGTGGAGATATTGTGTGGGATATGTGAGGTGATGTTGTTGTCTTTATTGGCAAAGATACGAACTTTTTGCGCTCGAGTCGGCAGCATCGGGATTAAATAATGCGTTTCCTCAGATGCCGTAGAGCTGTATTATGGCTTTGTCCGCGTTGAGTGGAATGTGAATCACCGACCATCGAACGCAGAACGGCGAATGGCACTTTGACAACGCGACAGAAGTTGTCGGAATTGGGTAAAATGGCAACACGAGCCGGGCATTTGCCGGGAAAACAAGGGGGAAAATGACAAAAAGCTCCCTGTTTTCCTTGATTTCCTTCCAGTTTTTTGAGTAATCTCTCCTGCTTATCGGAGCGTGTTGGGCTTTTGGGGAAGAATGATGCGGATTGGCAAAAGAAAACAGGGCGTAGTTATTTGATTGCCGGCAGCCGTTTTCTCTTCTCGCAGGTGACTCTTGCGAAAAAGAAAGATGTATCAGAAAACATGCTGCGACTATATGATTGTTTCGGGAGTGCGAGAGTCTGATAGCAGCGCACTTGCCAACGAACGCCCCCGGTTTGTTACTTGTTGTAAGCATGTAGCGTGGAAAAACGAAACGTTTGGGCGCTTTTTTATGTCGTAAATGGCACTTTCCACGAGAAATGTCTATATTTGCAGTCAATTCCACGCTCAAAGTCGTGATTTACTTCTCGGGGCGCGGAAAGAAAATAGAAGATACAATCACTATAACAGATAGTTCATGAAGAAAAACCTCATTCTCTCGCTCCTGTTCGCCGCTGCCTGCTCTTTTGCGGGGTTCAACTCGGCCCAGGCTCAGACGGTCAAGGGCGCTGACGTTCCGGCTATGCAGGCCGACGTGCAAACAATGGCCGACGAGGTGATGGCCAATCAGCTCAACGACCCCGACGAAGCCAACAAAACCTTTGCTAAGCTCGTCAAGAAAATCAAGAACGACAAAGAACAACTCGTGGCTGTCGGCAATTTCTTCTTGGAAAAGAAGATCTATCCTTGCGCAAACCAGTGTGCAAAGCAAGCCTATACCATTGATCCGCAGTATGTGCCGGGACTTATGTTGCAAGCACAGGTGTGCATGCTCAGAAAAGACTGGGGCGGCGCCGGACAGAAGTTCGATGAGATCCTGAATATCCAACCCGACAATATCGAAGCCCTGCGTTTGAGCGCGCGCGTTTACAAATTTGTGAACCCCATCGTAGCCAAAGAAGCATTGGCCAAGATTCTCGAGCGCGAGCCCAACAATCTCACGGCTTACAAGGAACTTGGCGACATTGCCTACACGGCTGACGAATTCAAAGAGGCTTCGGCTGCCTACAAAAAGTATTTCGACGGCACGCCCAATCCTACGATCGACGACGTGCATACGGGCGAGAACTACGTGATCTCGTTGATGAACCAATCTGACTTCACGACGATCAAGGACATCGCAGAAAAACTGCTCAAACTCGCTCCTTCTGACTTGGTGTTGCGTCGTATGCTTTTCTATGCCCAAGTGGAAACGATGGACTTCGAGCATGCCAAGGAAAGCATAGCCTATCTTGACGACAAGCAGTATCCGGACTCGGCTTTCTTGTATCGTGACTACATTTACGCTGCAAGTTTTGCCGCCGATGGCTTGGACGATCGCGCAAAAGCCATTGAGTACTACAAGAAGGCTTTCGAAAAAGATTCGACTAAGGCCGATGGCTATCGCCGCATGGCGGTGTTGCTTCGCTCCAACAAGCAAGCCGTCGAAGCGATCCCCTACTACAAGAAGTATTTGGAGCTGATCGGCGACAAAGCCGACGCTGCCGAACGTTTCGGTCTGGGTAACATTTATATTGCTGCCCAAAACCAAACGACAGATCCCGCCGAACGTCAGAAGTACATTGACGCCGGCGACAAGATCTTCGCAGAGTACATGGAATCGCAGCCCACGAAGTACCAAGGTCCCTTCTATCGAGCTCAACTCTGGATCCTCAACAGCAGCCAGCCCGAAGAAAAGCCCCGTGAATACTACGCCAAAGCGCTTGAACTCATCGGGAATAACAGCGACTACGATTCGCAAAAGAAAGTGGCTTTGCGCTATCTCGCTTTCTACTACTTGAAAAAGAACGAAGATGCGACCTGCTTGAAGTATGTTGACCAATTGCTCAAGCTCGATCCCAAGGATGCTTTCGCTCTCAAGCTCAAGAGTGTGTTGAAGTAATCGGAATCTCAGCAGACTTTGTGCTGCCCCAAAAAATAAACCCCTCGGTGCAATTAGGTGCCGAGGGGTTTTTGTTGTGGGGAATCCGGTGTAGAAGAATGCATGCGGAGCGAAGGAGCACCGAGTTAGGAAGTGGCGGTGCGGGCTTGCAGGGTGTGGTCGGCGATGTAGGCCATGAATCGTTCGCGGTAGGAGTCCGATACAGGAATCAACTTATCGCCGAAGACGATTTGTCCCCGTTCTATGACTCCAATGTGGTTCACATTCACGATATACGAACGATGGATGCGCATAAATTGGTCGGCGGGCAGCGCTGCTTCCACGGCACGCATGGAAATGAGCGAGATGATCGGACGAAGGTCGGTGGTGACGTAAATTTTGATGTAGTCTTTCAGGCCTTCAATGTAGAGAACGTCGGCAAAGCGCACGCGAACCAATTTATAGTCGCTCTTAACGAAGAAACCAGGCTTTCTGCACCGCAGAGAGGAAATCTTGATAGTCGACGGGCTTAAGCAGATAGTCCAATGCGTCGGCTTTCCATCCCTGCAGGGCATAGTGCGAATAGGCGGTGGTGAAGACAATGCGTGAGCGCATGTCTGTGATCATTTGGGCGAATTGCAGGCCGCTGAGTTCGGGCATCTCGATGTCACAAAAGATCAAATCGACAGGATGCTCCTCTAAACCGGAAACGGCTTGCACTGCTCCGGAGTATGTCGCCACCAATTCGGTTTGCGGTGTGCGTTGCACGTAGTTTTCCAACAACTTAACCGCTAAGGGTTCGTCGTCGATGATGGCACAAGTTAAGTTCATAGGTCATTGTGTTGGTGGATTGGAGGCGTTGCTCCGAATCCTTGAGTTGATAAGTCCAGTGTGATGCGCGAAAAGTATTCTTTTCGGTTGATGTCTATGCCGTGTTCCCAAGTGTGGGTGTTGGGGTAACTGAGTTCAAGGCGGCTCTTGACAAGACGTAGCCCGATGCCGCCACTTGTGCTTGGGAGTTTGTGTTGAGGGAAATAGCTGTTTCGGCAGTCGAAGTTGAGGCGTTGTCCGTCACAATCCAGGCGGAGATGCACATGGCTGGGGGCTGTCGTGCTGACTCCGTGCTTAAACGCATTTTCGACGAGCGAAATGAAAATGTGAGGGGCTACGTTCATCTCTTTGTGGGGAACGAGATGAAAATCGGTGGTGACTTCTACGTTTTGGTTTAGACGAAGGCGCATGAGGGCCACATAGTTTTGGAGAAACTCCACTTCGCGTTCCACACTGACGCGCGATCCGAATTCTTCGTACAGCTGATAGCGTAGCATTTTCGAGAGTTCGAGAAGAGCGGCTTGGGCCTTTGCGGAATCGATGGCCGTGAGGGCGTATATATTATTGAGTGTATTGAGCAAAAAGTGGGGGCTGATTTGGCTTTTCAGGCTCTGGAGTTCTGCTTCCGCGCGTTCGAGTTCTGCTTTGCTGCGTGCCATTTCCGCGTCGTACCACCTTGCGCTCAATCTCACGGCGAGAGCACAGCCCAGCGCGAAAGCGAGATTGATGATGTTGCGGAAAAAAAAGAAAAATTTGAAGCCCGGGGAGTGAGGAGGCCGGTGGACAGGCAAAAGAGCTTGGGAATCGGAAGTCACACCCAATGTTTGCGCCATGAACTTGAAGACCATGAACGTGTGCATCACCTCATAAAGTCCGGATAGCCCGATGATGAGAAGAATGTTGTAGAGAAAGAAAATGCGATAGCGGGTGCAGAGGAAATACTTCGGGACTAATAGAAAGTAATTGAGATAGAAGGTCAATAGCAGGGCCAGTGAGAAAAACTCGCGCGACATGATGTGACGCCAATCTACGGGAACGTTTTGCGGAGTGAAGAACAATGGCGACAAAAAGATGTAGGTCCACGACAAAACGTGGATCATCCACAGCAGGGCATTGGATCGGGGTTTCATAACGGCATGCGTTTAGAGAGAAAATACCCAGGTGATGCGTGTGAACGCGAGTGATCGGCCGCTTGGTTGCGGAACAGGCGAAGGAAAATCGGTTGGTTCATCTCTATTGGGATAACAAAATTACGCGTTTCTCCCGTGTTGTACGTATGATTCACAGTTTTTTTGTTCGATTGTTCCCCGATTTTCATTGTGCGCTTCGTGAGTGGATAGTATTTTGTATCTTTGTACACTCAAGAATCAACCTATCAGATTATGTTTTCAGGAATCGTAGAATCGACGGCACGCGTGGTGCGCATCGAAAAAGAACGAGAGAATAAGCATTTCACCCTCGAGTGTGATTTTGCTCCCGAATTGAGCATCGATCAGAGCGTGGCGCACAATGGAGTGTGCCTGACTGTGGTGAAACAAACCGGAAATCAATATGTGGTAACTGCTATGAACGAGACGCTCGAACGCAGTAATCTCGGTGAATTGCAGGAAGGGAGCGAAGTGAATGTGGAGCGTTCGATGATGATGAACGGACGTTTGGACGGACACATCGTGCAGGGACACGTTGACGACACCGCTGTTTGTGTGAACAAGGTGAGTGAAGACGGAAGTTACCGCTTTACCTTCAAATATACCGCTGATCGTGAGATGGCCCAACGCGGATATTTCTGTGTGGACAAGGGCAGTGTCACGGTGAACGGGGTGAGTCTCACGGTGTGCAACCCGGGCGACGACACATTTGAGGTGTGCATCATTCCTTACACCTACGAGCACACCAATTTTCACAGCATAGAAGTGGGGACAAAGGTGAACATCGAATTCGACATCATCGGTAAGTACATTGCTCGCCTCCAGCATTTCGCCTGATCACGCTCTCTTTGAAAGCAATGCGCAAACAAGAACGTTATAAATACGTGTTGGACTATTTGGCCGGCACATGGAATGAGACGGAAACAGAGCTCAATTACTCCAACAATTTCGAATTGTTGGTGGCTGTTGTGCTTTCGGCGCAGTGCACAGACAAACGTATCAACCAAATCACCCCGCGTCTTTTTGCAGACTACCCTACTCCGGAAGCAATGTCCTTAGCAACGCCAGAAGTGTTGTACGATTACATCAAGACGGTCAGCTATCCTAATAACAAAGCGAAGCATTTGGTGGGTTTGTCCCAGGGGTTGGTTGAACGCTTCGGAGGTGAGGTGCCGTCAACCCTTGAAGAATTGACTTCGTTGCCGGGTGTCGGCAGAAAGACGGCCAATGTCATTCAAGCAGTGGCTTTTCGCAAAGCTGCTATGGCGGTTGACACACATGTATTCCGCGTTGCGCATCGTTTGGCCTTGGTTCCTAAGAGCTGCACCACGCCTTACAGCGTGGAAATGGAGCTTACGCGTCATATTCCCGGAGAGAAATTGGCGTCTGCCCACTATTGGTTACTTTTGCACGGACGTTACACCTGTTTGGCACGGAAACCAAAATGTTCGGCGTGCGGCTTATCGGAAATTTGTCCTTCGCGGAAGATGTTTCTCGAGGCCTAATTAGCCGGATCCTCCTTCCTTTTCCGCAATCTCAAGCGTGAGAAAAAAATAATTGGGGGATATGGAGAGTTTCCCTCCACTTTTTTCAAAAAATCCCCGGATGCACAATCGGTGCATCCGGGGATTTTTTTATGAAGTCTGTTTCTTTATAGGAGAAGATCAGATAGAGCGGGCAATAGCCTTGGCGTATTTGCTTTGAGCGGCTTTGAATGCTTTGGTCGCTTCGGTCTTTGCTGCGTCATCTTTGGCTTTTGCGATGGCATCGTAAAGATCCCAGAGCTTAAACTTCTTGGCTGCAGCAATTTGTGCCTCAGTAGAAGATTTAGCTGCGGCTTCCACAGCGGCTTCGTTGGTGGTGTTGTAAGCGTGCTTGAAGCCTTTCACTTGATTCCAGTGTCCGCGCGTGAAATCAGGGAATTCAACAGACGCACTGTTGTGGTCGAGCGAAAGAGAAGTCAGTTCGCCGAGCGAACACCACTCAGCCAAATCGTAAACGTCCATGTCAAGCGGCAGACCATTTTGGAGGCAATACACCAAACGCGAATCCATCATGAAATCCATACCGCCGTGTCCGAGTTCTCGGCCCTGTTCGCCGTATTTCTTGATGATGGGGCTTTTGTATTTCTCCGTCAAGGCCTTAGCTTCAGCGGCGGGAAGGAAGTCGTGTGCGCTGAGATTGTCCATTTGGGGAGCCACTCCGTTTTCTTTGAGCTGGGCTGCATTGAGGGCAAAGCGCTCTTCTGGATATTTGGTGGCGTATCCCTTCGTGCCGGAGAGCTTAAACAGACGGTTGTAGGGTTGCGGATTCATCACGTTGTGTTGAATTTCCACGACCTTACCTTCGGCAGTGCGCATGAGCGTGGTAGTCTGGTCACCACTGCGGAAGTCTTTGCAGGGCTGTCCCGTCACGCGTTCCACATACTCCTTGCCGTG
>QWBZ01000501.1_pt1 | contig 13159 bp, 5 predicted proteins | sample 1972441 | NCBI WGS metagenome assembly QWBZ01 (sample SAMN09866721, study PRJNA288562) | Human oral metagenome isolate term6_saliva, whole genome shotgun sequencing... | isolation source: mouth | host: Homo sapiens | place: USA: California
TTCTTTATTCGCTACAGCACTCTTAACATATTCTAGCGTACTATCAATTTTTTCACCAGGTCCAGATTCATTACCATTCAATAATCCAGTAGAGGCTCTACCAGCCATTGTATTTGATAATCGATACCCAGACCAATCATAGTACTTGAACTTATATTGTTCACCTTGCCCTTCATGACCTGGTACATATTCATCACCAAGACCCATCATGATAGCATTCATTTGACACAGAGTGTTCACATAACGAATATATGTAGAGTGGTCAGACACGAATTCAAAATACCGCATATCAGCATTCTTATCATCAATCATCTTCTGAGCCGTATCGTTAAACCGATTTTGCATTTCTTGAAGAGTTTGGTTTGCAGCTTCAATAAATTTTTCTTTCTCTTCATCGCTTAAATCAGGTAAAAAGTTAGCTTTACCTGGAATAATTGATAATACTGGGGCTTCCGCCATCATTTCCATAAAGGTAGCACCCAGTTCACCATCACCACCATTATTAGCAGCAGGTCTATAATCAGTCGTTTCCATAAATTGATAGGGAACACCATAGATACGTTTATTTAAGATCACATCACTATTTACATCAGTTTCATTACCATGACCACCAACAAATACCGCTGATGATAATCCACCATTTGGATTGGCTACTGATTGTGTAATCTGTCCTTGTGCGATAGATGATATAACCTTATCCGTTTGAGGAGATTCTGATTTTGGTACAGTATTACTTAATGGCACTGCACCAGCGGGATTTCCTGGAGCGAATTGTTGAAGATTAATCTTCCCTCGCTCACCATGAACTGTCCCTTGTTCATGGATATCAATGGTATAATTAGCAGATAACCATCCGTCTTTAACTTTATACCAGACGTTATCACCACCATCTTTTTGCATTTCTTTTGCTTGTAATATATAGCCTGAAGGGTAGGTGTTCACAACTTCAAAACCCATTCCCGGTCCAGACCGAACATTAACAGCAGAATTAGTTTTGATGTTAATTAACAACTAAATCCACCTCACTTTTACAAATTAATTTTTAAGTTATGGATTTGTTAAAATAGATTAAATATAGAGATATAGACTGTTACGTCTATATCTCTATATTCTGTAATTAACTTCGTCTAAATTCTCCACCTTTAGCAATTTCCAAATTAGTTTGGTGTGCTTGTCGATAGGATTTTTTATCCGAATTATTTCTATTAGTTGCAGTTACATTAGCAGGAATGGTTGCCGCCTTAGAACCTGCGATAGCAGGGTCGGTTGCTGCTGCTTGTTGTGCTTGAGCAGTTGATGTTGTCACAACATCCGCTGTTTTAGCAGTATATTGAGCAGTTTCAACAGATTTACCTGCAATCACTTCTAAGTATTTGACCATAGCTTGTGCTTCTGCATGAATATCGATTGATTTAATAGCAGATACGATAGAATTAGAATCGGCACTTGTAGCACTAAGAGCTTTATCAACAGCAGAGTTACTTGTACCAGCGATACCAGTTTCTTTAGTAAGCTTCTTAATGGCTTCTTCGTATTGAGCTTTGATTTGCTCAACGATGTTACCTTTATCAGCACTATTTTGACCTTGTGCTTTCGCATTAGGACTTGGTTTCTTGGAAAGTAGACTCGTATCAGTACTAGCTTCTTGAGCTTTCTTAGCTTCTTCATTAGCTTTCTTAATAGCCGATCGTTCTGCATCGGTTTTATTATTCCACCAGTTACGTTGCCAATCATGTTTAGCTTGAATAACCGTAATGGAGTCGTCAGCAGTCACCATGTTATTTTGTGGCATACCACTAGCAATAATATTACCATATGCATCATAGTCAGGAGCTATCACAGAACCTTCATATTTAGTATCTGGAGTATAATTATATCCTTTGCTATTTGATGCAATTTGTTTCAATACCGTAGTATCTCCACCACCAAATAGACCTAGCTTAGGAAGAGATTTCATTACACTAGCAGATGGTAGTTTACCAGATGGAGCTGCCCCGTATTTTTGCGCATCACCACCGAAGTAACCTGAACCAATCTTGTTATAAATATCATCAGCGTACGTATAAGCTTGTGGGCTAGTTTCGCCACGTTCATAATCATCGGTCCAACGTGTACATGAGTCATCTATCCCGAGCCCATTCATTGAAGATACGGATACACTAGGATAGCTTTCATCAATCTCTTTAAGCATAAATCGAGTTTGTAATTCTGCACTATCAACAGGAACACCGTTTGCATCAGCAAAGTTTACCAATGCCTCACGACGAGAACCATTCCACTGAATCATTCCGGCACCACCTAATACAGTACCATCTGGTTCAGTATGTTCTACGTCATAATTTGTACGGAAATGGTTTTCTTGTTGAAGACGTCCCATAATACCAGCAATATTCTCTTTTGTATATCCAGCATCATTCAATACTTTATATACATGCTTAGCGTTAGCCTCTGAATCACCCGACATAGGGTCGATTGATCCGCCAACACCACCTCTACTGCTACCACCTTTGTCATCCCATGGTGTACCAGTATATGCTTTACCAGCAATCATTGAACCGATGGCATTATTACCAATTTCTTGGAATCTGGAAATAAATGCTTCCAATGGACTCTTAGGTTTGGCACTTGCACCTTTACCATTTCCACCAGGAGCTTTACTACCTTTACCTGTAATACCACCAGGTCCTTTACCTTTACCAGTAGGGACACCAAATAATTTTTCAATAGAACCAGCATATTCATAGATTTTACCTTGCCAGTAATCTATATTGAGATCTTCATATACTACACCTTTGGAAGAACCACAATGTAGCATTTTATTATCACCAGCATAGATACCAACGTGAGTAATATCTTTATAGGCTCGGCATTCATATGTGCGTAAGAAGAATACTAAGTCACCAGGGCCCGCTTGACTAAGTGGGATTAATGCACCAGCATCCTCAAATTGTTTCATTTGATCGTCGGCACATCTACTATTCAAGCTCAACCCAACATCTTTGAAGGCGAATTGAGTAAATAGACCACAGTCAAGTTTTGATGAACCATCAGAACCTAAACCGTATTCTGTACCATAGTATGCCTCACCCGCAGTAAGGATATCGTCACCCGTAATATCTTTAGGACCATATCCTCTAAATATAGTAGCTGCTTTGAATTGTTCCATTTGTTTAGGATCAACCCATTTAGCACTCTTAACAAACTTGCTAACATCAGCACCCTTACGAGCAATTAAGCTAGCAAAACCAGGATTGTTAGGATCGTTCATCCCAGCAATCAAATTCTTAATATTATATCCTTTAGATCGTTTACCCAATGGATCGTATACGTTAACGAAGGCTTCACCATTACGTTCGTAAGCACCATTAGCCATAACATAGTGACCACCCTTAGTGAATGGAACATCTGATGTATTTTTATTAGTGCCACCGAGGATAACAGTACCACCTTGAGCAATCGCATCGATTAACGAGTTAGGATCTTTAGTATCTAAATCAAATGTAGAGCCACCCAATTTATCAGCCGCAGTAGCAAAGTAAGATGGACTAATACCTTTGTTATCAGCAGGACCTGCATCTGCAGAAGATACAAGAGCACCTGTAACTTTAGGTGTAATCGCCGTATTACCTGTTACATTCGCCATAGCGGATGCCAATACAGTAGGACCACAGCCATAATCAGCCATAGTACCATAACCACCAGATTGACCCAATACAGATAAATCACTCCATTGGGAATCAGTTTGTTTATAATTAATCATCTTACCATCAGTGGCAGTAGATGTTTCAGTCTTATTAGCAACGTTTTGAATTTGGTTAGCTGTGATGTTGTTAGGTTTAGCTTGTTCAGAGTCATCACCTTCACCACCACCAGTAAACGCTTTTTTGGTTGAGATGGAGTTGAGAACTCCGGATAAACCTGTTTGTTTAGCTCCCCATTTTACTTCATTGAAAATACGATCACCTAAGGTAGCACCATTAGAACCATCCTCTTTACCGAATAAGACATCAATAACCTTATTCTTAATAGTGTCAGGTAATGGCATCAATAAGCCTTTAACAATCGCTTTACCAACGTCGCTGATAGTGATGGAATCGAACCATGCTTTAACACCGTTCATCCAATTAGCAATACCACCAAAGAAATTTTGAATACCCGATGTAATTGTAGAAACAGCACTACGAATAGGACTTGTTAAATCGAACATAATTCCACTAAATGCATAGAACATTTTTTGGAGAATGTGCCAACTACCTACCACTACACCATTATCATCGATTTCTTGAGCACATTCATTAGTAAAATCAGTAATGTTTGTATATAAGTTAGTAAAGAACTTACTAACGTTGCTACAAGCATCATTGAATGGATTAACAATATATTCTTCAAATAATGAGGTTTGACCTTCAGACCAAGATGGGTCAAATACAGCCACACCTTCACCATTATCAGCAAACAATTTAAATCCAAATAACGAATTAGTTAAGCTATTAATACCATTATTCAATGCAGGCATTTGTGATTGACCTTCGTCATTAATACCACCGAATGCCCAGACAACTGTATTTCTAGCTTTATCGACAGCTTCCTGTCCTAATTCTTTAAGGTTTGTAATACCTTTAGAGATAGCAGATTCTTGGATTACATTCCCGTCATCATCAACTTCACCAAAGAACCATTTAAGGTTATTTTTGATTCCATCTCCGATACGTTCAGGTAATGATTCAATCTCTGTACCATCACTCTTAGTGCCACCAGTGAACCATACGCCAACATCATGGGCAGCGTTCTTAGCAGCATCCCAAATATCACCAAAGATAGATTGCTTACCTTGATAGTCGTCAACATCTGCTTCACCAAATAACTTAGCTAAGAAGGCTTGACCACCTTGTTTCATATTAGCAAACAAACCATTTTGATATTCACCATTTTCATCATTAGCACCAAATAAGAATTTACCCACAGCAGTTTGACGAACACCAGCAAGACGTTCAGATTCTTTCTTGTCGTTTATTTCAGCATCATGCTGCTTACGCCATTCAGAATCACTCAACTTCTTACCAGTTTTCTTTTCATATGCATCGCGGGCTTTCTTATCATCTTCTTGTGCTAATTTAATAGCAGCTGCATCATCTTCAGTAGTTCCAGGTAATGCAGTATATACACTCATAGCCAGCATTTGTTTGATATTAATTTCACCACCAGAGAACATGTTGATGCACTCTAATGCTAAATCAATATAAATCAAACCCGGTAACCCTAAAATAACTTGTAAAATAGAGCAAGCTAATCGCATACCAGCAGTTACTTTATCTGATGGTACACCAAAGATTTCCGCAGCATCAATAGCACCTGTTACAGCATCATATAAACTGAAACCTATTTGAAGTACGCCAGCTGTGCCAACTACAGCAGTAGTCTCACCAACAACTTTAGCGAATTTAGGAGCAATCTTAGTAAACATTGATGGAGTAATCTCTTGACCGAGTTTCTTCAATGCATTAACAAGTTTACCTGCGTTTGGACCTAAATGTTTCTTAACTATATCAAGATCCCCAACTTTATTAGCTACAGCATCAATACATTTCTTAAACGTACCGAATGCACCACCACCGGATGCTTCCTTAGCCGCTTTAGCTTGAGCATCTTTAACAATATCTTCAGCTTTGGCAATACCAGACAATTTGGATTTAACTTCACCGCGTTCAGCAACATATTTCCGAACAGACTCAGATTTATAGTTTGCACTATAATCTTTTGACACTATTCCTGTTGCATCAGCAATTGCATTTTGAGCAGTTTGTTTACCCGCTTTTGCATAGTATTTACCTTTATCGTATAATCTAGCGATATTATGACCAGCTGCACCAATAAACTCTCTACCTTTGGCGAGAGCTTCTCGACCAGCTTTGGTTTTCATCATCTTCTCGCCAATATCATCGATAGTTTGAGCAACTTTTCGACCACCGATTTGCAATGCATCACGAGTGATACGATCATGAGTTCTGTCGCTACCTTTACCAGATAATTTATCGAAGATTGCTTTCAATACCCCTAAGATACCTGTAAGACCAAGGAAGTTTTTAACCATATCCATTCCTTTAGTCAATTTATCTAAGAAGCTTTCTGCTTTATTCTTCAATTTATCTTTAGCATTCGCAGCAATAGGACGTAACAAATCAAGCATACTTTGACGTTTCTTTTCTTCGCCACGTTCCTTCATGATCTCTTGACCAGTACGACCACCAACAAGCTTAGTCACATCATCGTCAGCATGACGACCTGTACCATCAGCCTTATCAGCAGGTTTACCGAAGTTTTGAATATCAAATGTGAAATTGGATTTCGCTGCTAATTTCTTATCCTTAGCAATTTCTTGAGCCGTTTTATCACCAACTAATTTAGTTGGATCGTCATCATCATGCTTAGGTTCAACAGCGGCTTCCTTAGGATCAACGATACCAAGACGAACCGCTAAGCGGTTAATGATTTTCTTAATACCTTTTAAATGATCTCTGGATTCTTCTTGAACTTCCAATTCCTTTTGATTAATTGCCGTCATTTGGTCTTTAGTTTCGCCATTGATTAGCTTATCACGATCTTGCTTAGCAGATAAATCTTGCTGTGCACGACGTTTATCTTTAGAAGACCAACCATTCGCTTGCATCTCTTGTTCAAGTGCAGCTTGTTGAGCTTCATGTTTTGCAATCAATGCTTCTCTTCGACCAAAATAACGATTTTGACGAGTATCACGTTCGTTAGCATAGGCTTTTGCACGAGCTAAATCTTTATACTTATCCGATGTAAGATCAGCATCACCCATACCTAACATAGCACCGAGTGTAGAACCAGTAGCTTTCAACTTACCGAAGAATCCACTAGCTTCACCAACACGACTGGCTTTGTTTCGAACGTTTTCTTTGTAAGCACCCATGCTATAATAGCCAGATGCCATACCAGCAGCTAAACCAACCAGTTTAACTGGAGATGATAATAATTGACCTAAGCCCCACATGGCGGTTTTGAATACTCTGTCTGTAGCAGACTTCATAGTCTTATATACGCCAGTTAAGAGTTTAGTAATCGCACGAGTTAATGGACTAAATGGTTTAGCAATCGCATCAGCTGTTTTAGTAAAGATATTAGTTACTTTATCTTTAATCACACCTGTGAGATCTTTAAACATCCATTTCAATGGAGTGAATGCATCTTGCAATGGATTTACAATGGATTTAGCGAACCATTTTTCTACAGCAAGAGCACCTTTTTCAAATCGAATCTTTAATGGATTTACAACGCCGACTGTTAAGATATTTTTGAATTTATCTACCAAGCCAGATTTGTAAGTACCATCTTTATTAAACTTACCGAATAATGCTTCTTTAAATTTCTCGGACGTTAAGCCAATACCTAATGCACTACCACCTAAGGCCATAGCCATAGGTCCTAAGCCTAATGCACCGATTAAACCGAAGCTACTACCGAAGGTACCTAAACCAAGACCAGATAATGCACCGAATGCCGCACCTGGTAAGATTTTCTTTAAACCCTTACCAAACTTACTATTGATAAGGCCACCTTCTTTTTCACCATTCCCTTTATCTTTACCGTATAAAAGAGATTGGAAGCGTTTAGATTTAACAGCAAGACCTGTAGCAGCACCCATAAGAACTGGACCTAATAGACCAGCACCTAAGGCAGGAGCTAACCCAATAGCACCGATAGCACTACCAGCACCACTAAGCCCAACCATGTTGAGAGCTCCACCGATCATACCAGGAATTGAAATACCGAGTAAACCTTTAACAGCACCAAACATGCCGCCACCGATAATAGCATTCTTATTCTTATTCCAGAACTTTTGAATACCTTTACCAACAAGGCCACCCATTCGTTTACCTTTATCATCCATCTTACCAAACATCATATCTTTGAATTTAGTAGATTGAGAAAGTAAACTAATACCTGTACCTGCTACTAACGCACCGATAGGACCACCAGGTAAGAATAACGAACCTAATAAACCAGCACCACCCGTTAAGGATAAGGCACCTAATCCAGTACCAATCACAGCACCTTTAGCAATCCCTTTTGGGAGTTTTCGTTTAATGAAATCCCCAAATTGTTGGAATGCTTGTCGGTCATTCAGTTTAGTACCGAAGAAGTTATTAGAGAACATCTTATACCCTTGGGAAAGAGTAGATGAGATATTACTCAATAAGGATTTCTTTTTACTAGCTTCTTGCTTCTTTTTATCGCTACCGCCAAATAAATATGATTTCAAATAACCGAATGCGGTATCGAATCCCTTCTTCATCTCTGCCCCAATACCAATCGTTTGACTCTTGATACTTTTACCAGCAGAATCGATGAATGGTTTTCCATCAATGGTTTGCTTAATATATTTACCAATATCCCCCACAGCATTCGCTGCAAAGGAGAACGCACCGCCAGTATATTTATTGCCTTTCTTTACACCCATCATCATATTCTTAGCATAGTCCATAAGACTATCGCCGAATTGATGGAGTTTTTGTTTGGCTTTGTCTGGCATGATTTGTTCTTTAATTGGTTTAAAGATATTATCAACTAAGAACTTCTTAACAGAAGCAAATGTTTTTATGATTTGCTGTTCAATCTTTTCAATAATTGAACCATTCTCATCATCAGAGAAGATAATATTATATAAGGAATTATCAATTTTACTAATCACATCAGTTAATGCATTCATAGGGTTCTTTAGATAGTATCCCAAACCCTTATTGCCACCAACTGATTTTTTATCATGAAGACTTTGATCGGTACCATCAGCCAACGCTTTTCTAACATTTTCATCCATGTTATCAATATCATTCACTGATGTTTTGGCACCGGTTTCAATGCCCAGTTTCTTATCAAGGAGAGCATTCCCTGTTGATTTAAATTTTTTATCTTTCTTTTTCTTCTCATCTTTTTCACGTTGCGATAAGATTTTCTTACCCGCTTCAGAGAAGTTATCGTTTAAAATATAGCCAGTATAGTCACCATCAGAATAGTTATTATTGAAATCGCTAACCATGTCACCATATTTATAATGAGCGGTTGCCATTGCCATATGGTCACCTTTGGACATCTGTTTCATAACAGACTCTAAGATGGCTTTTGCTGATCGATTTTCAATATCAGCTAACATTCGTTCTAAATTCTTAGGGTTATACCGAATGTTACCTTTAGCTAAATCACTTGTGAATTTATTAATGGATTTTTCAACTTCTTCTTTATCAGCAGCTGAATCAAAATCCATATGACGCATAACTTTATCTGTTTTATCACTCAATGGTGCCGTAGCTCGATTAGCCATATATTGCATTTCTCGATTATATCGATCTTGCATTTCATCACGAGTTGTAAACTGACCCGTTTTGTGGTCAAATACAGTCGCAGGTCCATTGGTGATGGCTTTTAGGATCTCACTTAAGTATGTAGGGATAACTTGGTTGATCGTACGATGTGTTATACCGTCGAAGGCAACAGCCCCTTTATTATACTTACTTGGATCGAATCGACCACTTTTGGTATCAATACCAAATACATTACCAATGAATTGAGCTAATGAGCTATTGTAATTATTCCGTTGATAGGTTACTTTAGAGAGCAATGCCGGAATCATATTAGCAATCGATGTATCTAAACTAGCTAATGATTGCTCAATCATTTTAGGCATAAAGGCACTCATAGCTTGCTCTAGTACCGTACCTAATGGGTTATTCATAAACCCTCGTTTTGGTTTAGGTCCCATCGAACTAGCCATAGATAAACCAGTAGCCAACATCCCAAATGGAGTATTACCCAAGAAGTTATCTTTGATAACCTTCATATAGGAACTTGGGTCGAACCCACCCATACCGAAGACTTTAGAGAAATCAGAAGCACGACCACCGGTTTTACCGAATGGACTTTCTGGGTTCATTGCTTTCTCTTGTAATTCAAGCATTTGTGACCAAATACCTAAACTGTCTTCATAGTAACGTAAGGAACCTTCAACGAATTTTCCCATAACGTCACGATTAAACGTATTAATTGTATTTAATGAATCACGTATACCAACTAACTGACCCATAGATTGACTATGTTGTTTTTCTTGGGCCACTAGCATACTTAATGTCATTTTAGCAGCAGTCGCTGCTTGTTTCTCAAACCCTTTTGCTATAATAGCACCATGGGTTTTCATAGTTTTATCTAATTTAACGATGCCACTTGCCGTTTTAGCACCTGTAGCATAGGTCGCTTTTTCAACACGACCAATGGAGCTAATCTCAGCGGCACTGGTCGTTGAGTTAGATGATTTAGATGAGGACTGCGTCGCTCCATCATCATCGTCAAAAGAGAAATCGTCATCATCAAAATTAAAATCATCACCGAAACCACTATCGTCTTTATCAGGATACAAATCACCAGACTTCAATGCTTTCATCGCATCTTCATAAGTTTCTTTTGCTTTTATCTTTGCATCATCGATAAATTTTTTACCAGCTCCCGCTGTTTTATTACGACGCATTTCGATAATAGATTGACGTAAATTCTTTGCGGAGTCATATACTGATCCGCGAATACTCTGGCTTTCGGACATCTTTTCATTCAGTACATTTTTCATACCAAATGCAACAGACTTACCGATATTCTTTAGCCAACGAGTATCTCTATTTTTAGGCATATAGCGAACTCCTTTCTCTATGATCCAAGAAAAAATGAACCATAGTATTTGGATTTAAAACTATGTCCTAGTATGGCAGTTTAACAGGCAAAAAAAAAGAGGAGCCGAAGCTCCTCTTATTTATCGATCAACCATATCACCAAGGATAACATCGACATCGATAGAATCCCGACTTATGTTTGGTACCTTATTGATACCTATCATGAGTCTAGTGATAATGTCCACATTGTCATAGATTCCTTTAACAGGAATCTCGAATGTTTCAAAGCAGGCATCCGTCTTAATATCTTGCCCATATCGCACAGTAACAGCAAGTATTTTACCACTTTTACCTTTATCGGGTTTATATACTTTAAGTGTTACCAACTGGGCACTATTCACAAATATTGAATTAATATTGCCGTTTACAAGTACTGTATTCATGTATAAAACCATAACTATTTCCTCCTAGACTTAATATATTTTATTTACCGAATTCTGCAACAAGCATCTCTTGTAAAGTTACAAGATCAATCACATCTGCTTTAGATCCACCAAAGCATTTTGCGATTGTATTATAGACTTTACGAACATCGGTATCCCCGAACGATATAACACACTCCATAGGGGATGCACCACATGGGTTGTTTGAACGTGTATAATACACCGACACAGATGTAGAACTAACCACCATACCAGTGACTGTCATCCCCGATATGATTTGGATAGTTCCATTAGGTTCAGGAACTACCATTGTCATCGGTTTATCAATATTGATCATCTGATAACGTTTATCGGAATTATGTTTAGGTGGATATGGTGGTCTAGTTTTAATCTTACGTGCAGTCTCTTTCAAGACCTCATTACCAGATTTATTAACCTTTGGTTTTCCACCGGATTTGATGATTTGAGGAACTACCGTTAGCATATCAATGAATGTATCTGCTAACTCGCGAATATTCGGTTCGTTATCACTACTAGATTTCTTTTCGCTCATATCATACTCACCCAATAGAAGTTCTACCACATAATCGTGGATAGATTGAACTGGTATTGTAGTTGCATGCGTATGTGCTACATACGATTGCACTTTCTTCAAAATATCATCCTTATCGATGATGATCTTTTCATCGAACTTAGGATTATGTGGAACACTAACCGTTAGTCGAGAAGTTGCTCTAATAAATGAGGATTCTGTGTAATCTATAAAATACACGATTGAGTTTGGAAAATAGTCAAACTCGATACCAACAATTCTTGCATCATTAAAAATTTTAGTTGTGTTGTTTTGTCTAAATGTGAACTTCATTTTTTATTTCCTCCAAGTAAAAGAATAAGATGAGAGTATACGGACTATCCGTATACTCTCATAAGTGTAAAATGATTATTTTTTCTTAGTTTTCTTCCAAGCAGGTGCGGAAGACTTTTTGATTAATACGCGATGAGGTGCGATAGCTGTAACAGTTTCTACACCAGTTTCACGATTTTTAAATGTAGAATCGTGAGCGTCGACATCACGCATTTTAATAGCAGCAGTGAAATCCGCTTTGTTTTGGAAGTTAAACGTACGACCAGCACCAATGTATTGGTAAATCAATTCAGTGATTACCGGATACAATGTTTCTGCTTGTTTAGGACTGTATTGGTAAGTTCTAGCCGCTGCTTCGGCTTCCTGTTTATCAATACCATGTTTTACAAGCACATCTTTGATAAATGCTTCACGGAAATCTTTAACTGGATTAGTTTCGATTTCAGTGTATTGACCGTTTACGGTTTTGATACCTTTGGCAACATAGTCATCTTCATTCAAGAAAGAAGCTGTTAAATCAGCAAAATCTTTCTTGGAGAAAGTTGTGCTACCCTTTTTGTCCTTAGTACCTTTGGTCTTGCCTTCCAAAGCCTTAAGGACTTCGCTGAATTTTGACATCGTTTATGTCCTCCTTCAATAAAATAGTTGATCAACTAGCTTATGTAAGCATAGTGTTACATATACGTTCAATCATCGATTAATTCTTATAGAAATTCAACGGTTAGCATTTCGTCCTCTGATTTGCGTTTAGTGGATTTCTTTTTCTTAATCGAGTAATGAACGTCATTGATTATCCCGTTAGATTCGATGAAGTCGACTAATTCATCATCTGTTACGAAACAATCTTCAGTGAGTTCAGGATGTTCAGTGTCCTGATTCTTCTCTAAGTATCGACTTAGAGAAAACGTTGCATTTGACATATTAAACCTCCAGTTACTTACTGATACGTGGTAATAATATATGTTTTCAATTCAATTCGTCCCATCGGACAATCAGACAACATTCCTTAGTTGGTAGCATTGATTCGTTTTTAATAGTCGATTGTAATGCGATCTGCATGTCTACAATACCATCATTGATAGAGCCTTTCATATTAAAATATGTCATAAACTCATACAATGATTCGAAATCATATTTGCTATTATACCATTCTAAGTATTCGTTCTGGTAATCGATAT
>QWBZ01001558.1_pt1 | contig 13124 bp, 4 predicted proteins | sample 1972441 | NCBI WGS metagenome assembly QWBZ01 (sample SAMN09866721, study PRJNA288562) | Human oral metagenome isolate term6_saliva, whole genome shotgun sequencing... | isolation source: mouth | host: Homo sapiens | place: USA: California
AAGTCTACAGAGTTATCCATTTCTTTTTCTGCTTCTTCAGCATTCTTAGTATAGTCTACGATAGCTTCAACTGATTGATTGATCTTATCTTCTGTAGGTTTCTCAATCTTAGTTGGATCTATAACTTGATCTGCACCAGTGATGCCTTTAGCGACAATCAACTTAGGTTCATCTTTTAATTCAGCCGCAATAGGTACAGTAGGATCTACTTTATGAACCCGACTGATATTATTAACTTCAATACCAGTTAAGTCTTCAATCTTACCAATAAGTCTAGTCTTAATATCTTCTTTATCTTCAGGAACGTTATCTTCTACGATATCATTATTTCTAATCTTTAAGATATTAGTCTTGAAGAGATTTAGATTCTTCATATCTAAATCTTCCATCTTCATTTTAAACCAACTATTATTACCAATAAAGATAAAATCCATTCCAGCTAGTTTATCTAAGTTCTCTTTAGGTTTCTTAAAGAGTCTAACTATCATAGAGAATGGATTAATAGACTTACTGAATTCAAATAAAGATGTAGTTGGAATATCTCCAGCCCATTCATTTACTGGAATCAATACAGTCTTTTTAGTATATCCTTTATAGTTAGGGTTGTTAATGAATCTATCAAATAATGCATATAGTAAGTCTATAGCTTTATCTCTATTATAAGTTTCACTCATAGTGAAGATCTTATTATAGATATGATTATCAACATAGATATTTTTATTCTTATACTTGTCGATAGTTGGATAAGTATACTTGATATACTTGCATTCATTCTTGATTCTATTTAATCTAAGTTTAACATCCTTAGAGTTACGTAATCTTTCTTTATATAAGATCTTTCTTAATCGTGTATCTAATACATTCTCAGGAGTAGCTTCAGAGAAGAAAAATAAGTTTTCAGAATCTTCAAAATGAGATTCTGTCATTATAGGATTATTACCATAGACTTTAGAGTTATATACATCATCAACGTCTAAGTCTTTATTTATAATTCTACTAGGTTTGAGTAAATACATAGCATTCCATTCAAGGAAGTATGAATTAAACATATTTAGATTACTAATAAGCGGATGCTCAATCAATTGCTTAGATTGTTCTAGGCTTTTAGTCATTAGGAAAATAGCACTACCATGTCTTTTGTCTTTCTTATTGAAAGGAGTAAAGAATGGAGTTTTAAGTAGTCTGAAAGGTTTGACCTTATCTATATTAATAGGCATTGTAGTACCTCCTTCACTTATTCTATTGTTAAAATCGTATCACTTAACTTCATTTTTCATTTAGCACTCATGTAACAATCTATTAGTAAGGTTAACCTCAATTATAAATACACCAAAATAATTAAACAAGCAATTCAAGTGGCTTTATAATACTTTTAAAGTATATGTCTTATCTTATTAATCTATTAAAATCCAAATTACTCCGAATCAATTATTGGATTATGCATAGTGCTTAAATACATTATAACTTTAAATCTTTTCAGACATAATGCTTATGAATTTATTATAAGAAGCTTGATCCAGGAGATGGGTGGAAGAGTTATAACGAAGATTCAATCTTACATTTCTTAAAGTTATTGTTTTTAAATATTCGAAATAATGATAACTTTGATTAAAACGCATATAGATAAATTTCTAAATGTATTAACCGTACTACTATGAATCTGACTTTCTAAAAAGTCACTGCAATCCCAAACAGAAAATGCAATCATGCTAAATCCCCGTAGGCTACCTGGTCTACGGGGGTTTTCTCTGTCAAATTATACCTTATCCTGTACATTTAGATACGGAGGATTAATATAAATGGAAAAGAAAGACTTTCTAGTTGAGTTATCTAAGATGACTCATAAAGAACTTAATGACTTTATTAAGTCTAAAGGTAAAATCAAGTTAGTAGAAGCTATTATAGAGAATGCTAAGTCATTCGACTAGTTAATTATTAATACCCTAGTGTATTAAAATATAACACATGTAACACAAATGTAATCGAAATGATTCCCATTATTTTATTAGGAGGATTGAATCATGGAAAAAGAAAAAACAGTTCTAGCACTGATTAAAGATGTGCGAGACAACTTAACAAATGCATCTGCTTCTCATAAAGATGAAGTACGTGTTATGCAAGCTTTCTTAAATGATACTTCTTACGAAGTAGGAGTTTATGACAAAACTGGTAAAGTTGGTACAGTAGCACCAGCTAAAGAATTCCGTAGCGTTATCTCCAATGCTATTGTAGCTACAACTAAAATTAGCAAAGAAGAAGCTGATTCCTTAGTAGCTGGTTATGAAGCTAAAAAATCTGATGCGGAAAGTATGTTAACAGTATCCAAAGAATTCTTGAATACATACTTACAGACCAACCGCAAAATTGGTCTTGGTGGACGAGAAAAATCTAACGTATCTTTGATCAAGAAAGAAATCAAAGAATCTACACGCTCTTATCCTAAACAAGTTGGTGTAGATAATGCTGGCAAACCAATCTATGAAAAAGCTGAAGTTAAAGTTAGTCCTTACGATTCCATTAAGGTTTCTAGCCCATGCCCAGCTTGGATTAAAAAATAATTCATCATCAAATAATTATTTTTAGTATTTTAAAACAAATAAGATATATTACAAAGTTCAAAAACCATAAAATCTGCTAAAGACATTTCCCTAAGATAGTTCATCTATCTTAGGGATTTTCTTTATACACATTATAATGAGATGCTTTAGACATATTAGCTTTTTAACACACTGGATACATATAATTGTAGGATGTGCAGTGGTTCGTACTTTTTCTATTTTACCTCAACCATATAAAGAGCATAATAAAATCATAGTTCATCCTACCATATTATATTCAATCCAAACTGATACAGTATTCCCTAAGGGCTTTCATAGTCCTTAGGGGTATTGTATTGTCAAACATATAGGTAGTGTACGTTGTTGCTACCAGTACACGTATGTTTCATTACAATTTTCCTCGATAATATATACTTGCCCAAGGGTCTTAATGGTCCTTGGGCGGTATATATTGTCATTTTGAACATTAGGATAATCTTATAAGAAAGGAGGACCTTATATTGGGACTCAAGATCACAAATTATCTTAAGAATCTTGGTAAGTCAGTAAAGTATGCTGCTATCGAGGGATTTAAGACGAATTACGATACTACATATAAATCGTTTGATCAAGCTAGTACCGCTACTAAAGAAACAGTAAATGCTATCGTTAACTACAGACAGACTTTCAGAAAAGCTCAAGAGTATTTAATGAAAACATCTGCTTATGAAGCGTCTAATCTAGCTCTCAAAAGTGCCAAAGAAGACTTAAAATCTGGTAAGCTCTGGAACCAAGATCGTGCCGATAAAGTCATGTTTGGTGGAGACGATGATGATTTTGACTGGAACTTTGATGAAGACTCTATAGGCGGAGATGATAGTGATAGTAGCTTAGATATCACTGATGGTGATAGAGCTGTAGCTAAAACTGTACATGAAGCATCTAAAGCTAATGCTGATCAAATTTCTGGTACTATCTTGAGTGCAGCTAAATATAATGCGGATGTAACTAAACAGACTGCATCATTCATGTTTGCACAACAAGAACGATTATTTGGTAATTTAAATAACTCTATTATGGGTCTTGGTACTACAATGGGTAATATGCAAAACTTCATGACTACAAACATGCAGACGCATATTGAAAACTCAACCAAGTACTTTGAAGAGTCGACTAAATATCAACGTGAAAACAATGCTATCTTGAAAGAACTCCTTGATATGGAACGTGAACGTTTCAAAGAATGGAATACTGGTAGAGATGCAGAGAAGAAACGTCAAGATAAAGGTCTCAAACAAGATATCACTGATATCCTATCCAATGGTGTAATGGATTGGGGTGCTTATGGTAAGCATCTTAAAAAGGGATTCATTGACCAAGCTGAGAATTTTGGTCTTGGTATGATTAGCAAAGAAATGCTTATGGGTATGGCTGCTAATCCATTACAATATATCCCAGCTTATCTAGTTCAAAGAGCTATGGGTAAACCATTAGAAAAAGCTATTGGCGGATTTAATAAAACCTTAACTGGTTTATTTAATCAAATCAATGCCGATCTATTACGCTCTAAAGACAAAGAGGGTATGGGTGGTATTCTAGCTAGTATCTTCAGTGTTAAGATAGCTAATAAAGATAAGATTGATACTAGTAAATACTTTAAAGGTCAAGTACCTTTTGATGGTATGACTCGTAAATCTATCGTAGAAGTTATCCCAGCTTATTTAGCTCGTATCGAATCACTCTTGGGTGGTGAAGAACGTATCTATGACTTTGATAAGGGTAAATTCTCTTCATTAAAGATTCTTGAAAGAGAAAAGAAAAGAAGAGATAAATCTTATAAAGATAGAGCTGGTTCTGGTATTAGAAATGCATTAGAAGAAGATATTAAGAGAATAGCTAAGTCTAAGAAATTATCTGCTAATGAATTAAAACGATTAACAGATTTAATTCCTGATGTTGAAGAAAGACTTTGGAATAGTAAGGGTTCTTTTGATGAAGTAATGGAAGCCTATGGTGATGATTCATTCGGTAAATTACTTAGATTCCTACGGATGAATAAGAACTCTAGAACTTATAAAGAATCTAAAACCTTAGCTGCTGAATATGCTGATGCTTTTCGTAGTCAAGCAGAATATTATCAAAACCAAGAAAAAGCTGGTTGGTCTCCTGAAGCTATGATGAATAATCGTAGTAAAAGTAGAGGCGAAGGTAAAAGTGCTATCATTGCTAATAATGAAATGATGAGCAAAGCAATGGCTAGTCAAGAATCTATCTTTAAAGCTATGCTTTCTGAACTTTACTTAATTCGTACAAGTGAATTCCGTAAAGGTAAGAAGCTTGGTGTTAGAAATAGACTTAATGCTACTGCTGCTCCAGATTACATTGATACTGACTTTATCAAATATAGTGTCTTAAAAGAAAATCGTGCTGAAACGATAGAAGAGACTTATGAAAAAGTTAAAGCTAGTAATCCATCTAGACCTAAAGATGCTCCAGTTGATCCAGATGAAGTTGGTAAGACGTTAGATGAAGTTGATATCAATAAACTTAGTAGTGTCTTTGATAAAGGAGATAAATCTAAGTTTGGTAATGTAACTAACGCTAAAGGACTTAAAGGTAAAGGTAAAGCTGCTTTAAGTAACTGGTATGAAATTCTTAAAAATCCTAGACTATTTGCTGCTGAAGTTATTACTAAAGTAGATGATAGTTTGTATGAATTCTTCTTTGATCATGAAACTGGTGAAAAAGATGAAGATGGTAACCAAATTCGTGGCTTCTACGATAAGATGGCTTTTGAATTAAAGACAACTTTCAATAAAGTTAGAGATTGGTTAGATAAGAAATTCTGGGAACCTATAGTCAAAAAAGGCTGGGGTAAGATTAAAGACTTTGCTAAAGACTTTGGTCTAGATTGGTTTAATGATGCTAAAGATTCTGCTAAGAATGCTCTAACTGGTGCTGGTAGTAAATTAGCTGAATTGGTTCGTGGTAAACCAGGAATGAACCCTCTTCAAGCTGAAGCATTAGCTAGATCGATAATGTTTGGTCCTGCACCTAAAAGTTTTCTAAATCCAAAAGATGAATTAAAAAATATTGCAGCTGGATATGCAGATGCTTTTAATCAGTCATCTGCTTTTAAACAATCTAAACCTAAATCTACTACTAATAGTGATAAAGGTGCTAAAGTTGGTACATTAGATGATGCTTTAGCTATTTATAAAGCAAATAAAGAAAAAGGTTATGCTTTTGGTTCTCTATCTGTACCTCAAACAGCATTGACTACTGTATCTAAAGGTGAGTTGATTATACCATCTGATTTGAATCCATTCAATCCAGATATAGATAAAGCTGATCGTAAGAAAGATAAACAAGATGAATTACGATTAAGAAATAAAATCTTATCTCATGCTGAAGGTGGTAACTTACTTGATACTGGTAAGAACTTCTTACAAACAGTAAAAGATAAAGCTCCTGAAGGAGTGATCCAAGGTAATAGTCTAAGAGAAGTTCTCGGAAGTGCTTTAGAATTTGCTGTTAATAAAATGGCTGGTAAAGTTGATTCTACAGATGGTAGTGCTTTAGGTCAAGCAGCTAATGCTACTGTATCTGCTGCATGGGAAACTGGTTTAGATAAATTTGAAGATTATGCTAAGACTTTAGATCCAGAAGTATCTAAAGCTCTTACTGGTGATATAGCTAAACTTAGAGGTAATAGTGCTAAATTTGCTGGTCGTACTGGTGTAGCTGCAGGTGCTGGTGCTTTAGGTGCAACTGCAATATTTGGTCCTGGAGGATTATTAGCTGGTGCAGCTATTGGTGCAGCTGCTAATATTATCCGTGAAAGTGATACTGCTAAGAATTTCTTATTTGGTAAAGAAATGTCTTGCTAAGAATAATCAAAAAGTTAACGAAAAGATTTTCGGTAAAACTTATTATGATAAAGATGGTAATGAGATAGGTCGTAAAGATGGATTGATTCCTAAGAAAGTACAAGACTACGTTAAGAAAAATATACCTAAGATTGCAGGTTTCGGTGGAGCAGCTGCTTTACTAGATCCTACAGGGATGGGCTTATTAATGAACTTTGGTCTTGGTGCCGGCTTAGGATTAATTGGTACATCTAGTAAATTCCATGATATGATTCTTGGTAAGAAGAATGAAGATGGTGAACGTGAAGGTGGTCTAGTAGGTGCTTTAAAAGACTACGTAGTAAATCCATTACGTCGCTTTGGTACTACTTTATATCAAGATTTCTATAAGTTTATGGATTATAACTTATTCAGTCCTTTAAAAGGTACTGGTAAGATGCTTGCACAAGTCTTTAAGAATATGGGACGTAGCATGAAATATGGTATGTTTAATATCTTAGAGAAAGCATTTGGTGGTCCATTCAGTATGCTTATTGGTAAGCAAGTAAATGATATGCTTCTTAAACCTTTAGGAAGAATACTTGGTACTACTTTCGGTGGTATTGGAGATTTGGCTAAATTTGCAATCGGTAGCCCTATAAGAGGTGTCGGTTGGGGATTACGTAAATTCAATAACTGGGGTAATAGAGGATTAATTAAAAGAGGTCAAGCTGATCATTTAAGTGCTAATGAACGTCTTAACCTAATGGAAGGTAGAAATTATGCTAATCGTGAACGTGATATGGCATTAGCTACAGCATCAGTTGAAGACTTAAATACACTTGAAAGTAGCTTAAGTATCTTTAATAGCCAATTTAAAATTGGTGGTGGAGCTGAACGTTCTACTATCAAACGTCTAGAAAGTAAGATTAAGAAATACTTACCAGCATCTGCTGTTAAGAAAGTTTGTCAATTTGCTTATGATGGTAATACTAGAGATGCAGCTGCATTTATATCTAGTTTAGATATCCCTGCAAATGATAAGAAAGCAGTAATGAATGCATTTGAAAAAGAAGTAGAATTTATTCAAGCTGCTAGAGGTAGAAAGAAATTTAGCGATGAGCAAATGAAAGCTGCCCATGAAACTCTTAAGAAGTATAATATTGATCCTACAGATAGAAAATCCTTAGGTATTGCTTTAGACCAAGTAAGTGCTGAACGCAGTCGTGCAGAAGATGCTGAACGTCTAATTGGTAAAAATGGTGAAAAATTCACTACCGAAGAAGCTAAGAATGTAGCTGAAGGCATGTCTCAAACCAATGATATCTTAACTCAAATCAGAGATGCTTTAATTAAATCTGAAAATGGTGCTTATGATAAGAATTATTATGATGATTTAACTAGAGCTAAAGATGAAGAAACAGTTGAGATGTTTAGAGGTGAAGTTGATTCTGATGCAAGAAAACTTATTAAGAAAAATTTAGGTCATCTTGAAGTTACTGGTAATAATACTTCATTTATTACTGGTAAGAAAAATAGAAAGAATCTAAATGCTCTTAAGAAACTTCCTGAAGGTACTAAGATTGATTTAGATGCTTTATCTAAATTAAGTACTAAAACTCTTAAACGTTATTCTCAACTTGCTATGGTAATGGGACCTACAGCTATCCAATCTATTGGCGATCCTTCAGCATTAGCTCCAGAGAAAATAGCCGATGGTGCATTCAAAAGCTTGGTTAAGATTGCTACTTATCTTGGTAGACATGATAAAGAATTTAACTTTAAATCTCCATTATCTACCTATATAAGAATGCCAGCTGAACAACTTGCATATTTTGAACAGCTTATTGATTATGGTATGGATCCTTCTATTTCTTCTCAAGCTGCAGATTGGGCTTGGAATAATAGATGGCAATTTGCTAATGCTAGTAATTCTAATGATAAAGTAGCATTTGCTAGAATGATTGGCGATGTTACTAAAGCTACTGCAACTAATAAAGCTACTGGTACTGCAGAAGCTGCAGCATCTACTGTAATGAGTAATGCTTCGAAACTTGCTCCTAAAACAGCTGCTGCTAGTCAAGCTAATGAAATTGCTCAAACTGGTGGACATAAAGAACGTTCTGTTGATGCTAACGGTAATGAAACCTATGAATCTACTGATGGTTCTTTAAATAAAGCTGATACTGAATCTGCTCATGATAAGAAGAAAGAAGAAGATGCTAAAGATGAAAAGAATGCAGAACGTCAAGGTTCTATATTCTCTAAAGCTCTTGGTAAACTTAAAGGATTTGGTGATTCTGCTAAAGAAGGTGCCAAAAATGTTAAAGAAAAATCTCAAGGCTTCTTACATGATATAGTAGATGGAATCTTTGGTAAAGGCGGTGGATTATTTGGTGGTCTAGGAACTATCCTTGGTGGTGGTTTACTATTATCATTCTTAGGTCCAATGCTTCCAGAGATTGGTAAGATCTTAACTCATACTTTATTACCTGCAATTGGTGGATTCTTAAAGAATACTGTAATTCCATTATTCGTTAAAGGTGTGGGTAGTGCTCTTGGAGGATTACTTGACGGCTTTATTGGTAAAGAAGAACAGCAAGAAACTGATGAAAATGGTAATCCTGTATTTAATCCAGATGGTACTCCTAAAATGAAAACATCATACAATCCTACATTGGGAGGTATGGCAGTCAATGGCGGTGTCTTAGGTTTCTTAGGATATAAAACATTTAAAGCTGGTAGAGCTATCTATAAAGGTGTCAAAGGCATCGGTAAAGGTATTGGTGGCGGTTTAAAATTAGGTAAAGCTGGATTTAGTTTCGCTAAAGAACTTAAACGTTCTAAGAGCTTTGGTAAATCTTGGAGAGCTGGTAAGTTTGTCTATAAGAATACTAAACTTGGTAAAGATATAGGTAAAATTGCCAAATCCTCTGAAGATGCAGTTAAAGCAAGTCGTTTAGGTAAGTTATCTTCATCTATTATGAGTAGAGCTTTCGGTGCATCTAAAGAAGGTTTATCTAAGATTGGCTGGGCTATTCGAGATAGAGCTGGTGTTGCTGGATCTGCATTACTAGATGGTACTGCTAAGAATGCTGTTAAGAGTAGTGGCTTATTCTCTAAAGCAGCAGATTTTGTTAAATCTGGTATAAGTAAAGTTGGAGAAGTTGCTTCTAAAGCTGCCGATAAAACTATGGACTTCTTAAAAGAAATCTTAACTAAAGGTATTGAAAAGATCTCTACATATATACCTAAGTTAGCTGAGAAAGGTGCACAATTTGCTCCTAAATTAGCTGCTATGATTTTAGATGGTATTAAAGGTTCTGCTAAATTCGCTAAACTTTTAGCTAAGGCTGGTGGATATCTAGGTGCTACTGTATTTACTGCTGGTATTGGTGGTATCGTAATTGGTATCATTACAGCATTAGACTTAGCAGCTTCTGTAACTACAGGTATTAGTCGTTGGTATAACGTTGCTGAATGTCTTGCTGACGAACAACCTCCAAGTGATGATGTTAAATGGGTAGCTGGTTTAGCATCTGCAGTTGACTCTGTATTATTTGGTGTAATCGGACCTCAATTATTCTTCAAAATTTTAGCTTATATTTGGGATTTGAATGATGTATTAGCTCCAATGCAACAACGCGCATTGGCTGCATTGAATCAATATAACCAAACAGCTGAAAAGAAATTAGATTCTATTGAAGAATATAATGATGAAATCTACGATAAAGATAAAGGCTTCATAGATGATATCAAGACTGCATTTGGTGGTAGTGATTCTAATAAGAAGACTCCTCAATATAAACCAAATGCTCAGCAGTTAGCATCACAAACTCCTGCTACTCCTAGTGCTCAAGGTACTGGTAAGAAAGGGCCTCTTGGTGCTGGATCTGGTACTGCAAATGGTAATGGCTTATTAAGTGGCATGCAAAGTGACATGAATAAGCTTTCTCAAGGAACTAGTGGTTTAATGGGTAATCTTGTATCTCAAGCTGGTGATTTACAAGCACAAGTTTTAGGTACAGGTAAATTCTTTAAACAAAAAGATCCTCGATATGCTAATATCGGATTTAATACCTCTGGTGATAGTATAAATCAAACTATTGGAGATTCTGGATGTGGTCCAGTTGCTGGTGCTAACGCTCTCAAAGCCCTTGGTGCAGGTACGATTAATCCAGCTGAAGCTTCTAGTTTCGCATTATCTGGGGGGTACAAGGGTACTGATACTGGTGTTGCTCCATCCTTCTTTGAAGGCTATGCTGCAAGACATGGTGCTACTTCTTATTCCACTGATGCTCAAGGTACAATCAATGCTTTGAAATCTGGTAATCCAGTTGTACTTCAAGGTGAATCTAAATCTGGTACTTCTAATAGTCATCCATTTGGCTCTTATCCTCACTATGTAACCGCTACTGGTTATGATGCAAGTACTGATAAAGTTACAATCCAAGATCCTGAATCTAATCGTGATAATGCTCAATATAATATCAAAGATGTATTACGTAATACTACAACTGCTAATGCTTTTGGTAGAGGCAGATTGTATGGACGTGGTACTCGTGGTAGATTTGGTATGGGAGTAAGATTCGGTAAAGGTGCAGATGTACCTGAAACTGTATGGAACTTCTTAGCAAGTAAAGGTGTTGCTTCTGTCGCTATTGCTGGTATCATGGGTAATATGTGGGCAGAATCTAGATATAATCCTTCTGCTAACCAATTAGATAATGAACCTAATATGAATCCATATAAAGCAGGTGTAGGTTTATGTCAATGGACAGAAACTCGTAAAGATACACTTAACTCTGTTGCTGCTGGTATGGGTACTACTTGGACTGATGTTAATGCACAGTTGACTCATTTATGGAATGAAATTGGACCTGGTGGCTATTATCATGAACATCTTCAAGCTATGTGTAAGATGTCTGATGTTGCTCAAGCTACACAATATTGGTTCTCTAACTTTGAAGTTGGTAATCCTGCATATGCTCATATGGATGAACGTATAGCTGCAGCGCAAGAAGCATTCCAAAAACAAGGTAAAGGTATTAAGACTGAAGGTAATATTAAAGGTGGATCTGGTCCTACAAAGAAACCTGGATTATTATCTCCACTCTTTGATATGTATAATTCCATTAAATCTAACTTAGGTTCAGTACTTGGTATTGACTTAGGTGGTAATATTGGTGGAGCTGCTTCATCTGGCGGTGTTGGAGGTGCAATCGGTGGTGGCAATACTAAAGCTGCATCTGATTGGGCTGATTCAATGGTCGGTCAACAAGGTTATGGTAATAATGGATGTACTACATTCGTTAATAAATACCTTGAAAAAGCAGGTGTTAATCAAATTGATATGTATGTACCTAATGCTGAAACTAAAGCTAAGAACCAAGGTCAACCATACGCATTCAAAACTGCATCTCAAGGTGGTAGTGAAGGTGACGTAGTTCTTCTTAACACATTAACCGGTGATGCTGAAGCTGACCATGTAGTTATTGCCGATGGTAAAGGCGGTTACTGGGGCAACTCGTCTGGTAGAAATAAGATTGTTAAAGGTAATATCGCTAATGATTTCGGTTCTGATGAAATCAATGGCTATATTGCTACTGGTGGTGGAAATGGTGCTTCTAATGTACCATCTGGTCAAGCTACAAGATCTCAATCTGAAATAGTTAGTGATTCTACTACTGATATGGGTACTGGTAAGAACTTTAGATTCGGTAGAGCTAAAGGTGTACCTAAAGAAACACAAATTGCTATCGAAGGTATGGATACATTTAGAAGTCAAAGAGCGACTGTTAAAGATCAAGTTAGTCTTGGTAGAGGTACTGTAGAATTATCTGATGCATCTAGTTCTGATTCTCAAGAAGTTATCTTATTACGTGCTATTTATAATGAATTGACTAAGATTACTGGCAACACTGCTGGTATTGGTACTTTACAAGCTAATCAAGCACAAACTCAACAACAAGTAACAACAGTTCAAACTGGGTTACAAGGAGCTATGGCTACATTAGGTAACAAACTTAATGAAAAGATTAACATGGTATCTCAAAATATCCAAGGTCAAGTTAATAAAGTAACTAAGAACGTTTCCGGTAATACAATTAATCAATTACAATATTTAGCGTCTAAATAATATAATTCCCCTTAGGATCATAGTAATCCTAAGGGGATTTCTTTTGCTTTTGTAAAAAATTACAGAGTAAACAACGAAGTAATAAAAATATGTATGAGATGGAGTAGGTATGATAAACCCTACACGATCGAAATTTGTGGCTAATTGGTAAAACTCCCACCATAACCCAGCAGGTACGGATGCATGGAAAACGACTCCATGCAGTGGTACGCCCTAACAGGCGTGCTTAACGTAAGCCCCTGCGGTTCCTCACAGTTGTCTGAAGCTTGCGAGAAGACCGGAAGGTCGCTCTTTTTTCGCTTGCTTTTGCTTCCTTGTGGGGGGGGAGGGGGGGCAAATATAAACGGAACGTTTATATGCCACATACGAAGTAGTGGAGTGCGGACGAGAACGAATGAGGTATGTGGCATATAAACTAATAAAAGTTTATATTCTATGGTTCGTGAGAAAGATGTGTTAAATTTTCAATTTAACAATTCAAGGGTATTCAGAAAACAAATAAAACAATTATCAGTATACTATTCAGTAGTATACTGATATATTAATTTTATCTATAAGAATAATAACTAATAGTATATCTGTAAAGTAATTAGTAAATAT
>QWBZ01000536.1_pt1 | contig 13069 bp, 7 predicted proteins | sample 1972441 | NCBI WGS metagenome assembly QWBZ01 (sample SAMN09866721, study PRJNA288562) | Human oral metagenome isolate term6_saliva, whole genome shotgun sequencing... | isolation source: mouth | host: Homo sapiens | place: USA: California
TTGATGATATTCAATCGGTTACCAGAGAAGTGATTGGCATAAAAGGTGCCAATGAGGACTCCGATGACTACTGACACAGCCATCAACAGCGGTACGAAACGATTATTTTTATCTTTATTCATAAATGTTCTTACTTATCAGCGGGCATTTCTTACACCTTATTATATTAGTCTTGTCCGCCCTCCAAAGCCTTATATTCAACCTTTACACCAGCCTTTTCCAGCAAGTCAATACCATCCGTTAGGCGATACTTCTCGGCATATACAACCCGACGAATCCCCGATTGGATAATCAGCTTGGCGCATTCTATACAGGGCGAAGCCGTTACGTAGAGCGTTGCCCCATCACTATTATTACTACTTCTAGCCAGTTTCGTGATAGCATTAGCCTCGGCATGCAAGACGTAAGGGAACGTCGTTCCCGTCTCGTCCTCACAGACATTCTCGAATCCACTTGGCGTACCATTATAACCGTCACTAATAATCATCTTGTCCTTAACTACTAGTGCTCCGACCTGTCGACTTGCCATGCGTAGATAACGATAGTCTAGAAGGGATTGTTTGCTGTTCATGCTTAAAGCTCTTTGTTAGTTCTTATTCCATCACGCTCCATCAACGCCTGTATCGTTGGTTCCTTACCACGGAAACGCTTATAGAGTTCCATTGGATGTTCCGTCCCTCCGCGAGAGAGAATATTGTCGCGGAAACGTTGCGCAGTGCTTTGGTTGAAGATTCCTTCGTGTTTGAACACACTGAAAGCATCGGCATCCAGTACCTCAGCCCACTTGTAGCTATAGTAGCCGGCAGCGTATCCTCCTGCCATGATATGCGAGAATTGCACTGTCATACACGTGTCTTTGCGTTGTTCTCCGATAATCGCCTTTGCCCAAGCCTGCTTCTCGAAAGGAATGATATCATCGGTAAACTCATCCTTTTGTGTGTAGTACGCCATATCGAGCAAACCGAATGCAACTTGTCTTAAACAGGCTGTTGCAGCACCGAAGTTACGACTGGCAATAATCTTGTCAATCAGTTCGTCGGGCATCGGTTCACCTGTTTGATAATGGAAGGCAAAGGTTTTTAGGAACTCTTTCTCTACTGCGAAGTTCTCCATGAATTGCGAGGGTAGCTCCACAAAGTCCCACCACACGTTGGTACCAGACATGCTTTCGAAGCGCGTGTTAGCGAACATTCCATGTAGAGAATGCCCAAACTCATGCAGGAAAGTCTCGACTTCTCCGAGTCGAAGTAACGCTGGTTTGTCCTCCGTTGGCTTAGATAGATTCATCACTAAAGACGCATGCGGGCGCACGTTCTTGCCGTCTTTATCGATCCACTGACCCTGGAACTCGGTCATCCAAGCACCATCCCTCTTGCCTTTACGAGGGTGGAAATCAACGTAGAGAACCGCTAAGTAGCTGCCGTCCTTGTCGTAGACTTCATAAGGCTTAACGTCAGGATGATAAACAGGAATATCCTTATTCTCCTTGAATGTAATACCATAAAGGCGAGTGGCAAGCCCGAATACACCTTTAATGACATTATTTACTTCAAAGTAAGGGCGTAACATCTCAGGGTCAAGATCATACTTCTTCATCTTCAGCTTATGCGTATAATAAGCCGTATCCCATGGCTCCATCTTGAAGTCATCGCCCTCTATTTCCTTTGCTAAAGCCTCTACTTCCGCATGTTCGGATAGTGCAGTAGGCTTGTAAGCTGTTATGAGGTCATTCAGTAGTTTATATACATTCTCCACCGAAGAAGCCATGCGATATTTCATGACATAATCAGCGTATGTATCGTAACCAAGCAACTGTGCCATCTCACGACGTAGGTTCACAAGACGCTTGCAGACCTCAAGATTATTCGTATCATTGTCCTTTATGCACAGAGTATTGCGTGCCATGAATAATTCCCGACGCAAGTCTCTTTGCGTACTGTACATCATGAATGGTCCATAACTGGGTGCATCGAGTGTGAAAACCCACCCTTCAAGCTCACGTTCTTTGGCTGCTTCGCGTGCAGTCTCACGTGCCGTATCAGGTAAACCATCGAGTTGCTGTTCGTTAATAATATGTAAGGTGTAAGCCTTATTCTCCTTAAGAAGGTTCTGAGAGAACTGCAATGAGAGCATAGAAGCCTCTTCGGTGAGCTGGCGGAGGCGGTTTTTCCCATCCTCATCGAGCAACGCACCACTACGAACAAAGCCGTCATAGCTATTCTCCAATAGTCTGGCTTCCTCCGGGGTAAGCTCCCGATGGTGTTCATGCACGCGTTTGATCCGTTCGAACACCTTAGGGTTCAGACTCACATCATTGCTATGCTTCGTGAGAATAGGGCTCATCTTCTGTGCCAGAGCATCCATCTCATCGTTCGTTTCAGCACTTAGCATATTAAAGAAAACAGCCTCCACACGATTCAACAGATCGTAGTAATGCTTTCGTCCCTGTACATCATCTTCGGGTATGATAGTATTCTCGAAGGTTGGTTCTTCAGGGTTATTAACGATCTTCTCTATTTGTTCATCCTCACGACGAATGCCCTCCATCATAGCTTCCTCATAGTCTTCTAGGCGGATGCGATCGAATGGCACCGTGTCATGCGGTGTATCGTATGGTAGAAAGAAAGGGTTTTTGTGTGTCCCTTCTGTTGGTGTTTTATCTGTCATATTATATCTCTCAATCTTATCAATGTACAAAGGTAAACAAAAAAAAGGACTTTTCACTTATTTAAGAGAGTTTTTATTGAAAATTAGGCAATGCTCTTCTTTAATTCAAAATTCAAAGTTCATAATTCAAAATTATGATTAGTTCTGTTTGGAATGAAGGTCTGCTAAGATGCAGTGTAGCATATCGTCCAATGTAACGGGGCTGTCCCTGGTTAGCGTGAGCCATGAAGTAGCAAATGAAGAGACGCTCTTCTCGAATTGAGAAGGACGTCTCTTTGCATTAAGGAAGGCGTCTCCTCACATCGAAGAAACGCCCTCTTTGAATTAAAGTAAGCCTCCCCTAATTGGCTCCCGTTAGGCACTCCTCCCCTTGGGGGAGGTTGGGTGGGGTTATTCCATTCGGAGAGGGGTTGGGGGTGAGGCTGTTTGTTGAATCAAAGAAGAGCTTTGGTGGAATACATCCCCTCCTTTCGGAGGGGCTTGGGGAGGCTGTTTGTTTGCACTTTGATTATGCTTTTTGAGTTCCAGCGAATAGCCTGTATGATGATAAAAGGTACTCGGTTTGCCTAAAAAACCTTATTATAAGCAGTCTAATTCATAGAAAAGTAGTATCTTTGCACATTAGTATGTAATTATAAAACATAGGTAGTTTAGACAACAATTAAACATTCATAATCGTGGCTGAAACAAAGTATATCTTCGTAACGGGCGGCGTTGTTTCCTCTTTAGGGAAAGGTATTATCTCGTCGTCAATCGGTAAGCTCCTGCAAGCAAGGGGTTACAACATCACCATTCAGAAGTTTGATCCGTACATAAACATCGACCCTGGAACGCTAAACCCATACGAGCATGGGGAGTGCTACGTAACTGTTGATGGTATGGAAACCGACCTTGACCTCGGTCACTATGAGCGTTTTACGGGCATAAAGACCACTAAAGCCAACTCAATGACTACTGGTCGTATCTACAAGAGTGTCATTGATAAGGAGCGTCGGGGCGATTATCTCGGTAAGACCATACAAGTTGTTCCACACATAACAGACGAGATTAAGCGTAATATCAAGCTCCTTGGCAAGAAGTATCATTATGACTTTGTGATCACAGAGATTGGTGGTACGATAGGAGATATTGAGTCGGCACCATTCTTGGAGGCTATTCGTCAGATGAAATGGGAACTCGGAAAGCGAGCTATCAACCTCCATTTGACCTATGTGCCATACCTTAAAGCAGCGGGCGAGTTGAAGACTAAACCAACACAACATAGTGTGAAAGAGTTGCAGAGTGTGGGTATTCAGCCTGATATTCTCGTGCTTCGTACAGAGAAACATCTCGATGATGACATTCGCAAGAAGGTGGCTGCTTTCTGTAACGTGGACTTCGACTGCGTTGTACAAAGCGAAGACTTACCTAGCATTTATGATGTTCCTATCAATATGCAAGCACAAGGTTTGGATGCAGCAATATTGCGTAAGTGTGGCGAAGAGGTAGGTCCTGCACCGAGCCTAGGCCCTTGGAAGGAGTTCCTCAATCGTCAACGCAAGGCGAAGAAAGAAGTTCATATCGGTCTTGTGGGCAAGTATGACCTGCAAGATGCATATAAGAGTATTCGTGAAGGATTGCTTCAAGCAGGTGTATATAACGACCATAAGACAGTTATAACATTCATTTCTTCAGAAGAGATAACCGAAGATAACGTTGCAGAAAAGCTAAAGGGACAGGACGGAATAGTGATTTGTCCAGGCTTTGGACAGCGTGGTATCGAAGGGAAAATAGTGGCAGCACATTATACACGAACCCATGACATCCCGACGTTCGGAATCTGTCTTGGTATGCAAATGATGGTTATTGAGTTCGCACGTAACGTCCTCGGATATAAGGATGCGAACTCTCGTGAGATTGACGGAAAGACTCCGCACAACGTTATTGATATCATGGAGGAGCAGAAGAACATAACCAACATGGGTGGAACAATGCGTTTGGGAGCTTACGAGTGTGTGCTTCGTCAAGGCTCAAAGACATTTGATATTTATAAACAAGAACATATTCAGGAGCGTCATAGACATCGTTATGAGTTTAATAACGACTATGAGAAGGAATTTGAAAAGCATGGTATGCAGTGCGTCGGACGCAATCCTGAGAGTGAGTTAGTCGAGATTGTAGAGGTATCGGGACTACGTTGGTACATCGGAACTCAGTTCCATCCAGAGTATCAATCGACGGTTCTTCACCCACACCCATTGTTCCTCTCATTCGTAAAAGCATCTATAGACAATCAGAAAAAACAATAAATGGATAAGAAAACTATTACTGGGTTCATCCTTATAGCCCTAGTACTTTTTGGCTTTGCATGGTGGCAACAACCATCTAAAGAGCAGCTTGAACAACAACAAAAAGAGGCTCAACTCGATTCTATCGCAGCGGCTAAGAAGAACGCAAGTCAGAAACTCCTTGCAGCAAAACAGGCACAACAAAAGGCACAGGCTGCCACTGATACGACGGCTCTCTTTCATTCGGCACTGAATGGAAAGGCGCAAGATATCACACTAAAGAATGGTAAGGTGGAGTTGACCTTGTCGACTAAGGGAGGTGTTGTTCGTAAGGCAGTTATCAAGAACTATGTAGGTCATGACATTGATGTAAAGGATGGTTCTAAGGATCAGAAAGACCTTACTTTATTCAGTGGGAACGATCAGAACCTTAACTTCATGCTGTCTGCTAAGACTTCAAACATCGAAACAAAGGATCTTTACTTCACGCCTTCTAACGTCACCGATAGTACTGTTACGCTTACTGCTGAGGCTGGAAAGGGTAAAACCTTGACGCTGAACTATACCCTTGGAAAGGATTATCTCCTTCACATGTCATTGCAGGCTGAGGGCATGAGTGGTATGTTTGCACCTAATTATAACCAAATGGATATCAACTGGGAGGATAGGTGTAGACAGCAAGAACGTGGCTTTATGTTTGAGAACAGATATGCTACTCTGACTTACAAGAAGCACGATGGCAGTACAGACTACCTCAGTGAAACCTCCGAGAAAGAGGAGACTACAGAGGAGCCAATGGACTGGGTGGCATTTAAGAATCAGTTCTTTTCAGCGGTGATGATCGCTAAAGACAACTTTGCAACAGGTGCACAGCTCAAGAGTACACCGCTTGAGAAGGAGACAAAATACCTCAAGCAATATGCTGCCAACATGAAGGCTGGATTCGATCCAACGGGTAGGAAGGCGTCAGAGTTTGAGTTCTACTTTGGTCCGAACGACTTCCGTCTATTGCAATCAGTCGAGAAGGAGAGTCGCTTCGGGAAAGACCTTGACATGCAGAGACTCGTCTATCTCGGGTGGCCACTGTTCCGTATTATCAACCGATGGTTCACTCTTTACGTCTTTGACTGGCTAAGTAAAGTGTTCCCAATGGGCGTTGTTCTCATCCTTATCACCTTATTATTAAAGCTCATAACATTCCCAATGGTGAAGAAGAGTTATATGAGTTCGGCTAAGATGAGGGTGCTGAAACCAAAGCTCGATGAGGCTACTAAGCAGTTTAATAAGCCTGAAGATCAAATGCAGAAGCAGCAAGCTATGATGCAAAAATACGCCGAGTATGGTGTGAGTCCATTATCTGGTTGCTTGCCAATGCTTATCCAAATGCCTATTTGGATTGCGATGTTCAACTTTGTTCCAAACGCCATCCAATTGCGTGGGGAGAGCTTCCTTTGGATGAAGGATCTCAGTACTTACGACCCGATCTGGTCGTGGAATAGCGACTTATGGCTTATCGGTGACCACCTCTCACTGACGTGTATTCTATTCTGTGGAGCCAATCTTCTCTACTCTTGGTTCACAATGCAACAACAGAAAGATCAGATGGTTGGACAGCAAGCAGACCAAATGAAAATGATGCAATACATGATGTTTGCGATGCCACTCTTCTTCTTCTTTATGTTCAATAACTACTCTTCTGGACTCAACTTCTACTACTTTGTGTCCCTCTTCTTCTCGGCTGCTATCATGTGGACATTGCGTAGAACGACCAATGACGAGAAGCTTTTAGCAATCCTCGAAGCGCACCGAAAGGAAAAGAAGAACGATCCGAAGAAGGCGAGCGGACTCTTTGCTCGTATGCAGGCATTGCAAGAGATGCAGCAAAAACAGCAAGAGGAAATGCGTAAGAAACAGGACGAATTAAATAAAAGAAAGAAAGGTCTATAACTATGAACAGGAACTTAACGGTCGCAATGACAGCTGCGTTGATGATGACGGGGACTGTGTCTCAGGCACAGGAAGTCAATATCGGACGTAGCAACATCACGCTAAAAAGCGACCTGATGACGCCTGAAGCTCTTTGGGCTATGGGTAGAATCGGGTCGGCACAAGCCTCTCCTGATGGTAAGAAAATCGTCTATCAAGTAGGCTACTACAGCGTTAAAGAGAATCGAGGACATCAAGTGCTTCGCATTATGGATGCCGATGGTAAGAATGACAAACTACTGACTACCTCTGCTAAAAGTGAGAGTGATGTAGCATGGTTGGACAACCAGACTCTAGCTTTCCTAACCGATGGTCAGCTATGGACAATGTCGACTGATGGCAGTAATAGACATCAACTGACTCACTCTGACATAGCCATCGAAGGCTTCCGATTCTCACCTGACAAGAAGCGCGTGGTATTGGTCAAGAGCATTCCTTATCACGGCACTATCAAGGAGAATCCAGATGATCTTCCAAAGGCAACAGGTATGTTAATCACTGATATGAACTATCGCCATTGGGATCACTACGTAACTTCTAATGCTCACCCATTCGTTGCCAACGTCACTGCTAATGGTGTGGATGCAGGCAAGGACATACTTGAGGGCGAGCCGTATGAGAGTCCGATGGCGCCTTTCGGAGGGATTGAACAGATTGACTGGAGCACTGATTCAAAGTCAGTCGCCTATACTTGTCGTAAGAAGGAAGGCACTCAATATGCCATCTCAACCGATGCCGACATATATATATATAATGTGGAAACGGGTAAGACAACCAATCTCTGCAAGCCAGCCGACTATGTGGAGCCAAAGATCGATGCGACAAAGAGCATGCGAGATCAGGCTGTCAACCATCAGTCAGGAGACTTTAATGTAGGCTATGATGTCAACCCTAAGTTCTCACCTGACGGCAAATACATTGCTTGGCAGAGCATGAAACGCAATGGATATGAGAGTGATCGCAATCGACTCTGCGTCTACGAACTGGCAACAGGACGCAAGACTTATGTTACAGAGAGCTTCGACTCGAATGTAGATGACTATACTTGGAGTGCTGACTCTAAGTCTTTATACTTCATCGGAGTATGGCATGCAACCGTTAATGTCTATCAGACTAACCTCAAGGGGGCTGTTCGTCAACTTACAAAGGGCGACCATAACTATGTAAGTATCGCTCTATTAGGTAATAAACAGCTCTTAGGTATCCGTCAGAGCATATCTCAACCGAATGAAATCTACGCTATCACGCCCTCAAAAGGCAATGCGGATAGTCAACAGACACAGCTTACTTTCGAGAATAAACACATCTTCGACCAACTCGCTTTAGGCGAGGTTAAAGATCGCTGGGTCGCTACTTCAGACGGAAAGAAGTTACAGGAATGGGTCATTACACCGCCTCACTTCGATCCTAACAAGCGTTATCCAACTCTCTTGTTCTGCGAGGGTGGACCTCAAAGTCCCGTCTCTCAGTTCTGGAGTTACCGCTGGAATCTACAGATCATGGCGGCTAATGGCTATGTAGTAATAGCCCCGAACCGTCGCGGACTACCGGGTTATGGCAGTGAATGGAACGAACAAGTAAGTACCGATTGGACGGGTCAGTGCATGCGTGATTATCTATCATCTATTGACGACGCAGCGCAGAATTTGCCCTTTGTCGACAAGGATAACTTGGCTGCAGTGGGTGCTTCTTTCGGTGGATTCTCGGTTTACTACCTTGCAGGAATACACAATAAGCGATTCAAGTGTCTGATTGCTCACGATGGAGCATTCAATCTCGAGAGTATGTACACGGACACTGAAGAGGCTTGGTTCAGCAACTGGGAGTATGATGATGCGTATTGGAACAAGGACAAGAGTGCGTCTGCTCAACGCACATATGCCAACTCTCCACATCTAAACGTTGATAAATGGGACACCCCGATACTATGTATCCATGGTGAAAAAGACTATCGTATTAATGCCAACCAAGGCATGGGTGCATTCAATGCCGCTCGATTACGTGGTATCCCAGCAGAGCTCTTGCTCTTCCCAGATGAGAACCACTGGGTGTTGAAACCACAAAATGGTATCCTCTGGCAACGCACCTTCTTTAATTGGCTCGACCGCTGGTTGAAGAACAAGTAAGCACGAGGAGGACTGGTTCTAGGTATCCTAATTGTTTTTAAGATACCTAGAACTTCTAGAAAACCAGTACTCATTAGAAAAACAAAAGACAATAATCAAGAAAAAACAAAACAATCAATTATAATGGTAGAAACAATTCAAAGAAAGCTCAGTGACAGTCCTAAAGCCCGTTGGACAGCCCTGATTATAGTTGCATTTACTATGATGATGGGGTACTTCCTCACTGATGTAATGTCGCCATTGGAGGCACTCTTAGAGACTCCAAAGGCTCAGGGCGGACTCGGATGGACGTCAAGTAACTACGGATTCTTCGCTGGTAGTTATGGACTCATCAATGTCTTCCTACTCATGTTGTTCTTCGGTGGCATCATACTAGACAAGATGGGCATACGATTCACAGGTTTGATGGCATGCTCCTTGATGGTGATTGGTGTTGCAATTAAGTACTTCGGCGTTAGCACCGACTTTGGTGATAGCGTCTTTTCAATCAGTGCTTTCGACTTCAGTTTACCAATGTCTGCTGCCGTAGCATCGCTTGGTTACGCTATATTCGGTGTAGGTTGTGAGATTTGCGGAATCACAGTTTCAAAGGTAATCACTAAGTGGTTCACTGGTCACGAGCTTGCTCTTGCGATGGGAATACAGGTAGCTTTGGCTCGTCTTGGTACTGCCGGTGCCATGATGGGTTCGTTACCATTTGCCAAGGCGATGGGTGGTCACGTTAGTGCACCAGTCCTTCTTGGTCTCGTCCTACTCGTTATTGGTTTGCTTGCATTCATTGTTTACACCGTAATGGATAAGAAGCTCGATGCGTCAACAGAGGCAGTTGAGGGACAGAATACGGCAGATAGCGAGGATGAAGGGTTCCACTTCTCCGACTTGAAGTTTATCTTCTCCAACCCAGGTTTCTGGTGTATTACAGCTCTATGTCTGCTCTTCTATAGTGGAGTATTCCCATTCCTTAAGTTTGCAACAAAGCTGATGATTGCCAATTATAACGTCTCCGACACCTTTGCAGGAGTACTTCCAGGATTGATCCCATTCGGTACCATCCTTCTCACCCCATTGTTCGGAACACTCTACGACCGCATTGGTAAGGGGGCAACTCTTATGCTCATTGGTAGTACAATGCTCACTTGTGTGCACTTCATCTTTATGATTCACATCCTCCCAGTGGGCTGGTTTGCAGTTGTAATCATGCTTGTCTTAGGAGTAGCCTTCTCTTTGGTGCCATCTGCGATGTGGCCAAGTGTACCAAAGATTATCCCTATGAAGCTCCTCGGTTCGGCGTATGCAATCATCTTCTACATACAGAATATCGGTTTGAGTCTAGTGCCAATGGCAGTAGGATCATTCAATAAGAACGACCCAAGCTACTTCTCTATGGAAGCGTTCTTCACTGGTTGTGGCGTTGCAGCAATCATTGTTTCGCTTGTACTTATCGTCATTGATAAGAAGAAGAAGTACGGTCTTCAGGAAGCAAATATCAAGAAGTAAGGGTGCAGGAGGGAGGTTCTATCCATCAAGGATAGCCTTCTTTAAACCCTATTCTTACACCCAGAAAAGCCTCCCCCAACCCTATTCGTAGGGAAAGAAGAAGCCTCATACCCGTACACAACCAGCCTAACTCCTAACCATCTACAGCCTCACCCCCAACCCCTCTCCGAATGGAGAGGGGAGTGATGACTGCTATTTGCTTGCAAAGTAATGCTAAACAGGAATAGAGGAGATAATATTCTAGAATTGAAGAAACGCCCTTCTCGATAGGAGAAGGGCGTTTCCTTATGTCGAGAAGAGCCTCTCCTTGCATCAAAGAAACGCCCTATTCATTTGCAAACAATAGTATTCACGCCCCTCTCCATTCGGAGAGGGGACGGGGGTGAGGCTTCTCTTCCTATTAACGTAGGCGTCTGCTTCAATCCTTGCAATTCTCATCTACAGCCTCTTTGACACATCCCCTCCTTTCATTTAGGCTTTGTGAGTTTTCCTCTTCACCCCCTCCTACAGCCTCTTTGGCACATCCCCTCCTTTCGGAGGGGCTTGGGGAGGCTTCCTCTACCACAATTAGAAAGGCCCATAAGAAGGACAATTCATCCAACTTATGAGCCTTTCCTCATTATATACATTATCTAATTCACGAGAGTCTCGATTTATCTATAAACATCGAGGGAGAGCTTAGCCATGGTCCAAGATCAGTGATCCTTGACAATCGGATGAGCCTAGGATGAACATTATCAACCATCGCCTCGTCCTTCCAAGAGCTATAATTAGAGATGTAGGCAGCCCATCCTCCAACGTCTAAAACGGTTTTGATATCCGAAGAAAACGAATTGCCCACCATCAATAATTGCTCTGTTCTGACGTTGAAACGCTTGCATAATCTGCGATAAGCGTCCTCTGTCTTGTCCGAAACAACGATGACATCATCGAAGAAAGACCTTAATCCCGATCGTTCCATCTTCTTCTCCTGATCGAGAAGTTCGCCTCGTGTGAACACAACCATGCGATATAAACCCGTTGAACGTAGCTGTTCTAGGCTCGATCGCACTCTATCAAAGGGCTTACCAGGCAATCGCAACAGCTCTTTCCCTATCCCAATTATCTGTTCTATCTCCTCTCCTGTAACCTTTCCTTGGCTTATATAAACTGCATTCTCTACTAGTGAAAGTATGAAAGACTTACTTCCACAACCATAAAGAACATTATTCTCTCTCTCAGTAGACCGAAGAGACCTTGATATCTCATCTGCTTCTGCATACGAAGCAAGGATCTCACAGTACACTTGCTCTACTGAATCGAAGTACGTCTGACTCCCCCATAAGGTGTCATCAGCGTCGAATGCTAGAAGTGTAATCTGTCTCATAAACTCAAACCAACTAATTTGATAATTGTATATCATGAATAGTCTCTTATCTAGGAAATACTTTCCTATGAGACAACGGATAAAAGGTTTGAATTCAGACTGATTGTCTTTTTTCCTTCATAGAAGCCTCCTCTCTTATTCAATCTTTCGATACAAAGATACAAGGTTATCGCTATATTCAAGTATAAAAGCACGTATTTTTCCAACAAAGTGCCGTTATTTCACATTTTTTATATAATCAGCTCCTCTCGAAAAGATTATTTTTATTATAGAAAAAAGCACCTTTTTATTTGAATAACTCAACTTTTTTCCTTTTCTTTGTACAACTTTATCCAACGAAGAACATGGATTGTCTTGCTTGCACGATACTCCATGATGACACATAGAAGATAATTAAAAACCAAATGGAAAAGAAACTTCTTACATTGGCGTTGCTCTCTTCTGCCGTAGGGGCAAGCACTTCTGCGATGGCACAAAAGACAGGGAAACAAGCGAGGAAACCAAATGTTATCATCATCTTAGCCGATGACTTAGGCTATGGAGACCTAGAGTGTTATGGGGCAAAGAACGTTCACACACCGAATATCAACCGCTTGGCACAGTCGGGCATACGCTTTACGAATGGTCATGCAGTGGCTGCCACGAGTACTCCCTCACGTTACTCGCTCCTTACGGGGGAGTATGCTTGGCGACGAGAGGGTACGGATGTGGCTCCTGGTAATGCTGGGATGATTATCAAGCCGAGCCAGTTTACAATGGCAGATATGTTTAAGAGTCAGGGATATACCACTTGCGCTATTGGCAAATGGCACTTAGGATTGGGTGATAAAACTGGTGAGCAGGATTGGAATGCACCCTTACCACAGGCGTTAGGTGACATTGGTTTTGATTATCACTACATCATGGCAGCCACTGCGGATCGTGTTCCTTGTGTGTTCATAGAGAATGGGAAGGTGGCAAACTATGACCCCGAGCATCCGATAGAGGTGTCTTATCGAAAGAACTTCGACGGAGAACCAACTGGACGAGACAATCCCGAACTATTGTACAATCAGCGTGCTAGCCATGGACATGATATGTCTATTGTCAATGGAATTGGTCGAATCGGTTACATGAAAGGCGGGGGTAAGGCGTTATGGAAGGATGAGAACATTGCAGAC
>QWBZ01000504.1_pt1 | contig 13053 bp, 10 predicted proteins | sample 1972441 | NCBI WGS metagenome assembly QWBZ01 (sample SAMN09866721, study PRJNA288562) | Human oral metagenome isolate term6_saliva, whole genome shotgun sequencing... | isolation source: mouth | host: Homo sapiens | place: USA: California
GCCTCCGGGGTGCGCCACATCGTGTACTTGTCGTTCATGAACGCGGCGCCCGACGCGACGTTTACGCTGGCGCGCACGCACTTCCACACGGAGGAGCGCATCAAGGCGTCGGGCATGACGTACACGTTTTTGCGCGATAACTTCTACGCGGACTTTTTCGTGGAGTTGCCGGACGAGGAGGGCCGCATCCTCGGGCCCGCGGGCGACGGGCGCGTCGGTGTGGTCGCGCGCGAGGACGCGGGGCGCGTGGCGGCCGGGGTCTTGGCGGATCCGGCGCGTTACGAGAATCAGACCCTCGACGTGACGGGTCCCGAGGCCTTGACCCTCGACGAGATCGCCGCAATCCTCACCCGCGTGTGGGGCCACCCCGTCACCTATGTGCGCGAAACCGTCGAGGAGGCGTACGAGTCCCGCAAGAAGTGGCCGGCCGCCCAGTGGGAGTACGACTCGTGGGTGTCAACGTACACATCGATCGCGCGCGGCGAGATGGACGTCGTGTCCACGACCGTGCGCGACGTGACGGGCCGCGACCCGCTCACCTTTGAGGAGGTCGCCCGGGCGGCGCTCGCGTCTAGCCGCTGACTGTCGCGGTTACGGCTTCGTGGGCCCCAGCTTCGTTTCTCGTCTCAGGGACGAGGCCGGGGTTTCCTCACGCGCTCATGCTTGCTGCCTCCGTCACACTCCTGGTAGCGTCGGATCATGAACAACGAGCCTTTCTGCACCCTTCGGAGGCAGACCACCGGTGCACAGGTGGAGTGGTGAGCGTGGCTCGTCCTTCCTCGTTTTTGGTAAGAAGACCCCACGACAGTTCTCCTCGGGGCGTGGACCTGGCTGCGCGAGACTTGTGGAAGCTCACTGCGATCGCCATTGTTGTTAACGCCGCCTTGGCGGTGGGCGCCTACGGGATTTCCTCATTCACTCACACCGACGGAATACCGCTCATTTTCATCTGGTTCCCTCTGTACCTGGCCGCCGCACTCCCCCACCTCGTCGAGCAAAGTGTGCGACCATTCTGGTCATCACGTCCCCATTACGAGGACGGCTCCATCGTCATTCCGGGCAACCACCAGTCCATCGCGCTCGTCACGACTGGATTCCTGCTCTACGCTTTCGCAGGCTGGACGATGGCCGCGGGTTTCACAACCGGACAACCCTTCCATGCGGCGCTGTATGTGTTCGCCGCTGCGTCCATGGCCTATCTCGAGTGCACACGTAACCCCGGCAAGGATCTCGTCATCGCCCTCACTGACAAGCAAAAGACAACTCTGACCCCTGAGGGAATTTCCTTCCACTTCCCGGAGCTGCTGTCCGTCGAGGAAGACTCCAACGACCGGGACATCACCATCCTGTGGACGGATAACGTCACCATCGATGACATCATCCATCCAACGATGTTTCTCGAAGCAGACCCCGACACATACGGCGGACTATGGGGCATCTCCTCCGAGCGCATCGGCATCCCCTTCACCGGCCTCGACGCCCTCATGCGACACTTCAACGAGCACCCCGAAGACCGCCCGCTCCTGGCCACACCGGACGGCGTCGACCTCGTCAACGACATCCTCGCCGAGGCCCACATGGAACTCGCAACCACACAAAGGAGCCACGCATGAGCACCAAGAAACGCATCCTCGTGACGCTGATCGTCGCGGTCCTGGCCGCGATCATCATCTACCCGATGCTGCCCCTCGAATACCGCGACCGCGTCGTCGCGATCCTCACCCACCCGCTGTACTACCTGGGCTTGGGCAACTGGTGAGCGCTCCGATAGAACGCGCTTAACCCAGGAAGGCAGCGGGATCGTCCACGAGCGCATCCAGCACTCGGAACGCCGCACCCCGAACCGTCAGCGACGCAGAATCCGGCAGCACCTCAACGATCGGCGAGGACCACGGGGCCTGCAGCGTGCGCGTCTCGATTTCCTCGCGCGCCGGATCCAGCAGGGCACCACTCAGCTCGGCGACGGCTCCACCCAACACGACGTGAGGGATGTCCATCGCGTTGATGACCCCCGACAACACGCGCCCCAGGGCCGCCCCGGCCTCCGCCAGCACGGCTCGGGCACGCTCCTGCTCCGCGCCCACGGCAAGCGACTCTGAGGTCTTTGCCCCGGCCTCGTCGACGAGGCCGGCGCAACGCAGAATCCCACGCGGCCCGGACCCCGCGGGGGCGCCCACATGCTCGGCGAGGGCGCGCACACCCAGGTAGGCCTCGAGGCATCCACGCGCCCCGCAACGGCACAGCGGCCCATTGGGATCCGCGCACATGTGCCCGATTTCGCCGGACCAGGCACGCGCCCCGCTCATCGGTCGATGATCGACGATGACGCCAGCGCCAACGCCCACCTCGCCCGACACGTACACAAATGTCGACGGACCACCGGCCACCCCCGGTCGTGTGTAAGCAACCGCGTAGGCCGCCAGGTCCGCTTCGTTCGCGACGACCACCGGGTTCAGGTCGGCGAGCGGGGCAAGTAGCTGGTCGTGCGGGATGTCTCGCCACCCCAAGTTCGGGGCGAGCGCCAGCCGGGTCGGCGACACCAAGCCCGGCAACCCGACGCCCGTCCCCAGGAACAGGGCGCCATCGGGCAGGGTGCCCTCTAACAGAGCGTGGGCCTCTCGGGCTGCGAGCGCCATCGTCTCCTCCGGCGCACTGTCGGCAAAATCGCGCTCAATCCGGCGGTGCCCGAGCTCCCGTCCCGTGATGTCGACGAGCGTGACATCGAGGCTCGCGACGTCCACTTCGACGCCGAGGGCGACGGCGCTGCCCTCCGCGGGGGTGAGGCGGTTGGCCGGGCGGCCACGGCCACCGCCGTCGCCAGGTTCGAGTTCTCGCACGAGTCCAGCACCCACCAGGTCGTCCACGAGGCGCGAGATAGTCGCGCGCGTCATTCCGGTGCGCTGCGAGAGGCCTGCACGCGTGACCTCGCCCGGCAAGGTGAGGATGTTGCGCAGCACCGTCGACATGTTGGATGCGCGCACATTTTCCGACTTCACGCCACGGTTCTGAGCACCCATCCCCCGCTCCGAGGGGCACGGCGAAGCGACCGGGCCGCGACTGATGCGGCCGGCGTCGTTGGCGCTGTCGGAACGGGTCGGCATGGACCCAGGCTACCGTGTCGGGGTAGCGATGCCCACCCGTCGCACGGACTTGTCGGAGGGCCTTGACGAACGCGCACACAGGTATTAAGTTTTACCCCACAACAAATAAATTGTGACGACACAAACACGGTGCGCAACGACCGCGCGACCAAACAGGCGGGACCGGCACACGCACCAAGATCCACCGCCACACAACGATACGCAGCGCCACCGACGACGCGGCACCATCCCCTCCAACTGAACACCGACGTTCGAAAGGACACCACCATGACAACCACCCCCGACAACAAGTTCTCCTTCGGCCTGTGGACGGTCGGCTGGAATGCGATCGACCCCTTCGGCACGGGGACCCGCCCGGTCCTAGACCCGTGGGAGTACACGGAAAAGCTCGCAGAGGTCGGGGCGTGGGGCATTACCTTCCACGACAATGACGTGTTCGACTTTGACGCGTCGGATCAGGAGCGTCACGACCGCGTCATGAAGGTGAAGGAGGCGGCCGATGCGGCTGGCCTCGTCATCGAGATGGTCACGACGAATACCTTCTCTCACCCGGTCTTCAAGGATGGCGGCCTGACGAACAACGACCGTTCGATCCGCCGTTTCGGCCTGCGTAAGATCCTGCGCAATGTGGATCTGGCTGCGGAGATGGGGGCGACGACCTTCGTCATGTGGGGCGGACGCGAGGGCGCGGAGTACGACTCGTCGAAGGACCTGAACGCGGCGTTCGACCGCTACAAGGAGGGCCTGGACACGGTCGCCGCCTACATTAAGTCGCGCGGCTACGACCTCAAGATTGGCCTGGAGCCGAAGCCGAATGAGCCCCGCGGTGACATTTTCCTGCCGACGGTTGGCCACGCGCTGGCCCTCATCGCGCAGCTGGAGCACGGTGACATCGTGGGCCTGAACCCGGAGACGGGCCACGAGCAGATGGCGGGCCTGAACTACACGCATGCGCTCGCGCAGGCGCTGAACGCGGGCAAGCTCTTCCACATCGACCTCAACGGCCAGTCGGGCATCAAGTACGACCAGGACAAGGCGTTCGGCCACGGCGACCTGGCCAGCGCGTTCTTCACGGTCGATCTGCTGGAGAACGGCTTCCCGGGCGGCGGCCCGCGCTACGAGGGTCCGCGCCACTTCGACTACAAGCCGAGCCGCACGGAGGGCATGGAGGGCGTGTGGGAGTCCGCGCGCGCGAACATCGAGATGTACCTGATGCTGGCGGCCAAGGCCCGTGCGTTCCGCGAGGATCCGGTGACCCGCGAGCTGCTCGAGGCTGCGTCGGTTCCCGAGCTGGGCGAATCCACGCTGGCCGCGGGCGAGTCCCTTGAGGACTTCCTGGCGGATCGCAGCTCCTACGAGGACTTCGACGCGCAGGCCGCCGGCGAGCGCGAGTACCACTTCGTGGAGCTGTACCAGCAGGCGATGCGTCACCTGATCGGCTGATCGTCTCTTCGACGAGGGGTTGTGTGATGGGCGAGAGGCCTTTCGTTGCGGGCGTCGATTCATCGACGCAGTCGTGCAAGGTGGTCGTATGGGATCCGGTGTCGGGCGAGGTGGTGCGCGAAGGTCGCGCGCCGCATCCGGAGGGCACCGAGGTGGATCCGCGCGCCTGGTGGGACGCGTTGAACGAGGCCGTGGCTGCGGCCGGCGGGTTGGACGACGTTCGGGCGCTCAGCGTGGGCGGCCAGCAGCACGGCATGGTCGTGCTGGATGAGCGGGGCGAGGTGATTCGTCCGGCCCTGCTGTGGAATGACACGAGGAGCGCGGGCGCGGCTCGGGATTTGATCGCGGAGCGCGCGGGCGAGTCGTCGGGCGAGGCCTGGTGGGCCGATGCCACGGGCTCGGTTCCAGTCGCGTCGTTAACGGTCACGAAGCTGCGGTGGTTGGCGGATCACGAGCCGGAGGCGGCCCAGCGCGTGGCCGCGGTGTGCTTACCCCACGACTATTTGACGTGGCGGATCGCGGGCGGTTTTGAGCGCCTGGGGTTGGAGGGGTTGGCGACGGACCGGTCGGATGCCTCGGGGACGGGGTACGTGGATCGGTCGGGGTCGGCGTATCGGCGTGACATTCTCGCCCAGGCGCTGCGCTGTGACGAGGAGCGGGCCGAGAGCATCGTGCTGCCGCGGATCGCGGAACCGTACGAGGTCGTGGCGCACGGGGACGAGGCGCACGGCTGGGGCGAGATTGCCCTGGGTCCGGGCGCGGGCGATAACGCTGCGGCGGCCCTCGGCGTGGATTTGGGTCCGGGCGCGGCGATGCTGAGCCTGGGGACGTCGGGCGTGGTCGCGGCGGTGTCGGAGTCTGCCGTGTCGGATCCCTCCGGCCTGGTCACGGGCTTTTCGGACGCGTCGGGTCGGTGGCTGCCGCTGGCGTGCACGCTGAACGCGTCGCGGATTATCGACGCGATGAGGCGGGTGACGGGCCTGGGATACGAGGAGTTCGACGAGGCCGCCCTGTCAGTTCCGGATGCGGGTGGGCTGCGGCTGATCCCGTACTTCGAGGGAGAGCGCACCCCGAATCTGCCGGACGCGACGGCCACATTGGAGGGCATGACGCTGGCGAATTGCGACCCCGCACACGTGGCTCGCGCGGCGGTCGAGGGGCTGTTGACGCTCATGCGCGGGGCCCTGGACGCGGTGCGCGCGCAGGGCGTGCCCATCGAGCGGGTGGTCATGGTCGGCGGCGGGGCGCGGTCGAGAGCGGTGCGGGCCCTGGCCTCGGGCATCCTGGGGGCCGAGGTGGAGGTCCCCTCCCCCGCCGAGTACGTCGCCCTGGGGGCGGCGAAGCAGGCGGCTGCCCTGAACGTGGCAGACCTGGGGGCGGGTGGCTCCGATGTTTGACGAGACGATCACCCGCTGGGGGACGCACAGCGCGAAGTGGGACTTGCTGGCCGCACACCTGGGCGAGGATGCGCTGTCCCTGTCGGTCGCGGACATGGAGTTCGCGACGTGCCCGGAGGTCTCGCGCGCGATCGTAGACGCGTGCGCGGAGGGGATTTTCGGCTACACGGAGGTCTTCGATGACTTCCGCGAGGCCGCGGCCCACTGGCAGGAGCGCCGCCACGGGTGGGCGCTCGAGCCGGGCGACGTGCACTTTTTCCCGCGTATCGTCCAGTGCGTGTCGGCCCTGTGCTCGATCGTCCTGCCGGGGTCGCTGGGGCGTTCCCCTCGGGTCGTGACGCTGGATCCGGCGTACGGGCCGATCATCGAGGTCGTGGAGCGCGCCGGGTGCGAGCTGCGCCGGGTTCCCCTCGACCTGTCGGGCGAGACGCCTCGGATTCCCGAGGATTTGTTCGCCCGCGCGATGGAGGGCGCGGACCTGCTGCTCTGGTGCAGCCCGCACAACCCGACGGGGCGCGTGTGGAGCGAGCGCGAGATGGACATGGTCGCTTCCCTCGCGCTTCAGGGGGATGTGCTGGTGCTTTCCGACGACATTCACGCGGATTTCCAACGGCCGGGCAGGAACCGGTACCGGCCGCTCGCGGCCGTCGCGCCGCGCCTGTGGGAGTCGGGGCGCCTCATTCAGTGCGCGTCCCCCGGGAAGACGTTTAACAGCGCGGGGTTGGAGGCCTCGGCGATCGCAGTGCGCGGCGAGCTCGGGGAGCGCCTCGAGGATGCCAAGCGCCTCATGGGCCTGCACAACCCGAATTTCTTCGCGATTCCCGCGACGATCGCCGCGTGGAACCTCGGCGAGGCCTGGGTGGACAAGCTGCGCGATCGCATCGACGCAAACCTGCGCGTGGCCGTCGAGTACCTGCGCCGCGCGCTGCCTCGGGCCCGCGTCGTCGACCCCGACGGTACCTACCTCGTGTGGGTGGATGCCCGGGCGTACCTGGCCTCGTCCGCTTCTCTCGACGAGGCCGTGGCCACCTCCCGGGTCGCGGTGTCCCCGGGCGAGGACTTCGGTTCCGAGTACGAGGGATTTTTCCGCATCAACGTGGCGCTTCCCGAGCGCGACCTGGTGCGGGCTTTGGAGCGCTTGTGCGAAGCGATCACGGCGCTCGCATCGAACTAAGCGGACGCGCACTGGCGCGCGGACGCAATGAAAAAGAAAGGATTGACGATGTCAGTCACCTCCTCGGAGAAGCGGGCTCACCGCACTCCGTCTCTCCTGGTCGCGGCGATTCCCGCGGTCACACTGATCGTCCTTTTGGGCGGCGGCTACATTGCGGCGAGCCTCCCGGTGGAGCCGCTGCTCATCGCGTCGGCCGTGGTTGCCGGCATTGTCGCCATGACCTTGGGCTACACGTGGGACGAGATCATCGGCGCGATCTCCGAGAAGATCGCAAAGACCATGCCGGCTGTTCTGATCCTCATCGTCGTCGGCGCCCTGATCGGCACGTGGATGGCGGGAGGCACGATCCCGATGCTCATCTACTACGGCCTGAAGATCATTAACCCGCAGTTCCTGGCGCTCATCGCGCTGGTCGTGACGGCGATCGTGTCGCTGTGCACGGGTACCTCGTGGGGTTCCGCGGGCACGATCGGCGTCGCCTTCATGGGCGTTGCCGTCGGCATGGATGCGAACCTGCCGATGGTGGCGGGCGCGATCGTGGCGGGCGCCTACTTCGGCGACAAGCTCTCTCCCCTGTCGGACACGACGAACATCGCGTCTCTGGCGACGGGCGTGAACCTGTTTACGCACATCCGCCACCTCATGTGGACGACCGTGCCGGCGTTCCTGACCTCGGCGGTCGTATACCTGATTTTCGGCCTGCAGTCGTCGGGCGGGACCGTGCCCGAGAAGGTCGGCACGATCCTCGCGACCCTCGATTCGGCGTTCAACTGGAACCTGCTCCTGCTGGTACCCGTCCTGGTCGTGCTCGTGGGCTCGGTGATGAAGCTGCCGACCGTGCCGGTCATGCTCGTGTCGTGCGCGACCGCCATGTTCAACGCGGTCGTGTTCCAGGGAGTGTCTTTCTCGAACTCGGTCGTGGCCTCCGTGAACGGCTTCAAGGTTGACATGGTCGGCAAGAGCGGCTTCCAGGCCGACTCCGTCATCGAGGACGTGACGCGCCTGCTGGAGCGCGGCGGCATGAACTCGATGATGAGCGTTCTGCTGATCTGTTTCTGCGCGATCGCATTTGCGGGCACGGTGTCCGTGTCCGGGTCGCTGGACGTGCTGATTTCGAGCCTGCTGGCGCCCGTGAAGTCCACCTTCGCGCTGATCGCGGCGACGATCGTGACTGGCCTGGCGGTCATCGGCATCACGTCGAACGGCCAGGTGTCCCTGCTGATCCCGGGCGAGATGCTGCGCGGCGAGTACATCAAACGAGGCCTCGACCCGAAGAACCTGTCGCGAACCATCGAGGACGCGGCCACCGTGTGGGAGCCCATCCTGCCGTGGACGTCGGCCGGCGCCTACATGGCCGGCACCCTGGGCGTCGCCACCCTGGCCTACATGCCCTGGGCGATCTCCAACTGGATCGCCATCTTCTTCGCCCTCCTCTGGGCGGCCACGGGCATCGGCATCGCCAAGCTCACGCCCGAGGAGCAGAAGGCTCTCGAGGCGGAGGGCTGAGCGCCACAGCATAAGGTGGGGGCTCCCAAACGGGAGCCCCCACCTTGTTGTGTGAGAACACCATGAACCGCGTAGGTGAGCAGCATTCCACTTGTATGTGCAATGCCCTGAGGCTCAACGCACACACTTACTGACAAAGAAGCTATCGTGAGGCACATGACAACGACGTACATGAACGGCGAGGCAAACGCGGGCCAACTCGCGCGCTTAAGTGACGTCTCAGCAACAAGATTCTGCGATCCAACGAGCCAACGAGGGAAGAGCCGTGCCTGAACATCACACAACCAACGACACGACGCACGTTCTATACAGGGAGGTAGACCAGGACTTCCTCAGTGACTTGCGCAAGACCTTGGAAAGCACGAACATCAACTTTCTCCTCGGCGCAGGATGCTCGATGCCTGCGTTCCGAACCCTGGGCAATCTGGAAGAGCTGCGCGTCGAGCTCGAAGAAAAGAAAGACAGCCTCGGGGAAAACAGTGACGTCATCTACCGCCTGATCAAGGCGGAGATAGATCGTCGTTTCTTCATAGGTTCCATCTACCGCAATGTCGAATATGTGAATGACGGGAAAAAGGATTCCGAAGATGACATTCAACAAACCCGAGCTGCCTACGAAGATTTCTGCACTGAGGCGATTCAGACGGTTGCGAACAGAGAATCTGTCGACAAGCCGAAACAGGTTACGTTCTTTACCTCAAATTACGACCTGTGCATGGATCTGGCTCTCGACGCGGCCGGCATCCCGACTAACTCGGCATACCTGGGCCGTTTTGCCCGACGAGTTACACTACAGACGTTCGGCAATCGCGTTTTCTCGAACGGTATAGGCCTCGGATACCGAACCGAAATCCCATCGGCAAACCTCGTGAAGATTCACGGATGCGCATCGTGGCGCTATGACGGCAAAGAGCTGACGATCGATGATAGCTATCAAATACTCGAGGAAATTAAGGAACTGTATGATGCGATCAGCCGATTTGGTGAACACCAGCCTACCGACTCGCCAAACGGTTCAGCGTCGATCAAAGCGAACGCAACAGATGCGAGCACCGATATGCCTGCAAACTTCGAGACGCTGAGAAGCCAAGCAGAAGCCATATTTGAGCGCACAAAAAAGCCTGGCAACAGCGAAGAAAATCTAGTTGGCAAGCTCAATGACCTAAAAGAGGCGCGCAAGCAGTTGGCCGTAGTGTTCCCCAATAAAGGAAAGTTCGCATCGACCGTTCTCAACGAGACATATTACGACCAGCTGCGGCGCCTGTCGAACCAGTTGGAGCTTCCTAACACGAGCCTTCTTGTGGTGGGCTTTTCATTCGCAGATGAGCACATCCGTTCACTCGTAAAGCGAGCAGCTAAGGCGAATCCAACCCTGAAGGTCATTATCTTCTGCTACTCCAAAGACACAACGAGAACGATCGCGCAATGCCTGGGCTACTCCCCCAAGGACTACCCGAACATCGAGCTAGTGATCGGTCCCCGTTTTGGGCAAGCGCTCGGAACCGAAGCAAACGACCATCAACGTCTTGATATCCGTGCGATCGCGGATATTCTGCGAAAGGCAAGCGCATGACCGCTCATACGGGAACCGAGATCTCATCACTGCGAATCGGCACGGTCACGGCGGTACGCGGGCGGCAAATTGACATCACTGTGGATGTAGACAAGAACGACTCCAGCCTGATTTTTCAGGGGGAGATCATCAGTAACGTTTCGATCGGTTCATTCCTCGTAGTCCGGCGGGGTTACGCACACCTCGTCGTACAAGTTGAGGAAGAAGAGCTGATCGAAAGTAGCGCTTGGGAAAACAGTGAATACCAGCGGGATGTCGACCGCAACACACGCATCCTAAAGACCTCTCTGCTCGGCGAATTCCAAACGGACACTTCGGTATCACCATTCCAGACGCGCTTTGTCTCAGGAATGCAAACGAGTCCGCTCATTGGCAATATCGCATACCTAGCCTCCCCAGAGCAAGCCTCAAAGATCTACGTATCAACGTCCGAACCGGGTACACAGATTACAATCGGCCATCTTGCAACTAACAGCTCGATTCCGATCAACCTAGATATCAACACATTCTTCTCTAGCCATATCGGAATTTTCGGCAACACAGGATCAGGCAAGTCGCACACTCTCACACAGCTTTACACACAGCTATTCAAAACATTGAGCATATTCAAGAAATCCGACACAAACCTCAACTCAACCAGTTTCCTACTATTCGACTTCACAGGTGAATACTCTCGCCCTGCTACAAGCAAGGTATTCTGTGACACAACGTTCAAAGCGATATATCACCCTTCTCCAAATGGAAACACTAATCCAGCAAACACCTGCCAACAAATTAATCTACCCGAAAACCTGTTGCACGATGAAGCCTTTTGGGTTGACATACTCGAGCCTTCAAATACAGCAGAACATACATTCATATTGCAATGCCTACAGGATATCGTAACACCTGAGAAGATCATTCAGTTATCCCAAAGACTCGTGCACCTATTTTTTACCGACCACAGCGTGCAAACAAATGATATTGGCGTCATACTCGGCTTTCTTAGCGTGATTCACACACTTGCAGACCCTGACCATGATGATTTTATGACAGAGTTAAAAGAGTTCTATTCGGCAGTCGAGTTTGACGACACGAGAAACGCCTACCAGCTCAACGGCTTTCCCACAAATCTCAAGAATAATAACCAGCATCGCCAATTCATAGATAATACACTGAGAAAACTATTTTCACCCAACTTTGAGGCACGTTTGACGCTACTCGACCGTATTGCCATTACGTTCACCTTCCGTTATTACACCAACAGACTTTTCAACTCGCACGTGGAAGAAAAGATAGTATCACTAATCACACGGCTATACCTACGTCTAAATACACTTCGAACCTGGTTCACCTTCAGCGCCAACAACTCTCAATACACACCACTTTTCCGCATCATTAATTTGGAGAATGCAACTGCCGACGAGCGGGTACTTATTCCCCACATCATAGCGCGCATAGAGTATGACGCACACAAGAAAAAGTGCTTATCTTCATCCAGCCCACATTATTTGAACTTCATTCTTGAAGACGCTCACAACATTCTCAGAAAACTCAGTACTAACAATGCTAGTTTACTCCAACATACGCGTCAGAATGCTTTTGAGGAAATCATAAAAGAAGGGCGTAAGTTTGGCATTTTTCTCACTCTTGTTTCACAACGCCCATCGGAGATTCCATCTTCCATCACATCACAGTTACACCATCATCTCATTCATCAGCTTGTTAATACTGTCGACCTTGAGTCCGTGAAGAACAGCGTTATGTTTCTTGACGCCAAGTCATTCGGCGAGCTTTCATCGCTTCCTCGTGGCACTTGCATCATTTCCGGCACTAGCGTCCAGATTCCTGCCGTCGTCAAGATTGATACATTGGACGACTATCGCCTACCCGACAACGAGACGATTGATCTCGTCAAGCTGTGGGGCCTAGCGCCGGACTCACCCGAAGATGCCGATAGCACCGCAGCTGATTCGGCCGATTCTCAAGACTCAGAATCGACAGCAGAAGAGTCTTAACGGTGCTTGTTGGCAAACATGAAGCATCGCCGCGGCGCACGACCAAACAGTGAGGGGGGTGGGGTTCCCAACCGGGTACCCCACCCCCCTCACCGAACTGCTAAGCCGCAGCCTCAGAGATTTTCGACGACCGCCGCGCGGGGGCCGCGCTCGCCTGTGGATGCATCGCGCCAGGCCTCGAGGGCCCGCAGGAACGCGGTGGCGCCGGGGTCCTGGAGGCCGATCGACCGGTCCTGCAGCCAGGAGGCGCGGCCGCGCTGCGACTGGAGGTCGCGGGTGGCGACAACGGCCTCGGCGGCATCGGCGATGGCGCTATCGAGGGCCACCGCCGCGAGCGCGCTGTCCGAAGCGACCGCGGGGTTGGCCTCGATGCTGTGGGCCAGCGAATCGACGGCGGGGACCATCGCGTCGAGGATGGTCTTGTCCCCCACCTGGCTCTTGCCTCGGTGCGAGATGGAGCTTGCCGCCGCACGGATGAAGGCCTCGGCCTCGACAGCAGTGACGTCCTCGCAGCCGACCCACACCTTCGATCCGGCGAGGAGGCCGCCGGCGACCAGCGCCGCCATCGTTGACGGGTTGGCGTTGGCGAACGCCTTCGCGCAGGCGCGCGCCACGTCGGAGGGGGCGGGTTCGGGCTCGGTCGGCATGGCCTTGAGTGCTTCGATGACCGCGCGGGCACCCGCGGAAATCGTGATGCCGAGGTCGCCGTCGCCAAGGACCTGGTCGAGGTCGCGCAGTTCGTCCGATGATTCGATGAGCAGCTTCATCGAATCCTGAATGCGCTGGATGAGTTCGGGTGAACGCATTGTCATGCCTCCCTGAAGAACGGGGACTGGGCGGGGGCGTCGAGGAGCTCGAGGAG
>QWBZ01000938.1_pt1 | contig 13037 bp, 13 predicted proteins | sample 1972441 | NCBI WGS metagenome assembly QWBZ01 (sample SAMN09866721, study PRJNA288562) | Human oral metagenome isolate term6_saliva, whole genome shotgun sequencing... | isolation source: mouth | host: Homo sapiens | place: USA: California
TGTTAGTACAAAGGTGGTGGCTATGTCAGGACATTTGTTTGTGTGGTCTAGTTCACTTGTTTTCAGGTTGATTGCCAGAGAACTCTGGTGCATTATTAATACATGAACGGAGCGGGAACAGCCCGCTGGGAATGGAAGGAATTGAGATGCTCACATCAAATTCTCGTAACACTTTGAACAATTTCCATAGGCGGTCAATGACTTATAATGCAACATACATCAACCCCCAAATTATTCATAAACTCAAGATTCTCAACGCGTCAATAAGACCAAAGTTGCATACTTTTCGAGCAACTGTGCCCGGGTATTATGTTGAATGGTTTTACAACGCATCAACAGCAACTTACACATATATTTCAGGTGCAGTTAATGGCACAGTGTTCATTGATGAAGGCGACCTTGATTCATTGTGCGATACTTTCGGACGAATGTTTGGATATGATGCATAATGTGGGAAAACATTAATGGTGAACTTATTTGGATCGACAAGGAAATGGGCTGGGAAGAGTATGAACGACACAATTCTGTTGGCGATGATCAAGTTTGTTCTTGTGGTGACGTGCGGGATCATGATCGTAGGCTTACTGCGGGCGGCGTTGCTGTCGGTGTGGCTGGAGGTATGATTGCTGCTAAGGCTGTGTCTAGGGTTGGGAGTTGGTTGTTGTGGGTGGCTGGGATGCTCATATTGATCATGATTTTTATGTGAGAGTTTACTTTAATTGTCTGACATCGAAACGTCTACTAGTTAAACGTTATCCCACCAATAACCCGAATGCAAGAGTATTCGTTGTTCAGGGAACGGGACACCGAGTTACCATTACGAGAACGGATAATGCATACACACACACACTTAGCGTGCCAGAACACAACGGCGTATATCAGAATGAAGTTTCTACGCCATCTATTGTTTGCATGGCATTAACACATGATAACTTCATATTGGTTCCCGAAGACATTAATGCAGAACCACTCTTTTAGATTCCCGGCTGGACGGGCAATACCAGAACACTGAAACGAAATTCAAGCCATACACGAAAGGAAATATCATGGCTGTTGTTTATTCCTCTCTCTCCGACGACTTCGCTGGTAAGAAGGCTTTTTTCACCGCTCAGAATTCGGCTGTTTCTTTTAAGGAACTGCGTGGCAAGACGATTGAGATCAAGGATATTGTTATCACTGAGGATGATGTGGTTGACACGGATACTGGTGAGGTTGAGAATCGTCGGGCTATCACGGTGATTGACAAGGACGGAAAGGCTTATGGTACTTCGTCTCAGACGGTGGTTGCTCTGATTCAGCGGCTTGTGGATATTCTGGGTGACGTTAAGTCGTGGCCGGAGCCGGTGGCTGTGGAGATCGGTAGCGCTAAGTCTGGGCGTGGTCGTGAGTACACGACGGTGACGCTGGCCTGAGTGGTCCTGTAGGATATTGATTGCCCCCTGTCCCCTTAGGGGGCAGGGGGTGATTGGTTTGGTTAAGTCTCATTGGGGTAAGCACTATCGGTCGTTTAAGCGTGGTGCGAAGCATGTTCGGAATACTGCGGCTGAGATTCGGGATTTTGTTGGTGGGCTTGATTTTAGTCCTTTGCCGGATACGTTGTCTGAGGAACAGGGTAAGGGTAAGGTTAAGTCGGCTAAGGCGAGTGCGAGGGAGCAGCATCGTTCTGACTTGGATAGGGCGCGAGATTTGTTGCAGGTTGAGCGTGATCGGGCTGTGCGTAAGATGTATAGGATGGCGACTAGTGATGATGGGGCGGATATTCGTGGGACGAAGTATGATCCTTTGGGTAAGTCGGCTGTTGGAAAGGTTACGTTGAAGAATGCGGCGCGAGAACTTGAGCGTCTTAGCGAGTTTAATAATTCTGATAGTGTTTGGTATTATTCTGACCGGAAAGGTAATCCCATTTCTGCTAAAGACGTTCGTCGCTATCGCGATGCTGTTCGTCGCTACAATGAGGATATTGACGCTTATGAACGTAGCGTAGCGGGAACCAAGTTGCCTTACATGGGCGACGTTACCGTGGGAGATTGGATTAGGGATTTTAGACCGTCTCGTTCTTATTTGCCCGGCGGCTCACATTATGCGCTTGAGAGAATGAATCCTGATAAGCGCACAGTGAATTTTGAGTCTGCCGAAGCGATGCGCGAGAAAACGAACGTTGTTTTGGATAGTCTTAGCAAGGCGGCAAAGCAAGAAAAATTGACTGCGGCTAAACAACAGATTGCCGCGATGCTTGACGTCATTGGCGATCCTGAATTATTCGATATTCTTACCGATATTCCCGACGACGTTTTGTGGCTAATGTGGACTGTAAACGGTGATTTTGCTAACCAACTTTCACTTATGTACGAAGCGGCGAAAGAAGGATATTTTGATCGACGGAGGGCAGGCTACGATCTTTGGTATGACGATGTAGAGGAAGCAGATTCTAGTATTAAATCTTTGCTAAAAGAGATAAAGCAAGTTAAGATTAAACCGGAGGACGATTTCAGTGGCTCGCCAATCAACAAGCGCAAGTCCCGCAAGGGGCGGCGCTAGGCGTAGCCATAAGAAAGTTCCTTCGTTTTGTGCGGACTTTGAGACGACGACGGTTGAGGACGATTGTCGTGTCTGGTCCTGGGGCATTATTCAGGTGGGAAAACTTCAGAATTATGTTGATGGCACTTCGCTTGATGGATTTATGTCTCATATTTCCGAACGAGCAGCGCACATTTATTTTCATAACCTCGCCTTCGACGGAACCTTCATACTAGATTGGCTACTGAAACATGGATATAAATGGGTCAAGGAGAATCCGAGGGTTCAAGAATTTACATCCTTGATTTCAAGGATGGGTAAGTATTATTCAATTACAGTTGTTTTTGAGACAGGGTATCGTGTTGAGTTTCGAGACTCTTTTAAGAAACTGCCAATGTCGGTCGAAGCAATCGCTAAGGCATTTAATCTGCATGACCAGAAACTTGAGATTGATTATGAGAAGTCTAGACCAATAGGATATATACCCACAGAACAGGAAAAGAGATATCAACGAAATGATGTAGCAATTGTTGCGCAGGCACTTGAAGTTCAGTTTGAAGAGAAGATGACTAAACTGACGGCAGGTAGCGACTCTCTTGCAACATATAAGAAAATGACTGGGAAACTGTTTATTAGACGATTCCCCATCCTGTCACCTGAAATTGATACAGAAATCAGAAAAGCATATCGCGGGGGGTTCACTTATGCGGACCCAAGATTCTCTAAGAAACTGAACGGCGAAGGTAGTGTGTATGACGTTAATTCGCTGTATCCCTCAGTAATGCGAACAGCACTACTCCCCTATGGTGACCCCATTTATTTTGATGGTGCACCAAAAACTAACCGGCCGTTGTACATCGCATCAATCACTTTTACCGCAAAATTAAAACCAAATCACATTCCGTGTATCCAAATCAAAAAGAATCTTTCGTTCAATCCAACACAATATCTTGAGGAAGTAAGTGAGCCTACAACGGTAGTGGCAACAAATATCGATATTGATTTGTGGAAAAAGCACTATGATTTTAAAATTTACTCTTGGAATGGCACGTTTGAGTTTCGTGGGTCATACGGTTTTTTCGATAAATATGTTGACCATTTTATGGAAATTAAAAAGAACAGCACTGGTGGACTAAGGCAAATCGCAAAACTACATCTAAACAGTTTGTATGGAAAATTTGCAACTAATCCTGATATTACCGGAAAACACCCCACCCTTAAAGACAATCGCGTATCACTGGTAATGAATGAACCTGAAATGCGGGACCCTGTTTATACGCCAATGGGCGTATTTATTACAGCGTACGCACGGAAGAAAACGATTAGTGCAGCACAAGATAACTATGACACATTCGCATATGCCGACACCGATTCTCTACATCTCATTGGTCCCACCACTCCCCCGGAATCGCTATGGGTCGATCCGGTAGAACTGGAGGAAATTGATGGTAAACTTGACGTACACATTGCGGGGATGCCCCGCAACGTTGCCGCCACATTGACTTTAGACGACATGTTGCGTGGCGGCACTTGGAATGGTAAACTGATTCCTGTAAGAGTTCCCGGAGGAACAGTTCTCCGAGACACAACATTCACATTGAAGATTGATTAAGGTTGGTAATCATGGCACGTCCTGTTTCCACTAAGGCCACTGTCCGTTTCCGTCTCGACAAGACGGTTATCGCCGATCTTGATGAGATGCATTGGACGCTTCGTAGGGGTACGTCGGAGATTGTTCAGGACGCTCTTATCGAGTATCTTGCGAACCATGCTCCCAAGTCTGAGAAGTAATTTTGACTAATACTGAGAGGCAACCTAATGGACTGGGCTCGGTTTAGTTGGGTAGCACCCCTCAGAATTGCTTTCAGATGATTGGGTATTTATGGTAGGCTAGGAACGCGATGTTCCTAGCCTACCGCTATTTAGGAGGAATTATGCCCGACAAGTATGGGCGCATGACACCAGAAGAGAAAGCAGCGCAGCAGCAGAAGAATGCTGACTGGTATAAGAAGAACCAGGAAGCGGTTAACAGGGGTAAGCAGCAGGGAACAAGCGTTCCTGCGCAGTCTTCGCCACAGGACAACTCTCCTGGCAGCGTGGTTTCACGGGCGCTCAGGGACGTTGATGATAATGCGAGTCGCGCTTTGTCAAGTGATGCATCTAGATATGCTGGGCTCGATAAGGCGGCCGAGGAGCAGAAGGCACGCCATGAGGCAAATAAGGGCGTTAAGAGCAAGTACACTGAGAACCCTGATGCCTTGGCTAATCCTAATGACGCCGCTCAAGCGGCACAGAACGGGAACGCTCTTAAGCGCACGCCCGAGCAGTGGCGCGCCATGGGCGAAGACCCGAAGGATCACCCTGATCAGGTGTATGATCCGGGTGATACGGATGGTGACAATGTTGAGGTTTCTCCTGAGAAGGGGAACACGAATCCGGGTGACCCGATCGCTCCGGAGGCTGAGGAGAAAGATCCCTGGGCGCAGACTAAGGCGGCGTGGAAGCATCTCACGGACGTTTTTGGTGAAAAGGTTTCTGCACTTCAGAACGAACTTGAAGGCAGGCTTGCTAACGAACTCACGCCAACAGACAGGGAGGTAAATAACCCCTTTGCTGGAGATGACGTGCCTGAGTCCAAGGAAGCAACTATTGATGATGTCAAGAATACACTTGACTCGACTAAGAATGATTCTATGGCTGTGGCTAAGGGGATCGGTGATATTGGTGGCGCAGCGCTGGATACTGCTGGGGCTGCCGCGAAGGAGGGTGGTAATGCTATAGTTGAAGGTATGGGGCTGGATAAGGACGCCCTTAAGAGCACGGGGAAGACGCTGGCGGGTTTGTCTGGATTGTTTTCTACACCGTCTGATACTAATGATAAAGTGCCAGATTCAGGTTGGCATCCTAAGTCAATTAATGATCTTTTTAAGGGGAACTGATTATGCCACAGTTGCGTGACGATACTTCAAACGTTGATATGCTTAACGCGATTCGCACGGATGCGCGAAGCGATTATCAGAATATGGTTCCTGAGGCCACTAAGGCCAACATTCAGGAGACTATTGCGGGGATCATGTCTGACAATATTACTCGCAACCAGTTCATGAACTCGCTGATTAACCGTATCGGTTCTACCATTGTTCGTGATATTACTTGGAAGAATCCTCTCGCTGTTTTTAAGCAGGGCATGATGAATTTTGGTGACACTATTGAGGAAGTGCACCTTGATTTTATCAAGCCTACCATCTATGAGGAGCAGCGGGACTACCTTGAGAAGGACGTCTTTGGGCAGGCGCCGCCTCCCTCTAAGAGTGCCTTCCATACGATTAACCGTAAGGAGAAGTTTAAGATCACGATTAATCGTGATGTGCTTCGGCGTGCATTTCTCTCAGACACGGGTCTTGCGGAGATGACCTCTCAGATCATGGCGGTCGCCGCTTCGTCTGATGAGTGGTCTGAGTTCCTCTCCATGACTAAGTTGTTCAAGACTTATGACGATAAGTATGGCTTCTTCCGTATGCAGATTTCTGATATGAATACGTTTGAGCCGGACAAGAATAAGGTCGATGCTGCGCTTAAGGCGCTTCGTGTTGCTGCAAATAAGATGCAGTACCCGACACCGGCGTTCAACTCTGCTGCGGTTCATTCTTTCGCTCGTCCCGAGGACCTTGTGCTCATCGCGACTCCGGAGTTCAAGGCGAATGTCGATGTGACGTCTTTGTCTGCTGCGTTTAACCGCAGCGACGCTGAGGCGCCGTCTCACATTATTACGGTGCCGGGCGAGGCACTGGGGATGAGTGACACGTCCGCTATTCTTACGAGTCGTCAGTTCTTGGTGATTAAGGATATGCTTCTTGAGAATCGAAGCATTTCTAACCCTGAGGGCCTGTATGATAACTTCTGGCTGCATCACTGGTCTGTGCTGAGTGCGTCGACGTTTACCCCGGCGATTGCTTTTGGCACTAAGCCAAACACGGTGGTGGTCACTCCGAAGGCTGAGACTAATGCGGAGATTCAGGCGATCAACATTCTTAAGAATGATGGTAGTTCTAGTACTGTGATGCCTCCGGGGGCGATCAGGCAGGCGACTATTACGTGGAAGACCGCTCCGGCTAATGAGCACTATGCTACGGACTGGTATCTTAAGAACACCAAGTCCCGTGGCACCACGATCAGTAATGACGGTGTTATCACCATCGGCATTGATGAGCCTGAGGGTTTCCCGACTGTTGGCGTGAATGTTGACACTAAGGGCCCGTCTGGTACTAAGCCTGTCAATAAGGAGATCAGTATTCAGGTTAAGAAGTGATGTGATATCATAAGCGCACGGCCCCAACCATTAGGGTTGGGGCCGTGCTTGTACTTGGAGGATGTTTTGCCTAATCAGATTTACGATTTGCCGCCCGACACCAATGTGGGACTTTCTTTTGATTATAGTGTGTGGTCTGCTGGTACTTTGCTGTCTATGGTTAATGTTCCTTTTGACAACACGTATCGCGACATTGTTGACTGGGACGCGTACGGGATGACGCCTAGGGATTATGTGCGGTCTATTCCTAAGCAGAATAAGATTGAGTTGTCTAAGATGACTTATCTTGCCCAAGGGCGTCCTATTCGCATACCTACACCGTTTAGTGTGGCGAACCAGTTTAATTATGTAATGGTTGAGAATCCTGGACGTCCGGCGGACATGCCTGGATTTGAGGGATACACTCCCACAACTTTCTTTTACTTTATTACTTCTATTGACTACGTTGCCCCTAATACAACACAACTAACTCTTCAACTTGATGTGTGGTCTACTTATTATTCTCGGATTAAGTTTGGTCGCTCGTATCTTGAGCGAGGACATTTTGGGATTGTTGCTGAAGACTCCTTTGATAATAATGGGCGTAAATGGCTTGTGCAGCCTGAAGGTCTTGATGTAGGTGCCGAGCATCGGGTCATGAGGACATATCGTCAAGTTTTGTGTGATATGGAGTCAAATGATTATTATGTGATTATTACATCAACAATTGCACTTGCGGCAGAATTTGGTTATGGCAATTCTTCCAATCCCAGTGTACACATGGCGATGTCTTGCTCCGCAGAGAATTTACCCAATGGGCCCGAAATTTATGTTTGTGATTATCATAACTTTAAAAACGGGATGTTCAATCTTGCTATTTATCCCTGGATCACGCAGGGTATCGGTTCTATCACTATTGTTCCAAAGAACACAATCAACATGAATGATTTGGCGGGCACATCAACAATTGGCACTTCCGGCACCAAGGCTGTTTGGGGTGAACTGGGATCAGACACGGTTAACGTAAATGTCTCCTACCCTGTAACACAGTCATCATTTAGAGACGAATTGCTTAAACTCATTCCTAAGGAGTATAGAGAACTGAAAAAGTTTTTGACGTCGCCTTATCTAATTGTGGAAATGACGTCATACACAGGAAATCCTTTGGAATTCAGGCCCGAGTCAATCGGTTCACAGGGACTTGAGGTTCAGCAGTATGCGCACGTTGTTCCGCCAAATCCCTCACTATTATTCACGTTGAAGAACTACAATGCCAGCGACAGTGACATTGTGATAAAAAATAATGGTAAGGTAATTAAGGATATTGGTGAGGGCTGGGATTCTACAACAGGATACACGGCGCTTCCTACATTTTCTACAGTAAATAATTCAGCATTAAACGCTTTAGCAAGTTCCGCACATACCACCGCAGCACAGATCAATAACGCGAAGTGGCAGCAGCAACGCGCTCAGCGCGCCGCTACCGCTTCTCGCGATATCGCTAATGCTGGCATCGCCGCGACCCAGGCGGGCGCCGAGAACAGTATGTGGGGCAACAGCGCCATGGCCGACTCCCAGTCTCGGTACAATAATCTGCGCGCTACCGTTCAGGCTGCACAGGGTGGAATCATGGCTGCCGGTGGCGCCCTCGCACTTAACGGGCAGGCCGTTGGTGCAGGGCTTGCGCAATCTGCTACCGCGGGCATTAATGCAATGATTTCGAATTCCCAGGCGCAGTCCACAGCGAATATCCAGAATCAGCTGGCCAGTGGTGCGTCTCAGATTAGCCAGACTCAGCAGCGGGCTGTGCGAGACACGAACTATGAATTGGCGCAGTTCACCGCTAACGGCGACTACGAGACCGCAATTGCATCAATTAACGCTCAGCGTCAGGATATGCAGGTAATTCCTCCTAGTGTTGTGGGACAGACGTCGGGGTATGTGTCTGCGATTGTGTCGCAGAATCTTGTGATTGATTGTCGCATGCGTTTCCTTTCAGAGTCTGCTATGCACGCTGTGGGACAATACTGGTTGCGGTACGGATATCTTATGAATTGCTGGATTGCGATGCCCAACACGCTTTCTTTGATGAGCGATTTTACTTATTGGAAATTGGTTGAGTGTTACTTAGAAAAGGGTGATATTCCTGAAGCATTTAAGGGAACTATGCGAGGAATCTTCGAGAAGGGAGTCACTGTGTGGCGGTCTCCTGATAGAATTGGTCGCGCAAGCGTAAAAATGAACCGCGTTGACCAGCGGGTTAAGGTGAGACTTGATGGCTAAAAAGGATTATGTTAAAACGGGCATTTACAACAAGATAATGCTCAAGCCTCCTTCATCTAGCGAAGCACGACAGACGCAACTTGAGCATATGTATCGTCGCCAACTGATGGGAAAGTGTCTTTCGAGGTTTACTTGGGAGGGTCTCCCTAATGGGATTGATCCTCGTTTTATTGAAGCAACTATTTTTAACAATGGTTACTCGGTGTTTTATTTCGATACGCTATTTGAAATGTATATGGCTATGCCTGCTGCGATTTCCGGACCACTAGACATTCAGGACAATCCCACCGGATACCGCATCACTAGGAATGGTGTATACTCACGCGAGGTGAATGCCAGCGACAGTGTGTGTATCTGGGGTAATCAGGTCCGTGAGCCTGAGATCGATCTAGTCATCTCATATGCTGCAAGGCTTGCGCAGATTGATAGAACAATTGAAATTGATCTCCTTAATGAGCGTAACCCGATGATTGTTGCATGTTCACAGGATCAGCGCCTTACTATCCAGAATCTCATTTCTAAGATTTATGACGGTGAGCCCGTTGTGTGGGGGACTGAGAATATTAGTATGGATAATCTTGCAAATATGATGGGGGTATTTCCTCTTAACCAGAATGCTGGAACAGGTGCCGTCTCCTCTATTAAGCACATGGAATCTAAATCTAAGATTTGGGGCGAGGCGCTTACTATGCTTGGAATTATGAATGTTAATTCAGAGAAGCGTGAGCGTATGGTTGTTGAGGAAGCGGCCGCCAATTCTGGGCAGGTTCTCGCGTCACGTGAATCGTTCATGAAACCACGGCAACTCGCTTGTGAGCAGATCAATGAAAAGTTCGGGCTTGAAGTGTCGTGCTCCTGGGCTGTGGACGATAACGCGTCACCCAACCTAAATGACTACTTGTCCATGGAAAACATCGGGACGTATGGAGAGGAAAATGGCAGTAGCAACAATAATGCTTCGTGATGTTGTAAAACTCACGAATGACCACATCGGCCTTGACGACTACCCAATTTTCGACGAGGCATATCGAAAAACATTAAATGATCGAATCAAGCGCACCTATTGGCTTCAAGAGATTGCACATGAATCTATCGATATTTTCGTGTGGCGCATGTCTCTTAAGATGGATTTGATTATGCCTCGGTATAATCGGATGTACTTGGCTGAACTACAAAATGTCGACCCACTAGATGGTAACCGACACTACAGCAATACAGGCCAAGACGGCACGAGCCAGAACACCGGGGCAAACACGCAGAGCAGTACCGGCACTGGTGAAAATACGTCTAAAGGTCGTACTGTAGGATCTGATACTCCGCAGACACGGCTCGCGGGTGACGGCGATTATGCCACGAGTATCAGCGACGCATCTACTTCGGGCACGTCAACATCAAAGAATGACTCGAATAGTTCTTCGTCTTCTAATTCATCCTACAATAATAATCAGCACTCAGAGTCGTGGGGGTACTCCGGTAGCAAGGCGCGCGCTATTGCCGACTATCGAGGTACACTTCTAAATGTAGATGATCTCGTTATCGCTGAACTGGGTGATCTTTTTCTAGGACTTTGGGATGACGATTCGCCACATAGTCCTAATGGCTTAATTGATGGTTACGGATATAACTTTGGAATTGGATTTGGAGGATATTATGGCTACTGGTGATGAAATTATTAACAACATTGATCGGGCTATGTGGCGAGTTAATTCGCGCTCGATTAACAATGTAACTCCGTTTACTTACCGTGATGGGTTGACCTACATTGATGTGCTTGAGCGTATTCGAGCAAGCGTACTTGATGTAATTGCATTCACCAACGCGTTCGGTGATGAACAGGATAAGATTATCAATCGGATCAATGAAGTTGTTAATACCTTCATTGGTGAGATGGAGAAGACTCATGCCAAGTGGGACGCCGAGTCTGAGGTGCGTCGCGCTGCTATTGAGTCTAAGATGAACGATTTTCAGAACAAAATTGTTACCGCTGCATTTATTTACGACGACAGTGGAAACACTGTCTCCGCTCCCACAATTGGCGGTGCAAAGATAAAGGTTCCTTCGAAGAAGTGGCAGGACAATATTGATTCTCAGGTAACTGAGATCAAGTCTGCCGCTACCGCCCTTAGTGGTGACGTGAATAATCGTATTGCAACTCTCAAGCAAACAGTGGATAGCAATTTCTACAATAAGGTTGAGAGTGATAAGCGGTACGATCCTGTTCATCGTGTTCTGTATCCACACTCAATTATCATTGGTTCGTCTAACGCTGAGCCTCGTGGTTGGCCAAATGGTGTGTGGGAGCGGTGGCTTACCAGAAAGGGCGAGATTCCGCACAACTATGGATATTCTGGTGGGGGGTTCACAAGCACGCCAGACAACAATTTTAACACGCAGATTGATCGCGCCATATCTGAATTCAATACTGAACAGAAGCGCCTTACAGGGCAGATCTACATTATCGATATGCTTAACGATATTCGTGGACAAAATGATATTCGGTCTTCAGCCGAGAATTTTGCTATGAAGTGTGCACAGAACTTCCCTAACGCGAAGATTTATGTTATCCCGGTTCTCTACAACGAGCACTCGCTCAATAACAACTGGGATATGGCTATGAACTGTTCTAAAGCCACAAATGTGATTAAAGAAGTTCTTCAGCCCTATGGGGGACTTGTCTGCGAGGGATCACGCTCATGGTTCCACAATGGAAAGAACGAAAAGTATTTTCCCAATGATGCGGGCGTCCATTTCGCACAGGCGGGATACGAATTCGCACAGCGCCAATTTGATAACTGGCTTGAAGGCGGAAGTGGATGGATTGATTATGGGTGGCACAACCTTAAGGATGGGACTAATTATGCTGTAGTCAAGAACGACAATAATTTGCAGGCATATGTTGCCCGAAAAGGAGATATAGTTAGTGTGCACGGAATCTTTTCCATGATCTCCGCAACTAATTACACAACACTGTTCAATCTACCCAAATGGGCAAGGCCGTACAGGAACATGTACATTCCCTCATGGGACGCCATCACGGCATTTCCGCTCATCGTCGACGTCTCTGGAAACCTGATTGTTAGCACTAATGTTAGTTCTGATAAGACACTAGCATTAAACGGAACCTATCCCGTGTTCTAATCGCAGTCCCTCCCTGGTATAATCCAGGGAGGGACTAATACTTAGGAGGAAATGTGGCTTGGGATGCTACCGCAAAGAAAGTTGCTGTCAAGGCAATTGGGCAGGTTGAGTCATCGATGAATTATTCATCGATCAATTATAATGATCCTATTACCATTGGAATTGCCCAGTGGTACGGTACGCGAGCAGCGGCGATTCTTAATCGCATGAGAAGCGCACACCCTACTGAGTACGCACAGGTAGACTCTAGTTTCAGGTCCAGGCTCGAATCTGTTCCACAATCCAGTTCATCGTGGAATACTTACTACCTCAGTCGACAGGTAGGGGATAGTCTTAGGAATCTACTAATTGCTGGCAAGTCTGAGCAAGACAGTCAGTTGGTTGCTGATCTTGAGTCGTATTTTTCAGTTGCAAACCAGTATGGGATTAATCCCGAGTCTGACACGGACGCATTCATTCTCTGGTGCGTCGCCTACCATCAGGGTCCCCGATATGCGCTACAGGTAGCCAATAACTATGGTGGGGGAGGTCTTAATGCAATGTATTCCGCTATCATGGGCAATAGTGTCTTGGGACAGTATCGGAATAGGTATTCTCAAGCCAAGGACATTATCTCAAGCAAGGACACCAGCGGCGTCGGGACTGGAAATAACGTTGCACCCACACCAGGCAACAACAATGGCGGGGGAGAGAATTCTCAACAAGTAAGTGTTAGTGGTGGCGAAGTTGTCATTACGGCTGACGACTCCAACATTCTAACTATGCGCTCTAAATTCGGTGTTATACAACTATATTCTCAGGGACACAACCT
>QWBZ01001875.1_pt1 | contig 13008 bp, 7 predicted proteins | sample 1972441 | NCBI WGS metagenome assembly QWBZ01 (sample SAMN09866721, study PRJNA288562) | Human oral metagenome isolate term6_saliva, whole genome shotgun sequencing... | isolation source: mouth | host: Homo sapiens | place: USA: California
GGCGCCTCCCTGCAGACCATCGCCGACTGCGCCGAGCGCGAGATCCCGATGCTGGGCGTGTGCCTGGGCCACCAGGCCCTGGGCGAGCTCTTCGGCGCGACCGTCGGGCATGCGCCCGAACTCATGCACGGCAAGACCTCCGTCATCACCCACGACGGGCGCGGCGTGTTCGAGGGCGTGCCCTCGCCGCTGACCGTCACCCGCTACCACTCGCTGACTATCGACCCGGCGACCATGCCCGACGAGCTCGAGGTCTCCGCGAGCACCGAGTCCGGCATCATCATGGGCGTGCGCCACCGTTCACTGCCCCTCGAGGGCGTCCAGTTCCACCCCGAGTCCGTCATGACCCAGTCTGGGCACCTCATGTTCGCCAACTGGCTGGCCGCCTGCGGTGATGCCGACGCGCGTGAGCGTGCCGTGTCCCTCAAGCCCGTCGTCGCTGAGCGCTTCAAGCTGTAGGTTTCGTGTTCTGGGGGTTTTGCACTACATGGGGGCCCGGGGGCGTGCGTCGTCGGCGTGTCGGAGCCCCGTGTCGTGCAAAAGCCCCCGTTCGGAGCGGGAATCTTTCGGAGAGACCGCGAAAGTCCTTGTTAGTTGTTGGTGTTACACCGACCCAGCTGGGTGTGGTCGGCCATGAGACCGCGGAAATTCTTGTTAGTTGGTGGTGTTACACCACTTAGGGAGTATGACACCCCTTCCGAGCTGGTGCAATGCTCCCTAAGTGGTGCAATGCTCCCTTACAGGTGTAGCGCGTTGTGATTGCAGGTCGGCGTGCCAGCTATGGTGCCGCAGATGTGCTTGTGGTCCCATGCATGCGGATAGGTTACGAGCATCCGGATAGGTTATGCGTATGCGGATAGCTTATTAACCTATCCGGATGCCGATAACCTATCCGCATCGTGACAACCTATCCGCGTGAGCACACACTCACTGCGACGGAGCAGTGTGCCGTGGCGGAAAGGGCCTGGCGCTCGAGCGCCGTGTCGTCTACGTGTCATCGCTGGCGCGCTGGCCGCAGTGGCGGCGGCATTGCAGTGCTGTTGGCGCGGTGATGCGGTGGCGCTAGTGCCGCAGATGTGCTTGTTGGCGTGAGCATCCGGATAGGTTACGAGCACGCGGATAGGTTATGCGCATGCGGATAGCTTATTAACCTATCCGGATGCCGATAACCTATCCACATCGTCACAACCTATCCGCGTGAGGCACCTGTTTTCTGACGGATCCGCGTTTGAGCCCACGTCGCAGCACAGCACCTGCCTACAGAGCTGGTTATCTGGCAGGCGTGCGTTGTGGAAGGCACGCTTCCACCGTGAAGAGGCGGACGCACCGGTCCCTGCTAGCAGTGCGTTGTCGAGGCCGCCCGCGCACGCCGGCGCACGCCGGCGCGCCCCCGCGCATACAGTGAGGCCCGCGCTCGCCAGGAGAAATCCTGCGGCGCGGGCCTCATCAATCGGCGGGTCAATCGCCGGGTCAATCGCCGGGGTCAGCCGCCAGCCGGGGTCAGCCGCTAGTCCGATCAGTTCCTCACCCGATCAGTGACTGCCCGGCTCGACACCGTCACGCGGTAGCAACCAGCGAGAGCCTCAGTGGCCGTTCCCGTTGTTGCCGTTATTGTTCCCGTTGTTGTTGCCGTTCTGGCTGCCCTTCGACACCTTCAGCTTCACGGTCGAGTTCTTGTCGACCTTCGAGCCCACGCCGGGCTCGACGGACAGAACCTGGCCGGCGGGCTGGTTGCCCGCGACTTCTTCGACGGTGACGTTCAGGCCGAGAGCCTTGAGCTGCGCCTCGGCGTCATCACGGCCGATGCCGACGACGGAGGGGATCTCCACCTGGGCGGCCTTACCATTCGACACGGACACGCCGACGGTGGTGCCCTTCTTGACCTTCGTGCCGGTGGCCGGATCCTGATCGACGATGCGATCCTTGTCCTTCTCGGAGTCCACGCTCGTCACGTTACCGAGCTCCAGGCCGACGGCCTTCAGGGCGCTGCGCGCCTGGTCCTGGCTCATGCCGGACAGGTCCGGAACGTCGACCTGGTCAGAGCCGGAGGACAGGTAGGCGCGGATCGTCTGGCCCGCCTTCACCTTCGAACCGGGGGAGGGGTTGGTCTGCGCGACCTTGCCCTCGGGGACGGTGTCGGAGGCGACCTTGCTGTTGTCGAGCTCCCACTTCAGGCCCAGCGCCTCGATGGCCTTGCGCGCATCGTCAGGGCTCATGCCGACCAGGTTGTCCGGCAGGGTCACGGAATCGGGGCCGGAGGAGATGGTGACGCGAACGGTCGCGCCCTTCTCGGCCTGCGTGCCGGCTGCGGGATCGGTGGAGGCGACCGAACCCTCGGCAACGGTGTCGGAGGCGACCTTGTCAGGGTTGAGCTCCCACGTGAAGCCTGCCTGCTCGATCTGGGTCTTCGCCTCGGCCTGCGTCAGGCCGACAACGTTGGGGACCGCGATCGTCTCCGCTTGTGCGGCCCCACGCGTCAGCGCCCATACCAAACCGCCGATCAGAAGCAGTGCGACGACCACGAGGGTCGCGATGATCGCCGTGCGGCGCTTGCGGGACTTTGCGACGTCGTCATCCGCGTCCGCGGTGGCCACCGGGGGCAGCGACGTGGAGGTCGCGGCCATGGCCGGGGCGGGGGTGCGGTTGGCGACGGCCGCCATCGGCATGGTCGCAGCGGTCTGGGCGCTAGCGACGCCGGCGGCGGGCAGTACCTCGGTGGCCCACGAGTCCGCGGGCGGTGCGCCCACGTCGAGGCCTCGGGCGACGCGCTGCAGGTCCGCGAGCATCGCGGCCGCGCTCGGGTAGCGGTCCTCGCGGTTCTTCGCCAGGGCCTTGAGCACAACGCGGTCGAGGGAGTCCGGGATGTCGGACAGGATCGACGAGGGCGTGGGAGGGATCTGCTCGACGTGCTGGTAGGCAACGGCGACGGCGGAGTCACCCTTGAAGGGCGGGCGTCCGGTCAGCAGCTCGAAGAGAACGACGCCGGTCGAGTACAGGTCGGAGCGGGCGTCGACGGTTTCGCCGCGCGCCTGCTCGGGGGAGAGGTACTGGGCGGTGCCCACGACGGCGTTCGTCTGCGTCATGGTGGCCTGCGAGTCGGTCAGGGCGCGCGCGATGCCGAAGTCCATGACCTTGACCTTGCCGTCCGACGTCAGCATGATGTTGCCGGGCTTGATGTCGCGGTGCACCAGGTGGTTCGCGTGCGAGTACTCGAGGGCGGACAGGACGCCGGACACGATCTCGATGGCCTCGTTGATCGGCACGGCCGTACCGTCGGAGATGAGTTCCTTGACCGTGTGCCCCTCCACGTACTCCATGACGATGTAGGGAATCGCGATCGAGCGGCCGGACGCGTCCTCGATGATCTCCTCGCCGGTGTCGTAGACGGCGACGATGTTCGGGTGATTCAGCGACGCCGCTGACTGCGCTTCGCGACGGAAGCGCGCCTGGAAGATCGAATCCTGCGCCAGGTCGCGTCGCAGCATCTTGATGGCGACGACGCGCGAGAGACGAGTGTCGAAGCCCAGGTGGACCTCGGCCATGCCGCCTCGCCCGATGAGCGAGCGGACCTCGTATCGGCCGGCTAGACGGTGGGCCATGGGCTCTGCCATGTCCTAACCTCCTCGATAATGTGTGCTCCCGCACTTGGATGAATCAGGGAGCCAAGCATGTGTTTGATCGTAATAGCTGTGAGCGCGATGAGCCCAATCACGATGATTGCGACGATGACCGCGCGAATAATCTGCCTGGATACTGGGACGGGCGGTGCGACCACGCTGCGCGAGTAGGCGGTTTTGGCCGGTGGTCGCGTCCTGTCTGCCGATCGGGCGTCGAGGTCGTGCCAGCGCGGTCCGCGCGTGGTTTTCTCGGGTCGAGGCTCGAACACGGATCGGCGTGGGCGAGACGACGGCTTGGTGGCCCGAGGCTGGGGGACGGTGCCGTACACGCGCGGAGTCCCGCCGCTCGTGGCGCGCGGTGACGAGGCCGTGGCCGCCTTGTCGCTTCGTTGCTGCTCGGAGCGGGTCGGCTGGGGGATGGAGGGCGCGCTGCGCTGGGCGGCCTTGCGCCGTGCCTGTTCGGCTTCGCGGCGTTCGCGGGCTTCGCGTAGTTCGCGTTGGCGCTGTTCCTCTTCGCGTGCGACGCGTTCGCGGCGCTGCGCCTCGGCGGCGTCCTCGGCCTGACGGGTGGCCGCGCGTTCGCGCAGGCGCTGCGCGAGGGCTGCTCTGCGGTCATCCGAGGCCTGGTCGGCGGGCGTGACGGGCGGCGCGGGGATGGGTGCCTCGGGACGCTGCGCGCTCTCGCGGGGCTGCGGGGTCTGCTCGGGACGCGTGGGTACCGCGTGCCGCGGCGACGAGGCCGACGTCGGCTTGGTTGCGGGCGCAGGTGCAGATGCGGGCGCCGGCGCAGATGCGGATGCCGCGGCGGTGGAGCGGGTCGGAATCGGCGCGGAGGTCGGCGCCTGAGGGGCGCTCGGAGGGGCCGGGACTGCCGCGTGACGCCCGGTCGAGGTCAGCGATCGGACGGCACCGGACACTGCGGGCGCGTGCTCGCCAGTGGTCTCGGGGTGCAGGCGACGCACCCGTGTGGGTGTGGAAACGGGGCGTGCGGTCGGAAGGACCTCGGCCTCGTCGAGGATCCGCGGAACCGACGCGTGGCGGCCCGTGATGGGGATCGCCGAGGAGGAGGGCGCGATCGTGGTCGCCTCGTCCAGGACGGGGACGGCGGCGTGGCGGCCGGTCGTGGTGCGCACCTTGGGGGTCAGGCCCGAGGGAGGCTGGAGCATGTCCTCGGGGAGCGTGCGGCGCGTCAGGTGGCGTACGGGCGCGACGATCGGCACGGAGGGCTGGACGGGCGTGCGGACCTCGGCCGGACGCTGCGCGGCCTTCGGCAGGGGGAGGGGCCGGGGAGTCACGGAGATCCCCATGGCCTTGGCTGCGGCGGCGATCTCGCGCACGGCGGCAGAGCCGGACTCGGGGCGCTTCGCGGGGTCCTTCTCCAGCAGGTGCAGGATGACGTCGGCGAGCGGCTCGGGGACGAAGTCGGGGAGCGGGGGCACCGGGTCGTTGACGTGCGAGAACGCGATGTCCACCTGCGTTTCGCCGGTGAAGGGGCGGCGGCCGGCCGCGGCCTCGTAAGCGATGACGCCGAGGGCATACAGGTCGCCGATGGGGGTGGCGATCTCGCCCATGGCCTGCTCGGGCGGCAGGTACTGGGCGGTGCCCATGACCATACCCGCGGCCGTCAGGTTCACCTGGCCGGTGGCGCGCGAGATGCCGAAGTCCGTCAGTTTCACCATGCCGTCAGGGCGAACAAGGATGTTCGCGGGCTTGATGTCGCGGTGCACGACGCCGGCGCGCGCGGCGGCACCCAGGGCCATCGCGACCTGCACGAGGATCGGCATGAGGTACTCGGGCTCGATGCGCGAGCCGCCACGCAGGTAGTCCGTCAGCGGATAGCCGTCGACGAGCTCCATGATGATCCAGCCGATGCCGTCCTCCTGGCCCGAATCCTGCGTGTTCGCGATATTCGGGTGGGAAATCGACATCGAGTTGCGGGCCTCAAGGCGCAGGCGCGACAGGGAGAGCTCCTCGCCGGCCAGCTCGGGGCGCAGGACCTTGGCTGCGACGATGTGTCCGCTGACCCGGTCGCGGGCCTTCCACACCTCGCCCATGCCGCCCTGCGCGATCGGGGTGAGCAGCGTGTAGCGCCCACCGAGCACTCGCCCGGCGCCGGATGTCATGCGTGGCGCGCTCACTTGAGCCCCGCTTCCAGGACAGCGCGAGCGATCGGGCCGGCCACGTCGCCACCGTGCGGGGTGGGGTTCGTGTCGTCGCCCTCGACGAGGACCGCGAAAGCGATCTGCGGGTTGTCGGCGGGTGCGAAGCCGATGGCCCACGCGTTCGCGCGGTCGCCTTCGCCGGTCTCAGCGGTGCCGGTCTTGGCGGCCACGGCCACGTTCGGCAGAGCCATCGTGTTTCCGGTTCCGTAGGGCTGAGAAACGACGGCTTCCATCATGGTGCGCAGCTTCGAGGCCGTCTCCGCAGAAATCGGGCGGCCGGCGTCGATCGGGCTGGTCGTGCGCACGACCTGATTGTCCGCGTCCACGATGGAGTCAATGAGGTACGGGGTCATCATCTGGCCCTGGTTGGCGACCGTCTGGGCGATCTGGGCCATCTGCAGGGGCGTCGTCTGGACCGTGTACTGGCCGATCGAGCTCATCGCGAGCTGCGCGGGGTCTGCGTCGGCCGGGAAGACCGAGGGGGTCACCGCCAGCGGGATCTGGGAGTCGCGCCCGAAACCGAATCGGTTCGTCACATCGACGAGCTGCTGGGTCGTCCACCGCAGGTCGAGGACTCGATGTTGGACACCTCGGTCGCGGTGCCGGGCAGGGTCGTGGACACCGGCGACGACATGCGCGTGTCCGGCTCGGCGACGCCGTTTTCGATGAGGGCGATCGTCGTGAGGACCTTGAAGGTGGAACCGGGCGCGTAGCGCTGCGAGATCGCGCGGTTGAGCAGCGGATTATTCGGGTCCGAGGAGAGCGCCGAGAACGCGTCCGACACAGCGTTCGCGTCGGAGGAGGCGAGCTGGTTCGGATCGAAAGTCGGCGCCGAGTACATCGCGAGGACCGCGCCGGTCTTCGCGTCGAGAGCCACGACGGCACCCTTGCGGTTTCCGAGGGCCTCGGCGGCGGCCTTCTGCATCTGCGAGTTCAGGGTGAGCTCCACGCCGCCGCCCTGGCGGTTCTGGCCGGTCAGGAGGTTGCGCAGGCGCTGGCCGAGCAGCGTCTGCGACTGGCCGTCCAGGACGTCCTCCTCGGCGGCCTCGATACCCGTCGACGCGTTGCCCACGGACGAGAAATAGCCCGTGACCGGTGCGTACAGCGGGCCCTCGGCGTAGGAGCGCTCGTAACGCTTGGAGTCCTGTTCGCGCTCGGACGAGGCGATGGCCGTCTTGTCGACGATGATCGGACCGCGGTCGGTTTCCGCGGCGTGCAGGATCGTGCGCTGGTTGCGCGCGTCGGCGTTGAGCGACGAAGCGGAGATGAACTGCGTGTTCGTCACGCCCACGCCCAGCAGCGCGAACATGATGAGGACGATGATGAAGATCTTGCGGATCTGGTTGTTCACGGTTTACTCACCCACTCCCACGGCTGGCTGGATGCCGGAATTCCACGGCGCGGGGGTCGATGCCGGGCGGCGAGCAGCGTCGGACACGCGGATCAGCAGGGCGACGGTGATCCACGAGGACACCATCGAGGAGCCGCCGGCCGCCAGGAACGGGGCCGTCAGGCCGGTCAGCGGGATGATGCGCGTGATGCCGCCGAGCACCACGAACAGCTGGATGGCCAGCGAGAAGCTCAGGCCGGTCGCCAGGAGCTTGCCGAAGCCGTCACGCACCGTGAGAGCCGCGCGCAGGCCGCGCTGAATGAGGATCAGGTACAGGACCAGGATGGCGGCCATGCCGGTCAGGCCCAGCTCCTCCGCGAAGGAGGACAGGATGAAGTCGGAATTCGCCAGCGGCACGAGCTGCGGGTAGCCGCGGCCCCAGCCGGTGCCCATGAGGCCGCCGGAAGCCTGGCCGAACAGGCCCTGGACGAGCTGGTAGGAACCCTGGTTGTAGATGTCGGGATCGAGGGCGTTGAGCCAGATGTTGAAGCGCGTCTGCACGTGGGCGAAGGACTTCACCGCCACGAGGACCGCGGGCACGAACAGCGCAAAACCGATGACCAGCCACGACACGCGGTTCGTGGCGACGTACAGCATCGCGACGAAGAGGCCGAAGAAGAGCAGCGAGGTGCCGAGGTCGCGCTGCAGGACGAGGATCGCGATGCCGATCAGCCAGACGACCATGATCGGCCCGAGGTCACGGGCGCGAGGCAGGCGCATGCCGAGGAACTTACGGCCGCCGATCGCCAGGTTGTCGCGGTTGGTCACGAGGTATCCGGCGAAGAAGATCGCCAGCGTGATCTTCACGAGCTCACCGGGCTGGATGGAGATGGGACCCAGGTGGATCCACACGCGCGCGCCGAAGGTCTCCTGACCCAGGCCCGGGATCATCGGCAGGAGCAGCAGGAACAGGGAGAGCACGCCGAACGTGTAGGTGTAGCGGCGCAGCATGCGGTGGTCACGCAGCGTGATCAAAATGACCGCCGCGATAACGATCGCGATGCCCACGAAGAGGGCCTGGCGGAAGCCAACCACGGCCTCGTCCCTGCGGGCGTACGAGAGGTCGAGGCGGTAGATCATCGCCAGCCCGAGGCCCGTCAGCGCCACCGCGATCGGCAGGATCACGGGGTCCGCGTAGGGTGCCAGGAAGTGCACGCCGACCTCGGCGATGATGGCGATGGCCACCAGGACACCGACCTGCGTGAGCAGGTTCGCGGGGATCTCCCCCGTGTAGTTCAGCGACGTCAGCACGTAGCCGGCGATGCCGACGGCCAGGGCCAACCCCATGAGGGTCAGCTCCAGGAATCGGCGAGGCCGGGCGGGCGCGATCGATACGGTAGCCATTAGGAGGCGCCCCCGCTCTGCGCCCCGGACTGGGAGGCGCCGGACTGGGACGTACCCGACTGAGGCGTCGACGACGAGGACGAGGAGGACGACGAGGCGGCGTTTTCGGCCGCGGAGCGCTTGAGGCCCTCGATGTAGGAGTCGATGTCGGCGCGCGAGGAACGCAGCACCGGCGTGTCGAGGCGCTGGCGATCGACGGGGGACAGGTCGGCGAGGGACACACTCGAGACCTCGACCGCGTGCGAGAGCTGCCACGGGCCAATCGACTGGGGGATGCCCTGGTAGATGACGACGTAGCCGTCCTGGCCGATCGCGTAGTACTGGGTCTGCGTCCACTTCCACGGCGTCCGAGGAGGAGGAACCCAGGGCCGCCGCGCGGGCTGCCGCGCCTTCGCCTCCGCGCGACTTGGCGTTGCGGTCGATGGCCGCGGCGCCCACGATCTGCGGGGGAGCGGGCGGGTACGTGCCGGCGGGAACGATGTCCGCGATGACGCACGTGATGTTGTCGGGGCCGCCGCCCAGGAGCGCCAGGCGGATCAGCTCTTCGGCGCACTCGCCCGGATCCTTGATGTCGGCCATGACCTGGCCGATCGTCTCGGGGGAGACGAGGCCGGAGAGGCCGTCGGAGCACAGCATCCAGCGGTCGCCGACGACGGCCTCGCGGATCGTCTCATCGGGGGCCACGTCGGCCTGCGCGTCGCCGAGGATCTTCAGGACGACGTTGCGGTTGGGGTGGTGCTCGGCTTCCTCGGGCGTGATCTGGCCGGTGTCGACCAGGTACTGCACGAAGGAGTGGTCGGTCGTGACCTGCGTGAGTGTGTCGCCGCGCAGCACGTAGGCGCGCGAGTCGCCGATGTGGACCATCGCCAGGCGGTTGCCGCTGCGCATGAGCGCGATGCAGGTGGTGCCCAGGCCTTCGAGGTCGCGGTCGCGGCTCGAACGATCGGTGAGTTCCTCGTGCGCGTCGAGGAGGGCCTCGCGCAGGAGGGGAAGCATCGAGTCGGCGGGGTGCGAGTCCGTATCGAGGGGAACGAGGTGCGCGAGGGCCACCGAGGAGGCGATGTCACCGCCCGCGGGGCCGCCCATGCCGTCGGCGAGGACGAGGAGGTTCGCGCCGGCGTAGCCCGAATCCTGGTTGTTGGAACGGACGAGGCCCACGTCGGAGCGGGCGGCGTAGTGGAATTGAACCGCGTTTCCTGACATATCAACCCACCAATTCGAGAGTCGTCTGGCCGATGCGGATGATGTCACCGATCTTGAGCTGGCGTGGGGTGCTCAGGCGTTCGTCGTCGATGAAGGTGCCGTTTCGGCTGGAGAGGTCTTCGATCCACCAGCCGTCGGACTGGGGGGTGAGAGCCGCGTGGCGGCTGGACGCGTACTCGTCTTCGAGCACGAGCGTGCAGGCGGGTGAACGCCCGATGACGATGGGGGCCTCGCCGAGGGGCAGCATGGTGCCGACGAGCGGGCCGCCGGTCACCAGGAGATCCTTGGGGGCCAGCGGGTTGGAGGACGTGCGCTTCTTGTCCTTGCGCTTGTCGCGGGAGGCTTTGCGGCGTGACGTCGCCTTGTCGCGTCCCTTGCCGCGCGGGGTGACGACGGTGCCGAAGATGTCGCGTCGCAGCGTGTTGACGGCCGCGAGCACGAGGAGCCACAGCAGCACCAGGAACCCGATGCGGAAGACGGTGAATGCGAGGTCGGTGGTCACTTCATTAAACTCCGCTCTGGTCTGGGTGGGTCCAGAAGAGGATCTTGGTACGTCCGATGACGATCTGGTTGCCGTCGAGCAGGGTCGCTGCGTCGATTCGGTGTCCTTCAACGAAGGTGCCGTTGGTGGAACCGAGATCGGTTGCGATCACGCCGGTGGGGGTGATGCGCAGTTCGAGGTGACGGCGCGAGACACCCGAGTCGTTGACGACGATATCGGCTTCAGAACCGCGTCCGATGACGGTCACGGGCTCGGTGAGGAGCCACTTTTCGCCGTCGACATCGATGATGGGGTGTTCGGGGGACGCGGACGAGGCAGTGGCGGGGGCCGCGGGGCCCCTGCGGTTCTCGGCGTCGACCTTGAGGGTGCCGCTGGGCTCGGACGCGTCGGCGATGAATTCGATCGTCACGGGTCCGAGGAGTGAGTAGCCGTTTGAGGAGGCGTGCTCGGTGGCCTGCTGGGCGAATTCGTCGGCGAGGACGTCGAGGGATGCCTCGAGGGATGTGAGGTCGGTGCGCGAGGCGTAGACCGCGAAGTGGTTCGCGGCGATGATGCGCGAGGCGGAGACTTCCTGGACGGATTCGTCCATGGCGCGGCGGATCGCCGTGGTGATGTCCACGGGCTTGATCCCCGACCGGAACACGCGCGAGAAGGCGCCGTTGACGCCTCTCGTGGAAGCGAAGCCGCTCCCAGTCACAGTCTAACGGGCCTCGGAAGTGCCGGGGCCTCATCTCTCGGGATGTTTCCGATGAGTAAAGGCCCATTGTTTCTTCCGGATGCGCGCCATGCCGGGGAATACCGCGCCATGATGCGCCTGCGACATGTGGTGCATATGTTACACGTGTGACAATAAGTGTGGTGGAGCAAACAAAGCGCGAAGGGGGTTCGCTTGGCGGCGCGCCTGGCGTTGGCTGCTTGTCAGTAGTGTTCATTGATGTGTCAATCTGAGCCTGTGCAGAATTAACGCGGAATATAGACGCATGCTTGACGGCCATAAAACCGCTGATAGAACGCGAAAGCAATGATATCTGTCACAACTTACTCATTAATTGACGGGACTTTGCTAGGGTGGCGCAGTATCTATCGCTAACTGGGGGAAGTATGCACCATGACGAAGCTGTGAGCAGTGTTCGCCTGGCGGACACCGCTCCTCCGCGAGGGCGATATACGCCCGAGGCCTCCCTCCGCACCCGCGGTCCCAGGCCTCGTCGTCTTCTTGCTCGCGCTCTGATTGCCGGGGCGCTCGCCGCCGCCTCGGCGCTGCCCGCGCTCACCTCCGCGGTTCAGCCTGCCCACGCCGAGGCTCCGCTTGAGACGCCCGGCGTGACCACGACCTCGTTTAATCGCGCCGAGGGGCGTATCGGTGCCACCGTCATCAACAACATTGAAGGAGATCGCACCACCTTCGTGGACGACAAGGGGTACTTCGGTGTTGTGCGCGGCCAGTCGCGCTATAACTCGAGCGATCCGAACCAGTCATCGATCAAGCACACCAGCGCCACCCAGGTCCAGCCGTGGCTCAAGGCGTCGGTGGCTGAGAGTGGGGACTACTGGTCCTACATCGTTCGAGGCAGGCCCTACACACCTACTGCTGAATACAGTCCGTACTACATCTCCGCCTCCACGACGAGTGCGCTGGGCTTCAAGCCCAACGATCCCGGAACGGTGACGCTGGGTGAGCCATTCCTGGTCGGGGCCGTGCGCCACAATAATTTCACGATTTTTACGCGGAACGACTGGGTCCATTCCTCCTTCGACGTGCGCATCGGCGACCTGGAGGAGTCCTTCCCCTTCGACCAGTTCGAGACGACGAACGACACGGAGACGACCGCGGTGCCCCGCGCCGGTGGTGCCTACGAGGAAACGACGTCCGTTCCTAACGGCTATGGCTGCTACCCCGGAGCTCCCTACAAGGCTCGCAAGCGCGGGGACAAGAGTAGGTGGTACTGCCATCGTCACGTCGGCGAGGGCAAGGGGAGTGTGGACATCTACAAGAAATCTGACGATCCCTACGATCGAAAGACGTATCCCGGCAGCAAGGGCGAGCCAGGCCAGACCCCCTATTCCGACGACATCCTGACGATCCGTAAGACCACGTCTGAGAAGACCGTCATGATCAACGGGATGCCGCATCGCCTCTTCATCTACGGTTTCGTGCCCAACGCGGACGGCAACTGCCCCGCCCAGCCCCCGGCGGGCGTGGAGCCGGTGGCGACGTTCGTGACGAAGGAGAACAGGTCGTCATTTGGTTGTATGTATGGGTCGTTCCAACAGGAGCGCTACGTGCGCGTCGCCAAAACGATCACCGAGGACTCGGAGGGCGTCGGCGGGGAGATCCCGCCCTTCACATTCACGACGCGGGTCGGCAATGGCTGGGACGGCATGACCGGAACCCCGGACACGACGCTCGTGGCCGCCGACGGCTTCGTGGAGGCGGGCTCCTTCTCGGACGCGCAGCTGACCCCCACCGGCTACGGGGCTGACGGCACCGCGACCTCCGGCTACAAGGCCTTCATCCCCGGCCAGTCGAAGTTCGTCATCGCCGAGACTGGCCCCGTCCTGCCCGGGTACTCCCCGAAGCCCGGCTACTTCGGCCCCACCTGGGAAACCAGCGAGCTGCAGGGGAGCCCCGTGTGGGCCATGACCGACGTGACCTGCCTGAACGGCGTGGGCGAGCGCGTGAACGTCACGCGCGACGCGACCACCGGCGGCGTCGACTTCTCGGAGGTTGCCCCGGCCTCGTCCCCCGCGGCTCTGCCGATCACGTGTACCTTCACGAACCAAAAGCAG
>QWBZ01000598.1_pt1 | contig 12947 bp, 15 predicted proteins | sample 1972441 | NCBI WGS metagenome assembly QWBZ01 (sample SAMN09866721, study PRJNA288562) | Human oral metagenome isolate term6_saliva, whole genome shotgun sequencing... | isolation source: mouth | host: Homo sapiens | place: USA: California
TTCTTTCCCGTACGCGCATTACGTGTACTGGTAGGTACAAAACGACACTTCACATTCTTCACATGTGTTTTAATATCAAAGTCTTCTGGATTATCAACAGGTTCGCTCTCTACCGTCAGGTGGAATCGTCCCAACCCCTCAAGTGCCACTGTTTCACCTTCACGCAGACGATAAGAGATCTCATCAACCAAAGCAATAACAAGCCCGCGAACGTCACCACGAGAAAAAGAAGTATTCTCTTGAATGGAATCAGCAAGTTCTTCAGTCGTAACAACACCTGTACTCACCGTACGAGCATACCACTTTCCAGCACCTTTCTTATCTTTAAATTTACTTTGCTCTAATCTTATTTCTACAGCCATAATATTATTTTTAATATGAATTTCAACCTAAAAGACTTTGCAAAAATAGCAAAAATAATCGATTCAACAAAGGAAAATAAACTATTTTATAAAACAGTCAAATCTATATATTTGACTAATTACATATGATATGGCGTTGATCAATGAGAAAAAAAATGACTTTATCATTATAAACTAAGGTGTAACAAGAGTTACAACATTAAAGCCACCCAACGTCAATCCACATCACATAAAGCCTCAACAATAGATGTTTTATCTTTCAATAAATAAGTTTTCAAACAAATAAATTAGCAATTGCTTGCTAGATTGAAAAACATTTCTTACCTTTGCACCCGCCTTACAGAAAGTAAGGGCGTTTAGCTCAGCTGGTTTAGAGCATCTGCCTTACAAGCAGAGGGTCGGCGGTTCGAATCCGTCAACGCCCACAAGGGGTGTTTCCCTGTAGCCTTTCGGGGCTGCAGGGGATTTTAAAGGGCGTTTAGCTCAGCTGGTTTAGAGCATCTGCCTTACAAGCAGAGGGTCGGCGGTTCGAATCCGTCAACGCCCACCTTTAACATTATATAAAGATGACTTTGTAACATTTGTTGCAAAGTTTTTTGTTTTTAGCATTCTACACTGCTTTCTTTTTCATATTATTATTGGTTTTTCTTGCGTATTTACTGATTTTATTGCTAAATTTGCACCATATTAATCAATATCGTTATGACCCTTGACACTTTAACTGCCGTATCTCCTATTGATGGTCGCTATAGAAGTAAGACCGAATGTCTTGCCGACTATTTCTCTGAGTATGCTTTAATTCGCTATCGCGTACGCGTAGAAATCGAATACTTCATCACCCTATGCGAATTACCTCTTCCACAACTGAAAAGCTTTGATTCATCGCTTTTTAAGCGTCTAAGGGAGATTTATAGCAATTTCAAAGAGACTGACGCGGCTCGTGTAAAGGAAATTGAGAAGATAACAAATCATGACGTTAAGGCTGTAGAATACTTTATAAAAGAAGAGTTTGACAAGATTGGAGGATTAGAACCTTACAAGGAATTCATCCACTTTGGCTTAACATCACAGGACATTAATAATACAAGCGTTCCTCTTTCTATCAAAGAAGCACTTGAGGACGTGTATTATCCACAGGTAGATGAGCTAATCTCTCAACTAAAAGATTATGCTACAGAGTGGGAAAATGTTCCAATGCTAGCAAAGACACATGGTCAACCAGCCTCCCCTACTCGCTTAGGAAAGGAGATTGAAGTCTATGTCTATCGTCTTAACGAGCAACTCACATCATTACGTAACTGTAAGCTGACAGCTAAGTTTGGTGGAGCAACAGGTAACTACAATGCCCACCATGTTGCTTATCCACAGTATGATTGGAAAGCTTTTGGTGACCGGTTTGTAAGTGAGAAACTAGGGTTGGAGCGTGAGCTGTGGACAACACAGATTAGCAACTATGATCACTTAGGAAGCATCTTTGATGCCATACGCCGTATCAACACCATCATCATCGACCTTGACCGTGACTTCTGGATGTACATCTCTATGGAATATTTCAAGCAGAAGATTAAAGCTGGTGAGGTTGGGTCAAGTGCTATGCCACATAAGGTGAACCCTATTGATTACGAAAACAGTGAAGGTAACCTCGGTATCGCCAATGCTATCCTTCAGTTCCTGGCACAAAAGTTGCCAGTTAGTCGTCTACAACGTGACCTAACAGACTCTACCGTCTTGCGCAACGTTGGTGTTCCTCTCGGACATAGCGTCATTGCCATTCAGAGTACACTGAAAGGATTGCGCAAACTGATTCTCAATGAAGAGAAGTTAAGTGAGGATCTCGATAACACATGGGCTGTTGTTGCAGAAGCTATTCAGACCATTTTACGCCGTGAAGCTTACCCACACCCCTATGAGGCTCTAAAAGCTCTCACTCGAACGAATAAGAAAATGAATGAGGAAACCATCCATGAATTCATAAAAACTCTTAATGTCAGTGACAGTGTAAAGGCAGAATTAATGGCAATTACCCCACATAATTATACAGGTATTTAGAACAAACAACTCCGATTAATATGGAGTAAGAATATAAACCAATAACAATATTTTTAGTATTTGGCCGTGAGGCTGATAATTTCAACATTAAAGTAAGAACAACTATGGCAGAAGAATTCGAGAACAAAGAAGTTCAATCTGAGCAAAATGAGAATAGCCGAGATGGCTATTCTGCAGCCGAACAAGGCAGCTACCAAAGAGAGTACCGTGCAGCTGGACGCCCACAACGTCCACGTATTCACACACAGCGTGCTTACAGCACCGACAATTCAAGCAATAACAACGAGGAAGGCGGATTCCGTCCTGAGGGCTTTGGCTCTGGTTTACAGAGTACTGGCCGTCCACAGCAAGGAAGTTATCGTCCACGCCAGAACAATTATGGTGGCTATAACAATCGTGGTGGCTATAACAGTCGCCCACAGCAACAGGGTGGCTATCGTCCTCGTTACAACAATAACAATGGTGAAGAAGGTGGTTATCAGCCACGCCAAGCTGGATACAACAACCGCGGTGGATACAACAATCGTCCACAACAGGGAGGTTATCGCCCCCGTTATAATAATGAGGAGGGTGGTTATCAGCCACAAGCCTATCGTCCACGCTACAACGCTAATGCTGGTGTAGAAGGAGAAGAAGGCAATAACGGTTTCCAAGCACAGCAAGGTAGCTATCAACCACGTCAAGGAGGATATCAGAACCGTGGTGGTTATAATAACCATGGCGGGTATCAGAACCGTGGTGGATACAATAATCGCGGCGGTTATAACAATCGTGGTGGTTATAATAACCGTGGTGGATACAATAACCGTGGCGGTTACAACCAAGGTGGATACCGTCAGCGCACCGCTGATTATGATCCAAATGCAAAATATTCAATGAAGAAACGCATTGAATATAAGGAAGAGAATTTCGATCCAAACGAGCCCATTCGTTTGAATAAGTATCTGGCTAACGCTGGCGTTTGTTCACGCCGTGAAGCTGACGAGTTTATCTTATCCGGTGCTGTCACCGTAAACGGTGAGGTCGTTAAGGAACTTGGAAGCAAGGTTCTGCGTACTGATGTCGTACTCTTCCAAGAGAAACCAGTATCTTTAGAGAAAAAAGTATACGTTCTTCTGAACAAGCCAAAGGATTATGTTACTACAAGTGACGATCCTCAGCAGCGTAAGACAGTTATGGATCTTGTGAAGAATGCATGTCCAGAGCGTATCTATCCTGTAGGACGTTTGGACCGTAACACAACAGGTGTATTGCTTCTTACAAACGATGGTGACCTTGCTTCTAAGCTCACACATCCTAAGTTCTTAAAGAAGAAGGTTTATCACGTATTCCTTGACAAGCCTGTTACAGCAAACGACCTTCAGAAGATCTCTGATGGTATCGAGCTTGAAGATGGTGAGATAAAGGCTGACGCTATTGAATATGCTAGTCCTGACGACTTAACACAGGTTGGCATTGAGATTCACAGTGGAAAGAACCGTATCGTTCGTCGTATCTTCGAGAGTCTTGGCTATCGTGTTGTAAAGCTTGATCGTGTACAGTTCGCTGGCCTAACAAAGAAGAACGTACGTCGCGGTGATTGGCGTTTCCTCACTGAGAAGGAAGTCGATATGTTGCGCATGGGTGCGTTTGAATAGAAGCCTCCCCTAAGCTCCTCCGAAGGGAGGAGGTGTGAGAGGATAAACGAGGATAAAGACTTCTACCATAAACTTCTAAGGAAAGGATGTATAAAGAGGTTCTCTCTCTCATCCTTTTCCTTTAAGTCTGTTGAGAAGTCCTAATTACAATACAAAAGATGAAAAGAACAAAAGTCGTCGATGCACTTGCATGCACCGACTTTGGTAAAGATATTAATGTAAAGGGTTGGGTTCGCTCACATAGAAGTAGCAAGGCTGTTGACTTCATTGCACTGAATGATGGTTCTACGATTAAGAACATCCAGATAGTTGTTGATCCTTCTACGATCGAAGAAGAGAAACTGAAGAGCATCACAACAGGTGCTTGCATCAGCGTTATCGGCACGCTTGTAGAGAGTCAGGGAGCTGGTCAGACATCAGAGATTCAGTGTAAAGAGATTGAGATCTACGGTCTTTGCCCAAGCGACTACCCTATGCAGAAGAAGGGACAGAGCTTCGAGTATATGCGTAAGTATGGTCACATGCGTCTGCGCACAAATACTTTTGGAGCTGTCTTCCGCATTCGCCATAACATGGCAATTGCTATCCACAAGTACTTCCACGACCATGGTTTCTATTATTTCCACACTCCATTGATTACTGGTAGTGATGCTGAGGGTGCTGGAAACATGTTCCAGGTTACAACGTTAGACCTTGATCGTATTGCAAAGAATGGTGAGGTTGATTACAGTGCTGACTTCTTTGGAAAACGCACAAACCTTACTGTATCTGGACAGTTGGAGGGTGAACTGGGTGCTACGGCACTTGGTGCTATCTATACTTTCGGTCCTACCTTCCGTGCAGAGAACTCTAATACGCCTCGTCACTTGGCAGAGTTCTGGATGGTTGAACCAGAAGTTGCTTTTATTGACAAGGACGAACTCATGGATCTTGAGGAAGACTTCATCAAATACTGCGTTCGCTGGGCTCTTGAGCACTGTAAGGACGACCTTGAGTTCCTTAACAAGATGATTGACAAGGGGCTGATTGCTCGCTTGGAGGGTGTTCTGAAGGAAGACTTTGTGCGCTTAACGTACACTGAAGGTATAGAGATTCTGCAGAAGGCTGTTACTGATGGCGTGAAGTTTGAGTTCCCAATCACAGGTTGGGGAATGGATCTCAGCAGTGAACACGAGCGTTATCTCGTTGAAGAATACTTCAAGCGTCCTGTCATCATGACTGATTATCCAAGCGAAATCAAGTCGTTCTATATGAAGAAGAATCCAGACGGCAAGACTATGCAGGGAACAGACGTTCTCTTCCCACATATCGGTGAGATCATTGGTGGCTCTGTTCGTGAAGAAAGTTACGACAAGTTGCTCACAGAGATTGATAATCGCGGTATGAAGCGTGAGGTATATGATTGGTACCTTGATACTCGTAAGTACGGTACTTGCCCACATGGTGGTTTCGGACTTGGCTTCGAGCGTCTCATCCTCTTCGTTACTGGTATGCAAAACATCCGTGACGTAATTCCGTTTGCACGTACTCCGAAGAACGCTGAGTTCTAAGGATAAGATAACAGAAGGCGACTATCCACTATGGATGGTCGCCTTTTTATTCACCAATAGATACAGTCCTGACGAAACTTAAAACAAAACTTACATAAAAGAAAAACTATTATGAGACTGAAGAAAATCGTATCAAACCTCTTCTTATTGTGCTTTATCCTCTTAGTGGGTTGCTCTGCCGACTCTTTCCAAGGCGATGACATCTCATTGAAGAACCTACATGAAGGTGACTTAATGTTTGTTGTGAAAGAGACAAGTAACCCTATCACAGATGCAACACAGGGTATTGACGGACTGAAGATTGACCATGTGGCTATCTACCATCATACGGATAGTGCTGATTACGCATTAGAAGCTATCGGCAAAGGAGTAGTGCTCACTCCACTGACAGCCTTTCTTAACCGCACAAAAGGGAAAGAAGAGAAACCACTCGTTGCAGTAGGAAGGGTTATTGTTGACTGTGACATGAACACTTCTATGAAACACGCATTGAGTTATCTCGGCAGACCTTACGATCATTTCTATATGCCTGACGATAAAGAAATCTATTGTAGCGAACTGGTCCAAAAGTCGTTTGTCGACCATCATGGACTTCCGGTATTCCCCACTATTCCCATGTCATTCCACGATAAAGACGGAAAGATATTAGATTCTTGGAAACAATTCTATGCTTTCTATCATCGTGAAGTACCCGAAGGAGAACCCGGCACAAACCCTGGGCAGCTATCACGTGATAAGGCTGTAAAGGTTACCTATGCATTTTGAAGATAAATATCTGAGTAAACTATCCATCAGAAAGGTTATCAAAACACCTCAGCACTCCCCAAAAGATAAGCTGTAATCACAATATAAGTTTTAAAATCATTTGCTGTCATTTTAACATTTCATCCTAAAAAACAGTATGCTAAGCACTTAAACTGATATTTAGGGTGACAGAAGTGACAGCAAATTTATTAGAAGGATTTAACTCATAATTTAAAAGAACACTATATAATCATAATGGATTGAATGAATCTAACAAGAAGAAGTTTATAGATGGATTCATAAATACAAAAAAGTAGGCTGGAATAACCAGCCGACCAAATGTCCATTACGCCTGCTTGCATATACTATAGATGCTCTCACCCACAATGCGAAATAGGCAAAGAGAAATTATTAACTCCGAAGCCGAAACTCCGTCATGCTTCTCCACTGTCAGGCGAGATAACAGGTGACCGATACCAAACTTACCAAAAAGATGAAATAAATCATCATTCATTCGAGTTTTAACACTCAAAAGTTTGGATAACTCACTTATTCTCTCTATTTTTGCTTCCATTACAGTTTTGTTGTCTTGTCTTTAAAATCAGTTCTTTAGCGATTAAAGAATTTACAAAGAAAATTCGACAAACTATTATTTTTCTATCTATTTATTAGGGTGGAAAACTTTAGTTAGATAAGAATTCCTAGGCAAGTCCTCCTGCAAATTTAACAGTCGATACATCGGCTACAAGGTGTTGGACAGAATCACTATTGCAGCTACCATCTTCAAGCTTACGTTTAAACATTAATTATGGTGGACAATAGTTCTATCTAAATGCACATTTTTTATGTAATTTTGTAGTTTTTCGTTATGGCATTGCGTCTAACGAATATAAAGCATTAAAATAAGAACAACATGGACGACAATCAAAAACTATTTTCAGTTATGGTCCAACAGAACAAAACTACCATTTTTACCGTGTGCTATATGTTCTCGAAAGATCAAGAAGAAGTGAACGATTTGTTTCAAGAGGTGGTCATCCGCCTGTGGCAGGGTTTCGACAAATATAAGGGAGATAGCAAAGAAAGAACTTGGATCTATCGTGTGGCTCTCAATACATGTATCTCCTTTGACCGGAAAAAACGATGCCATAATAAAAAGCAGGTTTATACGGGGGATGAGCTCTTCGGTTGCAACGAACGCGACACCCAACAGAAAGAAATTCTACATAAGCGCATCACACAGCTCTGCCCACTCGACCGCGCCATAGTCTTGCTCTGGCTCGAAGACATTAGCTATGAGGAGATCGGCTCCATAATCGGCATAACGGCAAAGAACGTGAGCGTGCATCTATACCGCATTAGAGAACAGCTCAAAAACATGTCTAACGATTAAACACAACAACACTATGAATACGACTGTTGCACCCCAAGATTTCATTGAACTCCATGAGATGAAAGAGCAGTTGCATATACTGCAAGAAAAAATTCAGAAAGAGGTTACTATAAACAATACACTGATCCAAGAGTCGATGAAACACAAAATGTCTTGGATCAAGAAACTCTTTTGGATGGAAGTTGTAATTGCTCCTTTTGGAATCTTAGCCTGGTTAAATATAGTAAAGGCGTGCCATCTCTCTTGGTGGACCTTTGGATTCTTTACCGCTATGCTGTTGATATGTTTATTTTTCGATTATGTAATCAACTTAAACACCCTTCGGGATGAGGACTACCAGAGGGATAACCTCATTGAAACCTCAAAGAAATTGGTGCGCATGAAGCGACTACGAAAGATAGAGTATATTGCCACGTATCCCTTGGGGAGCGTATGGCTGGGATGGGCTGCCTTTGAGATGTGGCAGCAGGTAAATCTTCAACATAATGAAGTTCTCAGCCAACAAGTAGGAATAGTGTATGTGGTGCTCATTGCTTTAGCAGCGTTTGTTGGTTTTTACTTATACCACAAGATGCAACACACTAATGATGAGCTTATTGAACAGATCAAAAGCATCACAACCAATAGTTAGCTGTTTGTTGTATTTTTCAGAATAATATGATCTACCCATCATAAGTGAAATGGCTCCATTCAATTCAGGTTTGTGCACCCTTATCGCCATACTGCTCAGCAGTCTGCCCTGTCAGGATTGCTTAGCTCAATGTACGTTAGGCGGGCATGTCTACAATAAGGATGGCTCCACCATTGGTGGGGCAACTGTCAGCGTTATTTCGAGACAAGACAGTATCGTGTCACAGGTCATGACCGACAGTATAGGTGGATATATTTTTGGGTTCTTCCGTTAAATGCGTAGACGCCTATCATGCAATGCATATAGCCTTAATGTGAAGTATTCCTCATTTCTGAATCCATATATCTGTCTTTTCAGAACCTTTATTTTATTGTTAATGCCTTCAATTGTTCCATTTGTTATATAATGGTCATACCACGCAGAGTCAACCAGCAAGTGCAAAATTACAAAACATGTTTAAAGAACTCACACTTTGGAGTAGAAAAGTTTAATTTTTTCTCTTGGTCTTTCGTTCAAATTCTTTTGTATGGACATAATTCTCTTGTCCGTATAGTTATCAAACGAATCCTTTTTAGGTATATACTGCCTGATTAATTTGTTTGTATTCTCAACAGTTCCCTTTTGCCATGAACAATATGGGTCAGCGAAGTACACTGGCACGCCTAAGTATTTGGTGATGTCCTTATGTGCCGCAAATTCAGGTCCGTTATCTGTTGTAATTGTCTTCAGGCTGTTCTTGTATGGCAGCAGTAGTTTCCTAACCACCTTTACCAGAGGCTTTGACAGTTTTCCAATATGAGAGACCCTATAATCCGAAGTGTCCTGTGGTGTGCTTGGATGAAAAGCCATATCAGTTGTTGAGGTGAGGTACGTGAACTTCTCCCCATGCGGCTGAGAACCGACAAGAAAGTTGATTCGGAATATAAGCGCAATGGCACTTGCAGCATCTTCGGGTGTGTTGAGCCTCTCGGCGGATGGCACCTAGTCTGTATGCGAAAGTACCGAACGGCAACAGACAGGGTCGAAGAAATAAAATATTTGGTCGAATGCTACCCTGAGGCGAACAAAATAGTCCTTGTCATGGACTACCTCAACACTCATAAGGTTTCCTCCCTCTACAAACGGTACAACCCCGAGGAGGCACAGCGCTTCAGAAATAAGCTGAAGATTCATTACACTCCTAAACATGGCAGTTTACTTGATATTGCAGAAATAGAATTGACCCTGACGACCCGTCAATGCTTGAACAGAAGAATTGACAACCTAGATACCCTCCGAAAGGAACTGTCTGCATGGGAGTTGGAGAAACTCGATGAGAGGGAAAAAGTATACAAAATCAAGTCACTTATTTCTTGAACTTTTTGCCACATTCGGCACATTTATAGAATTGGCTGCTAGGTTTGGGTACTACCAGCAAGATGCCTCCTAACATGACGAACGGAGATATAACAAGACAATATAGACTGATTGACACAAGAGCCTCTATAAAATTTGGAAGAAAAATGCCAATGCATCCAAGAACAATCAAGGCTACACCGATAAAAGACGTGGCCCTTGATCTCTTGCCTTCTTCTTTTTTTAATGCTACAACATTTTCGCTACCACAATTGGGACACCAAGGTAACTGTTTGGTACGTGCCTCATTTATCTCCTTAAGAATGCGTTGACTTTGCACAAAGTCTTTTTTGCACACTCTCACCTCAATCCCTGGATTTGGTCCGTAGGCGCCATAAACTGGGTCGTCTAGCTCATCATGGAGCGATGAGCTTATGCCTTCTTCGGCCAATTTCGATACAATTTCATCAGCCATGATAGTGTTACTACACTTTGTTAAGTTAACAGTTTCAATATTTTTTTTCATGTTGTATTAATTTCCGCTATGGCGAAAAAGCTAAGACCATACGCTGATAGTAAAGCTAAGACCATACGCTGATAGTAATTGATTATTATTTACTAAAGTTTTTCACTCCAAAAAGTGACTTAAAATATGCGCGCGAGTCGATATGTGGCCTCTTTGCTAATCTAAAAGTGATCCCTGCAGGTCACGTCTGCAAAGGTATAAAATTTATTCTATCTTTTATCTTTTTTGATTAAAATAGTAACTATTCAGCAATCCATTCTCTCCAAATCTCCGTCCATCGTTGGATCAGAGTTATTGCAAACTAAGGGTAGGTTATACTTTAAAGAAAGTACCTGACAGAACTGGACAAGGAGCAGGAATGGTCGAAGCAAGTTGCAGACCTGCTGCGGAAGGTCATATACGAAGAAACGCACGACCAAGCAAAACTATAAACAAGCAAACGTGGCTTGACGAACTTGTTGAGCTGCTGAAAGTGAACTTGACGCACCTGAAGGATAACTTCGAGAAACTGTGAAGGGGGGTCTGCAAATGCCGAGATTATATCTTCAACTTCCTTGAAAGCCCAATGACTCCTCTGATAACAAAGCCAACGAAAGAGGGATAAGGAAACTGAAAATCAAACAGAAAATATCGGGTACGTTTGGATTCGACAATGGCGATGCCTTCTTTGCCATACACTCCATTGCCGATAACACCTGGAAAAATAATCAATCACAACTCAGTGCAATATGTATTATCTTGTCTTAATAGGATAATACAGTGGTATACCCTATGAGCTATTACTGAATAGTTACGACTTTCTCCACAACACAAAAATAGATAGTATCCTAACCAATTGATACACCTAATCACAATATAAGTTTTAATTTCATTTGCTGTCATTTTAACATTTCATCCTAAAACACAGTATGCTAAGTACTTAAACTGTCTTTTAGGATGACAGAAGTGACAGCAAATTTATTCTCAACCAAATAAACTTCCACAGTACTGATTCAGATGTTATAGGGAAGATAAGTCGGAAATAACTTCCCGAATCAGATTGGTTTGACTAATTGCAAGAAACAGGTTTCACCCATTTATCGCAAAACAACATAGGCTTTTCACGTTGTTTGACACGCTACTTACAAAATATTGGCAAGAGCTAAGCCTCAGCACAATTAGTGCTAACGCCCAGCACCATATGTGCTGGGCGTTAGCACTGAGGTAAAAGCATGGAAAAACCCAATATTAACGAGAAAGGAGAAATAATTCAATGGATGTTACGCTTTGAAACACAGATGGCAGATACCCATTGAAAGACAAACACTTAACGAAGAAATTCTTCGTTAAGCTCTTTGCAGAGAAAAGCATATATATCACAAAGCCTGTTTCAAGCACTCTTAATTAATGTGATATACATATGATAACAAAACTACGCAAAAAAATGAAGAAGTATCTTTTTCTATTACAGGACAGGATTATGCTACGCAAAAGGTCTACTGTTGAAACTATGAATAATAACTTAAGAATATATGTCATATAGAGAACATACAGGACGCAGAAGTTCTGGCAACTTTGTAACTAATCTTAATCGTAAATTGTGGAGTGATCAGAATTATGAAATTGACTAATATTTATGTAGAGTTAGGCTTCTAAATATTTGGCTGTTCAAATTTACAGTTGTAACTTTGTGACGCCCAAAGAAAGCATACTCAAGTTTGGCCTTCATCTTTCCTCAATTAAGGTAAGATAGTACGTTTGGTAAAGTTCAGAGACAGCCTGCCCTTATAACCAATTATAATAAATTAATATGAATAAATTCTCTAAAATAGGATTTGAATATTTCTTTATGTTCATTGCATTTACGCAATTGGCAGTGCCTTTATTAAGCATATGTTGCGTTCTGATGGTTCAATTGATATATCCTTTTACCAAACCTATTAAGGATATAATTGATACCACTATATCTTTTTCTTTAGTTATTGGAAATTTCTTATTATTTCTGTTTATAGTTTATCGTTTACGTCATCATTTTAGATACAGAAAATTTTCACGCCACTATTTTGGTAGGGACATATTACTTTATGTTCTCATCCTTGCGATATGCTTCCCAATGTGGAACTATTTTATCAGTGATTTGTTTCCACTTCCAGACTTCGATAGTGAAGTTATCTCTAAAATAAGTAACACCTCTTATTTCGGTTCTTTAGCCATTTGTATAGTTGGTCCTTTTGTTGAAGAATTTGTCTTAAGAGGGTCACTTGAGAGAATGATTTTGAAAGGGAACAAAGGCAGACCTTGGCTGGCAATACTAATCTCCGCCGCAGTATTTGGTGTAATGCATGTTAATCCAGCACAAATTTCATATTCCTTTTTGTCAGGAATCCTTTACGGGTGGATATATTTTAAACTGAAGAGTGTTTGGCCCTCCGTTATTTTGCATTCAATCAATAATTCGATAATTATGATTCTTATCCATTTTTTCCCGAATGACGACCGTTTGATAGATATTTTTAATGGGAATACAATGATAATGTGCATAACTTTATCTTTCACATTAATCCTATTTATTTATAGCCTGATAAAAATAGAAGTCAGAGTTTAACTCAACTTGCAGCCTTTATACTGTTTAAGAAGTCTATTGTGACTTTTTCACCTCAGTTTCTCTTCCTCTATCTGTTTTTAGCTTCAGGACATAGAAGACATCATATGTCCTCTTTTCTCGTACAGAGTCTAAAAAA
>QWBZ01000835.1_pt1 | contig 12929 bp, 10 predicted proteins | sample 1972441 | NCBI WGS metagenome assembly QWBZ01 (sample SAMN09866721, study PRJNA288562) | Human oral metagenome isolate term6_saliva, whole genome shotgun sequencing... | isolation source: mouth | host: Homo sapiens | place: USA: California
TCGGACCTGTCAGAGGTACTCGTACGTCGCATTCTCAACGGCGACACATCCTCCATCCGCTACAATCCCTACACCGAGGATATGTGGATGGCTTGCAATGACGCCCCTTCCATCTGGCACCTGTGGGAGTTGCTCCCCTTGAACGAACATATCCGCCTCTACACGTCGTACTTCGATTACAGGGGAGAGACCGCTCCGTTCGCCCACCTGCTACTCATCCTGCGCAAACTACGAAACGCCGTTTCTCATGGCAACTGTCTACTCGCTGACGTCTCGCGTCCTTCGGAGCAACGTCGCCAATCTGAGGGGAAGAAATACGACAAGGAGGTGACGCTCGCCGCGCTTCGCATGTGCGAAGTCAGTCCACGTCGTCATTCTGGCAAGAAAAAGGCCCTTAACGAGGCACTGGACCGCCTCGTTGTCAACAATTTCGCCGCTGCCCTTCTCTGCCATCTCGAGTTTGCTGATTCACACAAAGCTCTCAGCCACATGATGTCCGATCTCAAGCGTTTTAGTGAGCGAATCGAGCGGCATCGTCCACTGTTCTTCGGGGATTTGCACGTCGAAACACCACGCAATCAGCTCGTCAATTCAACACTGAGCGCCATTCAACGTCTCATTTCGGGATATTGCCGACAGGCAGAACGGAAACTGACGAAGCTGACACCCATCGACTACTCGGTGGCTGCAACCAGATCTACGTACCGAGACTCACTCACGGGTGGCGATACGGATCGCGCGGACCTGGGTGGCCTTGACGCTCGCCCACAGGGAATCACCGACGCCGAGGCCCAGCTCGGCCCACGCGGAGGCTGTCACGCGGGAGGTCACCGACACGCCCTCCGCGAGCGCGACGCGCACGCTGACGAGTGAGCCGTCGACGTCGATGCCCGCGACGACACCGGGCAGCACGGACCGCGGCGAGGCGTGGGACTCCTCGCGGGCGAGGGCCACGGCCTCGGGCGGGAAGGTGAGGGCGACGCGGCCACCCTGGTTGCTCCCGCCGGAAGCGACGTCATCGGCTGCATCACCTGCCACGGTGTCGACACGACCAGCGTCAGCCGAGTCGAACCCGGACAGGTCTGCCGCCCACAGCTCTGCCTCGCCGACGCTCACGCCGACCATGCCGGGGCGGGTCACGATGGGCCCGGCCACGATGTTGAGCCCGGCCAGGCGGGCGGCGAACACCGATGACGGCGAGGCGAGGACGCGCGCGGGTTCGCCCTCCTCGACGACGCGCCCGTCCCCCATGACAATCATGTGGGAGGCGAGCGCCAGGACCTCGGCGATGTCGTGCGAGACGAGCAGGGTCGTGATTCCCGCGCCCGTGAGGCGCTGGCGCAGGACGGAGGACACCTGCGTGGTGGCCTCGACGTCGAGGGCGGCCGTGGGCTCGTCGAGGATGAGGACCTCGGGGCGGAAGACCAGCGCGCGGGCAATCGCGACGCGGGCGGCCTGGCCGCCGGACAGGTCGGAGGCGCGCTTGTGCGCGAGGTCGTCGATGCCGACGGCGCGCAGCTGCTCGAGTGCTGCCTCGCGGGCCTGGGCGCGCCCCACCCCGCGCACGCGCAGCGGGAAGGCGACGTTGGCGAGCACGCTCATGTGCGTGAAGATGCGTGGCGCCTGGGAGACCATGGCAACGCCGCGTCGGCGCGCGGGCACGAACGTGGCGGCGTCGTCGACGACGCGCTCGCCGATGCGCGCGCTCCCCTGATCGAGACGCAGGGTCCCAGCGATCACCTGGGCAAGCGTCGACTTTCCGGCGCCGTTGTGGCCGACGACGGCCGTCACGAGGCCGGGGCGAAGCTCCGCGTCCACCTTCCAGCCGCGCTCGGCAATGATTCCGGCGACGCGCACGTCCGCGCCCTCCCCCACATCTTCCGCGAGCGCGGTCGGGGCCTCGGAGGAGCGAGCGGAAGGAGCACCGGGAGCGGCGGCGCGCCCCGGCCTCGTCGAACGAATGAGCGAGGCGAGGCGCCCCCACGGGGTTTCCGTGAGCGCGACGACGGCCGCGGCGACGCCGAGGAGGACCACGCCGAGCGCGAGGGCCAGGTCCGCATCGGACTCTCGGGCCAAGTAGATCTGGAGGGGCATCGTGCGGGTCACGCCCTGCATGGACCCGGCGAACGTGAGGGTCGCGCCGAATTCGCCGAGGCAGCGGGCGAGCGCGAGGGCCGCGCCGCGACCGAGGCCGGGCAGGACCGTGGGCAGGGTGATCTGCCAGAAGACGCGCGAGGGCGAGGCACCGAGAGAGGAAGCCATCTCGTCGAGCCCCTGCTCGCGCGCGCGCAGCGCGGATTCGAGGGTGACGATGAGGAAGGGCAGGGACACGAAGACCTGCGCGATGACGACGGCGGTTGTCGTGAAGGCGATGTCGAGGCCGGCACCGCTGAGGAGGGCCCCGAGGGTTGAGCGCCTACCGAAGGCCGCGAGGAGCGCGATGCCGGCGACGACGGGCGGCAGCGAGAGGGGCAGTGCGACGAGGATGCGGGCGGCGCGCACGCCTCGCCACGAGCGCGACAGGACGAGGGCCGCGGGGACGCCGAGGAGGAGGTCGACGCCGAGCGCCATCACGCAGGTGCGCAGGGAGAGCGCGAGGGCGGCGGAGGCCTCGGGGGTCGCGAGGGTCGCGCCGAGGGTCGCCCAGTTGACGCGCCCCAGCATGAAGGCCAGGGGTAGGAGCAGGAAACACAGGGCAAGCGCGCCGAGGCCCCCCGCCCAGATGGGCAGGGGGCTCACGGCAGGGGTTCGACGCGATGTCACGTGTCGATGTTACTTCGCGGCGGGGGTGAAGCCAGCGTCTTCGAGGACCTTCTGGCCGTCGGCGGAGAGGACCAGGTCGATCCATTTCTGGCCGAGGTCCTTCTTGGTCGAGGCGCTCACGAGGGCGATCGGGTACTTATTGACGGCCTCGTCGGCACCCTGAATCGCGACGGTGTCGACGGCGTCGCCTTCGGCGAGGGCGTCGGTCTTGTAGACGATACCGGCGTCAGCCTGACCGGAGGCCACCTTGCCGCGCACGTCGGTGACGGCCTGCTCCTCGGAAACCGGGTTGAGGGTCACGCCGAGCTTCTCGGTGAGGGTCTTGGTGAGCTTGCCGCAGGGGACCTCGGGCGCGCAGATGACCAGCTTGGCGCCGTCGAGCGAGGAGTCGAGGCCGGTAATGCCGGCGGGGTTGCCGGGCGTCGTGATGAGGGTGAGGGTGTTGGTGACGAAGATGGTCTGTTCGTCGACCTGGCCGGCGTCGGCGGCCTTCTTCATGGTGGACTCGTTGGCGGTGGCCAGGACATCGACGTCCGCGCCTTCGCCGAGCTGGGTCACGAGGTCCTGGGAGCCCGCGAAGTTGAAGCGCACGTCCACGCCGGGGTTGGCGGCCTCGAAGGTCTTCTCGAGCTCGCCGAAGGTCTCGGTCAGCGAGGCGGCGGCGTAGACGTTGAGGACGGGCCGCGCCGAGGACGGGAAGGATGCGAAGGGAGCGCACTCGTCTCTCCTTTTATGAGGGAATGGAACGCATTAAATCTAACAAGGTGTGCGGCGCGCGCGCAACGATTCACAGATCCGCATTCGAATCGTTACTTTTCCCCCTCATTTCAGCGAAATCAAGATCTCTATTTAACCTGTTTGCACCCGTAGTAAATACGGGCGATCGGCAGCAACTCCGCGCACTCGACGATGGCCGGACGCGCCAGGATCCACACAGGCCCCATTTGCCTCGGGCGCGACGCACACAAAATCACTGTCACGCCCACGCTCCTCCCCACCCCGCCTTGTTACGAAGAAGGGACTAGGATCACAGTCACCAGCACGTCACCACACCTTGGAGGACACCATGCCCAAGCCCATCGACTACGACCTCAGCCAGATCAGCGCCCACGTCATCACCTATTCCGACCGCATTCAGCGCGGCACGAAGGAGGATCGGACGACCCCCGCCTGCACTGCCGCACTGGCAGAGGCGGGCCTCGGCCCGGTGACGGTCGCGGCAATCCCCGAGAGCGCCGATATCCTCGAAACGGAGATCCGCGACGCGCTCGAGGCCGGCGCGCGCTTCGTCCTGGTTCTGGGCGGATCGGGCTTCGGCGTGGGCAACTACGCGCCCGAGGTCGTCCACTCGATTATCGAGGTCGAGATCCCGGGCATCGCCGAGCAGATCCGCGCCCACGGCCTCGCCAACACCCCACTGTCGGGCCTGTCCCGCGAGGTCGTCGGCGTGACCGCGCGCGACGCCTCGGGCGCGCTCGTCGTCTCCTCCCCCGGCTCGCGCGGCGGCGCGCTCGACACCCTCGAGGTGGTCACGCCGCTGCTGGGAGCGATCTTCCACCAGCTCGACGAACAGCGCTAACCCTCTTCTCCATCCCCTTCTTCTCTCCCCCTCTTCCCCTCTTCTTCCCTTCCCCCTCGCCCCCTCTCTCAATGTCGCATGCAATTTGGCTCTCCTAAGTTTTCTTAGGTATCGAGAAAACGTTGAAATACCAACATTCCCATTTCAAAGTTCGAAAGGTTGACATGGGAATTGCATGCGACATTTGTGGGGAACCATGCCGATGATCGGAGACGAGGCCTCGATCGGGAGGCGTCGATCAGGAGGCGTAGCCGACCCAGCGTCTGATTCATGCGGAGCGTCGTGGCCTCAACTGGTCGAGCCATGCGATCAACTCAGGCATATCGCTCCAGGGCGCCTCGTCCCACGCGGTCACGCCCTGCGCGAAGCTCGCCCGCCGACGCTGCACCCGTAGACAGGCCTCGTCGGTGTGATCGATGAGCCACTGAGGAATTTCCATTGCTTTCTCATAAGCTCCCCGTTCCCACTTACTGACGAGTTCCTCAACGACAGCACTTGCGGTCCAGCTCGAACAGACGTCCGCACAGTGATAGACAAACCACGCCTCGATGCAGGGATTCGACAGTGCTGCACCATGATGAAAGTCCGTCTTCTCCGACAACCACTTCTTCAAGATCGCCCTATGCGGCTGATTCACATCCGCATCACAGATGATCCAGGCACCAGAGATAGAGATACTCTCACGCTTTAGCTCCTTAACCTTTCCCCCCATTATCTCAACCAGGTTCCTGAGAGAGGATTTCGAGTCGTTTCTACAGAAAATAAAGGAAAAGGCGCGACCATAAAGGTGCTGATTCAGCGCATTCAAGTATTGCTTCTCTGTCGCCCCTTCAACGGCGAGAACGACAAGGGGCTTCACCTGTTTACTATGAGAGCGCCCCCTGAACCCGCGCGAAGATTTCCTCGTCGGCACCTTCTTCTTGCCCACATCGCCTCCTACAGACGCGGAACGCCGCCGAGGCGACCCGACATGTACATCCGCTGCAGGTCGCTACCCGATCGAATGTCGGACGCAGGGAAGTCCGTGAGCCTCGTGAGCTCTGACCGGTGATCGTTCTTTTCCACCAACCAAATTTCGTCGCGCCGCAGCAGGTCAGCCCGCAGGAGGTGGAGTTCATGCGTCGTAAAGATCAATTGACGTTTCTCATCAGGTCCCGACGCATCCAGAAACAGCCGAATGAGCTCCTCCGTGAGCTTCGGGTGGAGCGAGTCTTCGAGTTCGTCGATCAGATAGACGCCCGACTTGTGGGCCCCTCCCGCCCAATACAGGATGGGCAACAGGTGCAGGTAGCGGATGCTGCCGTCGGATTCCTGCTCAAGGGGAAGCCGGAACTCCTTGTTTCCATCCCCATGCACGGTGACGAGACGCTCATAGGCAACGTCTCCGTCCTCGGCCAAGCGAGCGCGAAAAACGGCGCCACTCTCCGCATTGAGGTACGCCTCCGAGGTGTTATCAAGCAGCTGACCCTCGACCTCATCGAGGATCTTCTCTTCTGCAGGCACCTTGGCTCGAGGAACCGCCGTGAAGCAGATGTCGGAGATACCCGTGTCGGCGACTGTCAACCCCCTCCCGACAGCGGCACGAAAATCTTCGTCGTGCGCGATCCGCTGCGGCATGAGGATGTAACGCGCTCCCCGCTTCAGGATGGTCAGGCGCTTGAACCATTCGATGACGGAGCCCAGAAGACTCTTCTCGTCGTCAATGAGCCCCGCATTGAAGCAGGTTTCGAGGAAGAGGCGGTTTGGTTGAACTGTCTTCGACGCAGCGTCGAGGGACACGTCGTCCTCAAGATCGCCGTAGAGTGAGACCTCCTGGCCGCGGCGCTCGAAGACCGCCTGCTCGTCCTCCGAACGCACGCGGTACAGGGACTCTTCGACGATTTCTCCCGCGTTGAACGCCACCTCGTAGTAGACGATTGCTTGCCGATTCGACGTCGCATCCCGCACATCGAGGACGATCTCGACGCCGATGACGCTGGGTTTGTCGGGACCAAGAAGAAGGTGCGGGTGATAGTGCAGGCGCTGCCCACGCTTGCGCGGCTCGCGCAGCATGACCTGCAGGTGAGCGAGGGCATCGAGGAGAGCGGACTTTCCCGCGGCATTCGCGCCGTAGATCGCGGCAACGGGGAGCACGCGATTCTTGCTGCCGAGGTAGAGGGTCTCTCCGTGGCGCGTTTCCTTCCCCGCAATCATCGTAAAGTCGACCGGCTCCGAAAAGGACTTCCAGTTGTCGAGGTGAAGGACCCGCAGCATCGCACTCTCACTTTCCCATTTAGTTGTAAAAATTCTACATCTTCCTCGGAATAGAGTCCAATTACTGTGCGTCATCAGCAACGCTCCGCAGCCCTCCCTTCACCCCACTACGCCACGACACAAGTCCTCTGACAAGCGCCGCCCACCGGGGATTATTCCCGGTGGGCGGCGCTTTGTGAGGTCGTTCGCCGAGGCCTCGGCCAGGAGGCCTGGATCAGGGGGCCTCGGTCGGGAGGCGTCGATCAGGGGTAGCCGGTCCAGCGACCCGAGGCCGTGAAGGTCGCGCGTCGACCGTCGATCACCTGCGTGCCGGTGACCATGGCACCCGTCTCGCTCATGTAGTACCAGGAACCACCGTCCTGGATCCACCCCGTGACCATGACGCCAGAGCCGGGGAAGTAGTACCAGGACCCACCCACGTTCTGCCAACCGACAGTCATCGCGCCCGATGAGCTCATGTAGTACCAGGCGTCACCATCGCGCAGCCAGCCTGAGACCATCTTCCCGGATTCGTTCATGTAGTACCAGGAACCACCGTCCTGGATCCAGCCGGTGGCCATCGTGCCCGCACCGTCGAAGTAGTACCAGGAGCCGTCGATACTCTGCCAGCCCGTGACCACAGCGCCAGAGGAACGCATGTAGTACCAGCGTCCGTCAACCTTCTGCCAGCCTGTGAGCATCGCGCCGGTCGACTCGTCCAAGCGGTACCAGGTCCCTCGGTCAGCGAGCCATCCGGTGGACGCACGACCGTCGACGAAATAATGCCAGTTCCCATCGACGCTCTGCCACCCCTGAGCGGTCGGGTTCCCCTTGTCGTCAAGGTAGTATCGGGAGCTTCCGTCGTAGATCCACCCCGTCGCCATCACGCCGGTGGAATCCATCCAGTACCAGGTGCCGCGATCGTTCACCCACTGGCTCGTCGCACAATAGGGGTGATCCGCAAAGAAATACCAGTTGCCTGACCAGCTCTTCCACCAGCCGTACGTCGACTGCGGTCGCGCACCCTGGAACCACCACGCCCGCGGCGTGACGCCCTGGTAGTACTCGTGTCCCCACGAAGCAGCAGACAGGTCGTTGTAGCTGATGCCCGATTCGCTAAAGGTTCCCACGACGGCGGGAATGCGCGCCCGGTCCCACAGGTCAGCGGTTGGCGCCCATGACGCGGTGCCGCTCACAGTGACCGAGGTCGTCAGGCGGTCCGGGGTCACCCATTCGGGGTTCGTCTGAATGATCATCGAGGGCGAGAGGGTGGCCATGAAAGACTCTGAGTTCGAGGTCGCGAGCCCGTGATGCCCCGCCTTGAGCATGTCAACGTGCCCAACGACGGCCGCTACCCGATCCTCGAGGTCCCCCTCGATTTCGAGGTCAGCGGCGAGGAATGCGCGGTGCCCGAAGGCCGAGACGACACTCCCCCAGCCGAGCAAGTTCGCATCGCGAATGGGGTGGCGCTGATAGGACTCCTGGGGATCAAAGGGAATGAGCTGAACGTCCATGTCACCAAGCTGCACGTGCGTGTCGTAGTTCCGTACGTGCTGGACGAGCTGCGCGCCGTAGCTGCGCTGCGCCCAGGACGCGGCGGCAATCATGCGGTCATAGACCCACTGATTGTCCCAGAGCGCATTCGGGTTTGAGATCCAGGCATCGGAGTATTCCGGGCTGAAGATGACTTGCGGATGGAAGCGGTAGATGATGTCGTCCGCATTGTCGATATGGTCCGAGTGAGGGTGGGTACCGAGGTAGAAAGCCAGGTTCGAGGAGGTCACCCCCTGGGATGACATGTAGTCCAGGATCCGCTGCGTATCCCCCTTGGACGCCGGGGTAATCCCGGGCCGCAGGGGGTAACGAGGGTCGGAACCGTCGGGCGCACCTTGCCCCTCGCCTCCGTCAATCATGCCGAATACCCCCTTGGATTCGAGCAGGATTGCGTCCGATCCCTGGGTGGAGATGACGTGAACGCGGGTCGGTCCAGAGGTCCCGGGATAGACGTAGGTATGGACGTCGGCGCTCTCCTCCTGGGACGAGGCCGTGGCTGCGTCGGTGGACTCGGCGGACTCGGCGGATTCGGCGGATTCTGAGGCGTCAGCGCCGTCCGAGGCCGCGCGATCCTGGGAGTCAGCCGGATCGGCCACCCCTGCGTCCGAGCGTGACAGGTCGACGTCGGCGGACTGCGCATCGCCGCGCATGTCCTGACCGTCTATTGGCGCGGCGATAGTGGAGGGAGCGAGACTTGCGATGAGAATTCCTGACAATACGGCGGGTCCGAGCCGCCGCCACAGTTGTCCGTGACGAAGTTTCATGAGGGCACCTTGATGGGAGTGAGCCGTGAGACACTGACCCTCCCAACCTATACCCTCTGTGGCATTACTTACAAATCATTTGCCGAGGAGATCCTGCCACCAGGCCACATCCTCGGGGGTATCGATGTCCCGGCAGACGTCAGCGTCGACGCTCACCCGCTCGAGCGCGAGCGCGCGCAGTACCCGACGCACCCCCACGCCGCGCACGGACCCGAGGGCGGCCACGGCCTCGTCGATAACGCGGCGCAGCGCCCCCGCGCGGTAGACGCCCATCAGGTACTGATCGAAGGGCTCCGGGTCACCGCCGACCGCGATGCGCCCCTCACTATCCGACCCCAGAGGAGACCCCAGGAGGGCGGGCACAGAGCCCGCCAAGCCGGGCGCGTCGACGGAGACCACAACGACCAGGACGTCGTCGTCGATGCCCAGCGCGCGCAAGCCCGCATCGATACCGGCCAGCGGGCCGCCACTCGGCGGATCCTCGAGCGTACGCACGACCCCTTCCGGGACGCGTACGGTCGGCGGCACGACGGCCACGCATCCCGCACCGCACGCCTCCACCAAAACCCCGCACACGCGGTCGATCAGGCGAACGCCACCCAGCGTCAGGTCAGGCTTCGAGACGCCTCCCAGGCGCTCGCCTCCGCCTCCGCCGACGACGATCGCCGCCACGTCAGCGCGCGGGGCCACGGGGTTCACTCCCACGGGGCGAAAGTCAGCACGTCAGCACGCTGCGTCGCCGCATCCATCATGAGGACGCGCCCGATGAGCGGCTCACCGAAGCCCACCAGCACCTTGATGGCCTCCGTCGCCATGGCGGTGCCCGCCTGGCCGACGACGGGACCGAGCACGCCCACCTTCGGCGAGGCCGGCGTCGTCCCGGGAGCAGGCTGGACCGGGTGCAGGCTTCGCAGCGTCAGCGACGGCACGGGGGCCGGTGCCTGGGACCAGAAGACACTCACCTGGAAGGCCATGGACACGACCGTGCCCCACACGAGCGGCACGCCCGAATCCGCGCAGTAGTCCGCCACCAGGTACTTCGCGTCGAAGTTATCCGTGCATTCCACGATCAAGTCCCAATCGCGGCCGTGCTCATCCAGCCACTGCCGGGTCACGTGCCTAAAGCGCTCAAAATGCACCGACGAGTTCAGCCCGGTCAGGTGACGCACGGCCGAATCCGGCTTCGGATCCCCCACGTCACCCTCGCCGTGCAGGAGCTGACGCTGCAGGTTCGAGACCTCAACAACGTCGGAGTCACAGATGCCGATCGTGCCGATCCCGGCCGCCGTCAGGTACAGGAGGACGGGCGAGCCGAGGCCACCCGCACCCACCACGAGCACGCGAGACGCAGCGAGGCGCGCCTGACCGGCCTCGCCGATACCCGAGACCAACCAGTTACGACGGAAACGCTCCAGCGCGGGGTCCCCGGCCTCGTACGGGACAGGCTGATTGATGAGGGGCAGCGCAACCGAGCGGCCCGAAACAGCGGCCTGACGCGAATAGGGATCGCCGATCGTCATCTCACAGGCCCGACCAGTTGTGCGAACCGTCGGACAGCTCCTGCTTCTTCCAGATCGGCAGCTTCGCCTTCACGTCCTCGACGATCGTCTCGACCGCGCGGAACGCCTGCGCGCGATGCTCCGCCGCAACGGCCACAACCATCGCGTCGTCACCGATCTCCAGACGACCCACGCGATGCCACGCCACAATGCAATGAACGCCGGGACGATCCCTCATTTCCGAGACAATTTCCCGCAGAATCTGCGGGGACGAGGGGTGCGACGAGTACTCGATCGCATCCACGCTCTCGCCTCCGTCATGATTACGCACCACGCCAATGAAAGACGCGACGGCACCACAGGTGTCACGGCGGGCACTGTTGATCAGCGCAGCCGCATCCAGGGGGTCCTCGGTAATACCGGTTGCAATCTCTGCGGACATGGGATCCTCCAATGATGGGAGAGGCTATATCCACATCCTACGATGAAGCGGTCAGGATTGTCTTACAACCCTGACCGCCCCACACAAATGATTAGTAAATCTCACCCTCCAGCGAAGGGGGGCAGCACGTCAACGCGTGCACCCGGCGCGAGCTCGCTATCCGGGCGGGCCGAGCGCTCGTTCACCAGGTAGCTCGACACACTCAGGATACGGGCCAGCTCGGGGCTCTCCGCGCTCAGCTGTTCAAGGAGCTCACCGAGCGTTTCCGGCGTCTCAGAGGAAGGCACCTCGCGCACGTAACCACCGGCAGCCTCAGCGGCGCCACCGAAGAAGTGCAGCGTCGTCGACAGGGGCTTCGGGTTTGCCTCATTCAGCGGACGAATGTAGATCGTCATACGCAGCGGATCCATCGGATCGACATCAAGTGACCACGTGGCAAATCCCGTCGCCGTACGCTCGAACACGCGCTCGACGATGCCGCGGCGAAGCTCCAGCGCCAGATCATCCGGCGCGCCGGGCTCGGTAAAGGGGCACGTCGTCAGCACGACTGCCATCGGGTCTGTCTCGTGGGGGATCGAGGCGAAGCCCATCGCGTTCATGAACAGGCGCACCTTGCCCAGGTGAGCCGCAATATTGAAGGTGTCGCGCACCGGACGGCGACTCGGCGCGTGACTATGATCCGGTACCTCCATCGTCACGAGGGCCGCATCCGCCCACCGCGAGCCGATCTCACGCACGGACGCAGCGGGATCCGCCGCATCAGCACGCAACCAGGCCAGCAGGGACGACGTCAGTTGATGGAGCATCTGCGCCGCAAACGACGGATCCGCCGGGGTCGTCGTCGAATAGCCGAGCGCGGGACGGCCTCGCCCCGAGGAGGGAAGCTGCTGCTTCTCGACCAGGCCGAGCGAGAACAGGCCCTCAAGGGTCTCGCGCACGCTCGACACGTGCAAGCCGGCCTCCTGGGCCAGTTCGGCGACGGTGACGGGGCTCGCGTGGTGCGAAATGCGCTCCAGGAGAGCGTGCTGCGCGGGGGTCAGGGCAGCCATCGCGGCGAGTGTTTCAGCCAGAGGCCGAGAACGGGAGGTGTCATTCATCGATAGTCCTCTCTCCCTCATAATCAGCGGAAATGCACATGACGAGCATCACCAAACGGCTTTAGACCTGTTACGTTACTTACAAAGTGCTCTTTATTCTACCCAGCATACAAGCCGCTCCGCACGGCCAATACCACCGACTGGTCTCATTACGCGGGGTCTTCTCATCTATTCACACAGGTGACACCGCGCACCCCACGATAAAGACGCTCGGCGAGGATAAAGACTCGGGGGCGAGCTCTCGCCCGCCCCCTCATCTCGCCGATCACCCGGCCACGGCCTCGCCCCTCGAGCAAGACAGCGGCGCGGGCACCGACTATCGATCAGTCCGACATGCCGCCTCGCGTCAGCTGGTGCTCGCGGCGCTCGTCGCGCGCACGGTAGACCACCGGGGGACGCGCCACGTAGCCAACCGGAGCGCTCACCGCGTGCACGAGGCGGGTGAACGGCCAGATGCAGAAGAGCAGCAGACCGGCGACGATGTGCAGCTTGAAGCTGAGGGGCACGTCGACCATCAGGTGCGCCTGCGGGTGCAGGTAGAAGATCGAGCGGAACCACACGGAGATCGTCTCGCGGTAGTCGTAGCCCTCGTGCCCACCGAGCACCTGGTTGAGCAGCGTCGCCGCGCCGCCCAGGAGCACCGGGATGGTCAGCATGACGTAGGTGACGATATCCATGCGGGTCGTCGCCACGCGCACCGACTTGTACACCAGGCGGCGGTAGATCAGCATCGCGAGGCCGACGATCGTCATGATTCCGGCGATCGTACCGGGGATCGTCGCCATCAGGTGGTAGACGTGCTGGGGCACGCCGGCCGCCTCGGTCCACGTCTTCGGGATCACGAGGCCGAGGATGTGGCCCATGAACACGAAGAGGACACCGAAGTGGAACAGCGGCGACGCCCAGCGCAGGATGGTCGGCTCATTCCACTGCGAGGAACGAGACGTCCAGCCGTACTGGTCCGTCTTGTAGCGCCACGCGAGGCCCACGATGAGGATC
>QWBZ01000987.1_pt1 | contig 12895 bp, 4 predicted proteins | sample 1972441 | NCBI WGS metagenome assembly QWBZ01 (sample SAMN09866721, study PRJNA288562) | Human oral metagenome isolate term6_saliva, whole genome shotgun sequencing... | isolation source: mouth | host: Homo sapiens | place: USA: California
GAGCAAAACCGACCTTCGCATCAACTCTTTGATCGTGCGAAGAGGCAATGTCACCTACGACGAATGGTACCGCCCCCGTCCTGTCGGTCGCCGTTTCTCACCCCATCACATCGACCTCTCGGACGTCGACGCCAATCTCACCCTGAAACATTTCACACGCGACAGTCTCAACTTCCGCATCCGCCATTTTGCAGCTCGCGAAGCCTGTGGTTGGGAAGTAAAGCGTCTTGGGTTGCGATTTGAGGGAAACCGCAAACAGTGCACCGTACGAGATCTCGAACTCCTCACGCCCCACTCCGCCATCAATCAGGAGCTGCTCCAAGCCCACTACGATCTGGATGCCCCCACCTCGTTGTTTTCCACCTTGTCGGCCAACTTTCGCGCCATCAATTGGAAACTTTCCACCGCCGACCTCACGCCCATCCTATCACGCCCTCTCAACTTCCGCGAAACGCTCCGTCTCGACGGCCTCCTTTCCTACACTCCGCAACGCATCAAGGCACAACGACTCAGCCTCTCGGGAAAATCACATCGCCTCTACCTGGACACCGACGCCAATCTCCAACTGAAAAGCGGTCATCCCGAGCAAATCACAGCCTTCATCCGTCGCCTCGAGCTTCCGCAGAGCCTTCTTCAGCTGGCCCTGGCCCTGTTCATGAAGCAAGTGCCCCCTGTAACGAAGAAATTGGGCGACCTCTCCCTGGTGGGCCGCGGCAGCTATCGCATGGCAGATCACCATGCAGCCTTCGCCGGTCAACTGCAATCGGCGCCCGGCGAATTGAAAGTAGATCTACGCTACGCCGGCAACGAGCTTCGCGGTAAAGTTGCATCCGCCAACCTGCACCCCAACCTCCTGTTTGAGCATAAATACATGCCCGAACTGCTGCATTTTGAAGCCGACGGACACCTACTCCTCAGCCAAGGCGGACTGCCCAACGGACAAATCCAGCTCAAGATTCACAATGCCACCGTCGATCATCGTCCGTACCGAGACATCCAAATCGACCTCAGCCACACCAACGGACTCGCCGACCTGAAATTAGACAGCCGCAACCCCGGTGCCGATTTCACCGGCCAACTCTCCGGCCGCCTTACCCCCAACGGCCGTCCCACCACAGTCGACCTGCAATTCGACATTCGCCACTTCACTCCCGCACAATTTGGACTCCACGACCAGGCACTCGCCGGCACATTCGGCACCCAACTGAAAGCCTCACTCCACTCCCTCGATCTCAAGCACCCCATCGGCGAAATCGTGCTCTCCAACCTGAACATTTCTTCCGAACGCAGAAACACGACGGTCTACCATCTGAACCACCTGCAACTCACCGCCCAAGCCCACCCCAAAGGTTCGCACCTTCGGTTGCAAAGTGACTTCGCCGATGCCGCCTTTACAGGAAAATTCGACCCGGCCCTCCTCAAACAAAGCCTCAACCACTGGTTGCAAAAGGTGGCCGCTCCATCCTCCGCTTCCGCGGCCCCCTCTCTCTCAGCCGGCACCTCCTTCGCGCTCACCTTGAAGCGCACCGATGTGCTTCGCCACTTCTTGAATGTAGACGCCCACCTCAGCCAGCCCGTCGAAATCAACGGCTCTCTGGCGACCGACGGATCCTATCTGCGCCTCTCGGCCGACATTCCGGAAGTGATCCTCAACGGCGACACCCGCCTCCTCGACCTCTCGCTCTCGGCACGAAGCAACGGCAGCCACCTCGACCTCCTGGCCAAGGCACGTAAGCCGATGCGCAACGCCGATCTCCAAATCGAGCTGCATTCCACTGCCGACAATGGATTGTGGAACAACAATCTGCAATGGGATGAGCGCCGAACTCACAATTTCTACGGGCAGGTGAACACCACCGGTCGGCTCCACCTGCCGGCTCTCGGCTCGGGCCGTCGCGTCTTGTTCGACTTCGACGTGCTCCCCACCGCTTTCCACATCAACGGCAACACGTGGGACATCGAACCGGGCAACATCGCCCTCACCGACCGCGAATTCACCTTCCGCCACGTCGCCTTGCGCCACGCCGATCAACACCTGGCCATACACGGCACCTACACCAAAGGTGGCGAAGGCATCGCCATCGATCTCCAAAAGGTCGACGTCGGTTCGCTCCTCGCCCTCACCGGTCTCGAAGTCGTCCGCTTTGCCGGTAATGCCAGCGGCCGCGCAATTGTCAAACCCGACGAGCACAACAAACCTCGTCTCTCCGCTTTCCTCGACATTCCCGGTTTCCGCTTCAACGACACCCATCTCGGTCACGCGCGGATTCGGGGCGCCTTCGAAACCGACGATCAGACCATCCGTCTGCAGGCCAACATGACCGAAGGCACCGTGGGGCAAACCAACGTCAACGGCTATGTAAGTCTCGGTCACAAAGATCTCGACCTGCGCATTGAGGGCGAAAACACGCCCTTGGGTTTTCTCAACCACTACATCAGCGACATTTTCCACAACATCCGTGGCCGCTCCACCGGCACCTGCCGCATATTCGGCGGTTTCAAGAGCATCGATTTCGAAGGCAGCCAGCGTGCCAGCGCATCGGCCCTCCTACCCATCAACGGCGTCACCTACCATCTTAATGATGCCGAAGTCGACATCAGCCCCGGCACCTTCCGCCTCAACAGCGCCACGCTGACCGACAGCCTCCGCGGCACGGGGCGCGTCCAGGGCGTACTCAATCACCGCCACCTTCACGACATGCGTTACGATTTCGCTATGTCGGGAAACAACATGCTACTCTACGATCGCCCCCAAGAAGATGATCTTCCCTTCTACGCCACCGCCTATGGCACCGGCGACGTCCTGCTCAAAGGTCGGCCGGGCCGCTTGGACGTCAATCTAAAAGTGCGCACCGAGCCCGGCAGCGTACTCACCTACGTGCTCGACCGCCCCGACAACAACGACACGCGCCTGCTCACCTTCCGCGACGCCTCGCTCGACACCACAACCACCGATGCGAAGGCCGCGCCTGCCCCGTCGACAGACAACACCGGCAGCACCGACATCCATCTCAACATGCAAGTCGAGGTGGATCCCAGCGGCACCTTGCGCATGATCACCGACAAAAAAAGCGGCGACCTCATCACCGTCCACGGCACCGGGCCCATCCAAGCCACCTATTACAATAAAGGGGAGTTTCAAATGTTCGGCACCTACACCGTGCAACACGGCAGCTACGATTTGAGCATACAAAACCTCATCAAGAAATCGTTCACCCTCCACCCGGGCGGCACAGTGGTCTTCTCCGGCAATCCCCTCAACGCCGATGTCAACGTGCTGGCCAACTATTTGGTCACTTCCGCCTCACTGGCCGATTTGAACGTCGGAGGCAATTTCAGCAACAACAGCACCCCGGTCAACTGTCTGATCAAGCTCAGCGGAAAGATGAGCAACATCAATCTCGCACTCGACTTCGAACTCCCCAATGTGAGCGACGACGAGCAGGCCATGGTGCGCAACCTCATCGCTTCCGACGAAGAGCGCACCACCCAAGTGCTCTATCTGCTCAGCATGGGGCGCTTCTTCACCTACAATTACAACACCACCCTCGCCGCCACCAGCCAAAGCCAATCGGCCGTCATGGTTCAATCGCTGTTGGCCGGCACCCTCTCCTCCCAGCTCAACAGCATCATCGCCAACGCCATGGGCAACACCAATTGGCGGCTCGGCGCCAACGTGAGCACCGGCCAACAAGGGTGGAACAACATGGAAGTCGACGGCCTCCTCTCCGGTCGTCTGCTCGACAACCGACTGCTCTTCAACGGGAAAGTGGGTTACCACGACCGCCAAGCCGCCACCACCAACTTTGTGGGCGACTTCGACGTGCAATATCTACTCACCCCCCGCGGCACCTGGAGCCTCAAAGCCTACAGCGAAACCAATACGCGCTATTTCACCCGCACCTCGCTCACCACACAGGGACTCGGCATCCAGTTCAAACACGATTTCGAATCGTTCTTCGATTTCATGCGCCGCAAACGCAAAGCCCTCCGCTTCGCTCCCCCCACTTCCACAACCAAAAAATAAGCAACACCCCAATATGATGAATCCCGAAATCGAACGTCGGCGCACCTTCGCCATCATCTCCCACCCCGACGCCGGTAAAACCACGCTGACCGAAAAGCTCCTGCTCTTCGGTGGACAAATCCAAGTAGCCGGCGCCGTGAAAAACAACAAGATTAAAAAGACCGCCACTTCCGACTGGATGGAGATCGAAAAGCAACGCGGCATCTCGGTCACCACTTCGGTCATGGAGTTCGACTACGAAGGCTATAAAGTCAACATCCTCGACACCCCCGGTCACCAAGACTTCGCCGAAGACACCTTCCGCACACTCACCGCTGTCGACTCCGCCATCATCGTGGTCGACGGGGCCAAAGGCGTCGAGGCGCAAACGCGCAAACTCATGGAAGTGTGTCGCATGCGCAAGACGCCGGTCATCGTATTCGTCAATAAAATGGACCGCGAAGGCCGCGACCCCTTCGACCTGCTCGACGAACTCGAAGAAGAACTCCAAATCAGCGTCCGCCCGCTCTCCTGGCCCATCAACCAAGGCCAGCGTTTCAAGGGCGTGTACAACATCTATGAGCAGCAACTCAACCTCTTCACCGCCGACAAGCAGAAAGTCACCGAAAAGGTAGCCGTCGACATCCACGCGGCGGGCGAACTCGAAGCCAACGTCGGCGAGAGCGACGCCGCCAAACTGCGCGAAGACCTCGAACTCATCGACGGCGTCTACCCCACTTTCGACATCGACACCTACCTCTCGGCCGAAGTCGCCCCTGTTTTCTTCGGTTCTGCGCTCAACAATTTCGGTGTCAAGGAGTTGCTCGACTGCTTTGTCAAGATCGCTCCCGCCCCCCGTCCCGTCGCGGCCGAAGAGCGCACCGTCGATCCCGAAGAACCCAAGTTCACCGGCTTCATCTTCAAGATCACGGCCAACATCGACCCCAACCACCGCTCCTGCATCGCCTTCTGCAAGGTCTGCTCCGGCAAGTTCGTGCGCAACGCCCCCTATCTCCACGTGCGCAACGGCAAAACCGTGCGCTTCTCGAGCCCCACTCAGTTCATGGCCCAGCGCAAAGAAACCATCGACGAAGCCTACCCCGGCGACATCGTCGGTCTGCCCGACAACGGCATCTTCAAAATCGGCGACACGCTCACCGAAGGCGAACAACTGCACTTCAAGGGCCTCCCCTCCTTTTCGCCCGAGATGTTCAAATACATCGAGAACGCCGACCCCATGAAGACCAAACAGCTGCAGAAAGGCATCGACCAACTCATGGACGAAGGCGTCGCTCAACTTTTCGTCAACGAATTCAACGGCCGCAAGATCATCGGCACCGTCGGCCAGCTGCAGTTTGAGGTCATCCAATACCGTTTGGAAAACGAATACGGCGCCAAATGCCGCTGGGAACCCATCCATCTGTTCAAAGCCTGCTGGATCGAAAGCGACGACCCCGCCGAACTCGAACAGTTCAAGAAGCGCAAGTACCAATACATGGCCAAAGACCGCGAAGGCCGCGACGTCTTCCTGGCCGATTCCGGCTACGTGCTGCAAATGGCACAACAAGACTTCAAGCACATTCGCTTCCACTTCACCAGCGAATTCTGACCCCGCGGCGTAGGCGCCACTCGCCTCCCCCACCACGCACAACAAGGACCGACCTTCTCTCACGAGAAAGTCGGTCCTTGTGTTGAGCGGCCGCCGCGTCGGGGCGGCCCGCGGTGTGGGCGCATCGGAGCGGCCCGCATCGCCCATCAAAGCGCACCCGGCTCGCGCGCCTCACAGTTCGCCGCCGATGCCCTTGAACTTCTCGACGAACGCCACGATTTTTTGAAACACGCTTTGTTTCTTCGTCACATAAGCCGGATGCAGCGGACTCATTTTCGGCAGCGCCTCGCTGAGGTCCGTGCCGTTTTCGCTCACCAACTCGCGCTTCAGCGAGGCCCGAATGAAGCGTTTGGCCGCCGCCGTGTTCAGTTGCTCCTCTTCGATGAGGGTTTCCACCTCCTCGTCGCGGCGTTCGCGAGCGTAGGTGTAGAATGCGTCCATCACCTCGTCCTTGTCTTTGAGCGCCTGCAAGTCGGTGCGGTTGATGAAGTCCACCATCAGCCCCTCTTTCGCCCGGTTGCCCAAGCTGGCGCGCAACGTGCGGCGCACCTCCTCCACCAGTCCTTGCTTGTCCGACGAGCGGCGGCTGTGTTCGAACACCAGTTCCAAGATGTAGTCCAGCGTGAACTCCTGCGATTTGAGCAATTCCACCTCAAACACCACATCGTCCCAGTCCACCTTGGGTTTCTCAATGCGTTTCGCCGCATCCTGCACGCGTTTCCACTCGCGAATGTCGTTGTACGTCGAACGATAGTCTTGCAACTTCCGTTCGTCGGGCAACTCAATTTCGCGCAGCGCCGCCAGGTCCTCGTCGGTCAGGAAATGCTCCGCCTTGAACGCCTCCACCGCAGCCTCGTCCGTCACATCGATCTTCGCAAACGCCTTCAGCTGCGCAAACTCGTCATAGTTTTGCAAGATGTTTTCGGCCTTCAGATACTCACCAAAGAGTTTCACAAAGGCTTTCTTGTCCGCCTCCTTCTCGATGGCGTCCGGCTCGGGGAAACGGGTGCACAGTTCGGCCACGATTTCCGCAAAGCCGCGGCGCTCTTCGCCCGTCACCGCATCGGTGAAGCCCTGCAACTGTTCCTTGTAACTCTTTTCGAGCACCACATTTTTCGTATTCTTGTCGCCGAAGAGCGAAATCGCATCCACCGTGTCCTGCTCCAAATCGCGGAACGTCACAATGTTGCCGAAAGCCTTCGTCGCATCGTAAATGCGGTTGGTGCGCGAAAACGCCTGCATCAGCCCGTGGTAGCGCAAGTTCTTGTCCACAAACAGCGTGTTGAGCCTCGGCGCGTCGAAACCCGTGAGAAACATGCCCACCACAATGAGCAGATCCACCTCGCGGCGCTTCATCCGGTTGGCCAGATCGCGGTAATAGTTTTGGAAGTCTCCGCCGTCGACGCCGAAATTCGTTTGGAACATCGCGTTGTAGTCGGCAATGGCACTCGCCAGAAACTCCTTCGCCGTGAGGCTCATCGCCGAGGGGTCGAACGTTTCCTCACTGATCTCGCCCGCCGCCTGCTGCTCTTCGTTGGGGGCAAACGAAAAAATGGTCGCCACGCGCAGCGGATGCGGCTCGCCCTGCTGCAACATCCGCAGCGTGTCGTAGTATCGTTTGGCCGCCTCCACACTGCTCACCGCAAACATCGCGTTGAAGCCCGCTCCCGCCGGGGTGCGATGCGTTTTCAGCCGATAGTGCTGCAAGATGTAGAGCGCGATCTCGCCAATGCGTTCCGGGTGGAGCATCAGTTGGGCATAGTCTGCCGAGGTGAGTTTCCGCTCGTCGCGTTCTTTTTCCGCCGCCTTGAATTTCGGCCTCACGTTGTTGTAGTCCACCTTAAATTTCAGCACCTTCTCGTCGCGAATCGCGTCGGTGATCACATACGAGTGGAGCTCGCGCCCGAACACGCTCGCCGTGGTTTCTGCGCCCGCCGCATTCTCCGAAAAGATCGGCGTACCCGTGAAACCAAACTGATAGTATTTCTTGAACTTGCGTTGCAGATTGCGCTGTGCCTCACCGAATTGTGACCGATGACATTCGTCGAAGATGAACACCACCTCCTGCCGATAGACGGGCAGTTCCGGCTCGCTCTTCATCAGGTTGTTGAGCTTCTGTATGGTGGTCACGATGATCTTGTTGTCGTGCTTGGCCAAGTTGCGTTTCAGTCCCGCCGTGCTCTCCGATCCGTTCACACTGTCGGGCGAGAAGCGTTGATACTCGCGCATGGTCTGGTAGTCGAGATCCTTGCGGTCCACCACGAAAAACACCTTGTCGACGAAGTCCAGCTGCGTGGCCAGTCGCGCCGCCTTGAAGCTCGTGAGCGTCTTGCCCGAGCCCGTCGTGTGCCACACATAGCCTCCGCCTTCGGGGCAGGCCCACTGCTTGGCCTCGTGCGCGCATCTGATTTTCCAGATGATGCGTTCGGCCGCCGCGATCTGATAGGGGCGCATCACCAGCAGCGTGTCGCTCACGTCGAACACGGCATACGTCAGCAGCACCTGCAACAGCGTGTCGCGGCGAAAGAACGTCGCCGTGAAATCCTTCAGGTCCTTGATCGTCGTGTTGTCGGCCCGCGCCCAGTTCATCGTGAAGTCGAAACTGTTCTTCTCGCGCCGCACGGTGTTGGCAAAATAGCGCGTGTCGGTGCCGTTGGAGATGACGAAGAGCTGCAGATATTTGTAGAGCGAAGCCTCGCTGTTGAAACTCTCCTTGCTGTAGCGGTGCACCTGGTTGAAGGCCTCGCGGATGGGCACGCCGCGCTTTTTGAGTTCCACCTGCACCATCGGCAGTCCGTTCACCAAGATCGTCACGTCATACCGATTCTTGCACGTGCCCGTCTGTTCAAACTGGTTGATCACCTGGAGTTTGTTGCGCGCGGGGTTGCGCTTGTCCACGAGGTGGATGTTTTGCAGCCTTCCGTCGTCGAAGGTGAAATCCCACACAGGGTGGTCTTGCACCTTTCGGGTCTTGTCGGTGATGGAGTCGCCCGGACAGTCCAGGTATTCGCTGCACAGTCGTTTCCACTCCGCATCGGTGAAGTGCACCTCGTTGAGCGTCTCGAGCTGTCGGCGCACATTGTCGCGCAAGGCCTCGGGGGTGCGCAGATCGGGCAGGTATTCGTAGCCCTGCGCCCGCAGGTCGGCAATGAATTCGTTTTCCAGCTCACTTTCGGTTTGGTAGCCGGTGGGCGGTTCGTGCAGCGCGGCGTATTTGGTATAGCTGTCCAGCACGATGAAGTTCGGGGTTTCGGCGATGGGGGTGTATTGTGCCATGGTGCAGCGCATCGCGATAGTATTCATATTGTTTCCGTCGCAGGGCGATCTCTTTCGGCAGTCCTTCGCTGATAGAGTTCGTCAGCGTGTCGAAGCGGTCGAGGATGTCGACGATGCGACGTTGCTCGGACAGAGGGGGGATGGGGAGTTTGATTTGTTTCAAATTTGTTTTGTTGAACTTACCCTGTCCCGCATTTGAAGTGATTTTTGCAAGTTCCTTTTGGAAATACTCCGCTTGAAAAAGGTAGTATAGAAATTTATTGCTTGCTTTTTCGCTTCTCACAAGTATAGCATTCGGCCCAAGTACACAATTTTTGTAAGGAAGTATTGTTGGGGACGAGTGGTAAACTTCTCCGCAGTTTCCTACGTTTGGAAGAATGATACATTCTTTGTCCAGATTGACGCGCCATAAGTATTCGAAAGCGTGTTGATCTACATATATAAACTTTTCAGTGCTTTTGAAACCTTGTTTGATGTCTGTTGTACGTACAAGTAATGCGTAATTAGGCTCTTGCAAGTATCGAACATTTTGCGCATTTGAGGCAAATGAACCTGCAGCTGTGAAATCTGTGACTATTTCCATTACCTCCCCGAGCGTCCTCCATTCGATATTAACGTTTAGGGGGGGGTATTGTGAGAAATTAAGAAGTTGATCGCGGTAATACGCGTATTGTTTTTTACGTGCCTCCAGCTCCGCCTCTAATTCTTTCTCCAGCTCCGCCTCCAGCTGTGTGAACTTGTCGAGGATCTCCACAATACGAGCTTGTACACGGAGAGGGGGAAGGGGAAATAACTTTTGTGCATAGTTGCTAATCCATTGTCTGTTGTGATCACCTACAATAGAATCAGCCGGAAGTGTATTCAACCAATAGTAAATGTATTTCAATAGGCAGACTTTTTCATCTTTGGAAGTGAGCATTTTCATTGCCGAAGATTTAGCCTTGAAATCAAAATCAACCCATTTGTTGGCGGTTGTGAAGTCATCAAAGATGATTGTCGGATGTTCTGAAGCACGGTATATTCCCGTGGTTTCATTGGTGTATCCGAGTATAAATGTTTTTCCTGCTGTGAGCACAGGAATAGGGTATTGGTCAGAGTAATTTGTGTTGCGCACCAAATAGGCGGTGGGTTGTTCGTAATCGCACACCTCCCCGAGCGTTTTCCATTCCACGGCTTCTCCGTCGAGGAGTCGTTCGAGGTAGGGAAAGAGCGTTGTATTTTTAGCGTTGTTCATTGCCTTTTAGGTTGAAGGCGTGCCGCGACGTTGCGGCCGTCGGCACACCGAAAAATAGAGATGGGGGGCGAGCGCAGAAAGGCGTCGCCCCCTTCGGCCATTCAGGCACTGAGCTCCGCAATGATCGTGTCGATGTCGCGACGCAGCGCATCGATGCGACCCACCGTTTCAGACACCTCGGCGTTGAGGAGGTCGATGTCGATCACCTCGCGCGTGTCGCGCGCCTCCACATACGAACTCACCGAAAGATTGTAGTCATTCGCCGCAATGCCCGAATGCTCCACCAGCGCCGAAACGTGCGGCTCCTCCACCTTCTGCTCAAAGAGCGACACGATGCGATCGATCTGTTCGGGCGTGAGCACATTGTTTTTCGTCTCCTTGCGGAAAAACTCCTCGCCGCTCGCGTCGATGAACTGCGTGAGGGTGTCGGTCTTGTGTTTCGAGAGCACGAGGATGCACACCGCGATGCTCGTGCCGAAAAAGAGGTTGGGCGCGAGCGCAATGACGCTCTCCACAAAGTTGTTGTCCACCAAATATTGGCGGATCTTCTGTTCCGCTCCGCCGCGATAGAAGATGCCGGGGAAGCACACGATGGCGGCACGTCCGCGCGCACTGAGGTGGTTGAGGGCATGGAGCACAAAGGCGAAATCGGCTTTCGATTTCGGCGCCAGCACGCCCGCGGGGGCAAAACGCTCGTCGTTGATGAGCGTGGGGTCGTCGCTCCCCACCCACTTCACCGAATAGGGCGGGTTGGACACGATGGCATCGAAGGGCTTGGTGTCGCGATGTTGCGGCGAAAGGAGGGTGTCGCCCAGCGCGAGGTCGAACTTCGAATAGTTCACATCGTGCAAGAAGAGGTTCATGCGCGCCAGGTTGTAGGTGGTGTGGTTGATTTCCTGCCCCACGAAACCCTCCTTGATCAGGTCTTGATCGAACTGACGCTTGGCTTGCAGCAGCAGCGAGCCCGAACCGCACGCGGGGTCGTAGATTTTGTTCACCTCGTGCTGCCCCGAGAGCGCAAGCCGCGCCAGCAGCCGCGAGACGTTCTGGGGCGTGAAAAACTCACCGCCCGACTTACCGGCATTGGCGGCATAGTTGGAGATGAGAAACTCGTAGGCATCGCCGAAGAGGTCGATTTTGTGGTCGGCAAAGCGGCCGAAGTCCAAACTCTCCACGCCGTGGAGCACGGCACAGAGGCGGCGGTTCTTCTCCTCGACGGTGTTGCCCAGACGAGTGCTGGTGGTGTCGAAGTCGGCAAAAAGCCCCTTGACGGCGCGCTCGGAGTCATAGCCCACCGCCGAGGCTTCGATGGCGGAGAAGATGGCCGCCAGGTCGGTGTTGAGGTTGGGATTGTGGTCGGCCTGCGCCACCACGACCGAAAAGAGTTGGCTGGGATAGATGAAATAGCCCTTTTCGCGCGTCACCTCGTCGATCATTCCCGCATTGGCACTGATTTCGCTGTCGGCATACTCCTCATAGCATTTTTGGGGATTGTCCCCTTCCATGTGGGCGACAAAGTTTTCGCTGATGAAGCGGTAGAAGAGCGAGCCGAGCACAAACTGTTTGAAGTCCCAGCCGTCGACAGCGCCGCGCACTTCGTCGGCGATGCGCCAAATGGCGGCTTGCAATTCGGTGCGTTGGGTGATTTCGGACATAGAGCAGTGAGGGTTTAGAGGTAAGTGTTGAACTATCGTGCGAATATAGTCATTTTTCACGAAATAGCCCCTCTCTCTGCCCGCTCTTCAAAAAAAGAGGACGCAAAAAGAGGGACCGGCGCCCACGAACTCGAGGAATTTTTCATTTCATCGATTGATAGGCCTTCCACTTGGGCGGAATGTGTAAATCAAAAGCCATCAACATACATAGACAATGACTCTCTCGTTATTCGTCGTCCCCATAGTGATACTATAAAAAATAAGCCACCCCAAAAATGAAGTGGCGAGCCTTAGTCTTTTCCACCTAAGGGCGATATTTTATGGTGCGAATATAGGAATTTATTTCATCGCACCCAAAAAAAACGACGATAATTTTTCTCACATCGCAATGAATTTCAAGACCATTTCTACCCCCGCACAAAGAAAACGCCCACTTCAGCCTCCCATTGTCCGGCCGCGAACCGCTCACCTCCCGAGGTGCGCAAGCGCGCGGGAAGCGGGAGGAGCGCGCGGCGGGCCCCACGGAGGAACAGAGCGGCACAATCGCCGAGCCGCCCCTGCGCTCGTTCGCGCAACGCCGTTCCGACCGAAAAAAGGAGGAGCAAACGGCTCAGGCCTTGGGCACTTTTTCGACTTATCGGGGAGCTTTTCGCCGATGGCCTCCATCGCGTCCGCCCCCCACGCCGACGCAAGAAGCAAGGTCGGAGAAACCGGCGAAAAAGCTCTCGCGCGCACACGCACACACACCGAGTTTCTGTTTTTCGCCTTCACCCATCGGCAGTAATTCGATGGTTCACAACGCATTACGGGTGAAGATAAGCCATATTTTAACACAAAGATAGCATCACACAACCACCTCAGCATCAACACCTTGCGGGTGAACCGCGGTGAAGCAACACGAAGCGGCTCCGGCTTCACCCCGGTTCACTCCGGTTCACCCCACGTTTGGGCGCCGCATGAGGACGTGAAGGCGGGGTGAAGGCGGGCGGGCAAACATCGCCCGCGACCTTCACACGCAACGCGTTGAGACAGAGCGAGAAATCGGTAGTCGGTGAAGGGTGAAGGCAAAAAACGAAAACCGCCTGACGCGCCCGCGCGCGAGGAAGCCGCATTTT
>QWBZ01001678.1_pt1 | contig 12858 bp, 12 predicted proteins | sample 1972441 | NCBI WGS metagenome assembly QWBZ01 (sample SAMN09866721, study PRJNA288562) | Human oral metagenome isolate term6_saliva, whole genome shotgun sequencing... | isolation source: mouth | host: Homo sapiens | place: USA: California
GCCCTCTTTTGACGGCGTTTTTGTAATAATATTTATAACGCCACCTAAAGCTTCTGCGCCATATAAGGTAGAGGCCGCCCCCTTTACAACTTCAATGCGATCAATGGCACTGGTAGGTATAGAGCCAATTCCGCTCTTACCATTTAAGTTCATAGGTACACCGTTTACAAGAACAAGTGCACCTCGATCGAGACCACGAATATTCGTACGGCTATCCATGCCACCAAAATCTGCGCCAGACGCACTAAAGGAGTGGCTGGTTACACCCGGTACATTAGCGACCGCATCAAAAGCCGTCTTAGCACCGCTATTTTGTATATCCTCTTGGGTAATAACAGAAGTCGATACTGGTGTATCTAAATCTAATAACGATGTACGATTAGCAGTAACATTTATGGTAACTTCTTCCTCATTATTGTTCATTGTTACATCTGCAGCATAACTATTAATTGACATAGTAGTTAATGCCATAAGCACTGCTACATAGACTTGTTTATTCATTCGTTTCATCATCTACGCCTCTTTTTTCAATTATTCCATATTATATATAATATTTAATCGTCCATTTGGTAATGTTTGTACCGTGGCGGACACGCCGTAGATGTGTCGGATGGTCTCCTCTGTATTCAAATCGTGAATAGCGGCCACTACAGTTGCATCAAGGCGTTTTACAATCGTCATCAATTCAAGCTGATACTTAATATCTAGATGGTTTGTTGGCTCATCGAGCACAAGGCATTCTGTGCGCTGTGCCAAGGCACGGGCCAAGATAACGCGCTGCTGCTCGCCACCAGATAAAGTATTAAAATTGCGGCTTTCAAAATCACTGAGTCCGACTTGAGCCAACGCATGTCGAGCAATTTCATAATCATCAATTTTATCTCTGTCCAGTAGCCCTTTATAAGGGGAGCGGCCCATGAGGACCATTTCAAGAACGGAAAAATCAAAATTAACCGTACTATGTTGCGCCACTACAGCCATTTTTAAAGCCGTATCGCGATGACTTAAGGAGCTCATTTCTGTGCCATCAAAGAAAATCTTCCCATGATTAGGCTGAAGTACGCGGTATAAACATTTCAAAAACGTACTTTTACCACTACCATTAGGGCCTATAATACCTACGAATTCCTTATCTCGTATATCTAGGGACACATCGTGGATAATTGTTTTAGATCCAAATGCAACTTGGATATTATGTGCTTGAATATTCATTATTCCCCTCCAAATCCATAGTTCTTACGTACCAACATATACACGAAGGTCGGCGCACCAATGAGAGAAATGAGAATGCCGATTGGCAATTCTGCATGAGGAATAATGCATCGACATAAGCCATCAGCGATGACGAGGAAAATACTGCCTCCTAAGGCGCTGAACGGAATCAAAGTCCAGTGATTTGTGCCGATTGTCATGCGTACAAGGTGAGGAATCAAAAGGCCCACAAAGCCAATCATGCCCGCTGCATACACCACGAAGCCGATGATAAGAGAGCCAATAATCAGATAAACTTGGCGATATCTATGCAAATCTCGACCTAAGGTAATAGCTACCTCATCACCGAGGAGCATCATGTTCAAGATTCGGCTTTGCGACCAGAAGAAAATAATGCTCACAAAAACAACAACCGCAATAAACGGTAACATATCCCATTTAGCGCCAGCAAAGCTACCCATCAACCAATACGTAATGGTTTGAATACCTTCCTTGTCATCTGCGAGATACACAACAAAACTAGAGAAAGAACTACAAACAGCACTTAGTGCCAAGCCACCTAAAATCAATTTCACCGAATTTGGTCGACCACCCAAGTTCGAGATAAACAACACGCCGAAGGAAATCGCCATGGCCCCAATAAAGGCCATAACGCCAACGAAGTTCTCACCGAACATAACGCCAACACCAAATAAAATAGCTACCGTAGCACCGAGAGATGCACCGGAGGAAATCCCCAAGATATAAGGATCTGCCAGTGGATTCTTAACGATGGCCTGCATGATAACGCCCGACACCGCAAGGCCTGCCCCAATAATGGCAGCCATCAACAACCGTGGCATACGCAATAACCATATAATGGTCTGCTCTGGACTATTCATAGGATCATCGATAGCCAATGGGCTAGAAAACTGATCCATTACAATATTAAAGATTTGAGAAAGTGAAAACTGTACTGTACCAACAGAAAGTCCCCATAGAATGGCTACTGCTAGCATCCCTATGAGGACAAATCCGCCAGCAGTATATCCAATACGTTGTAGCATACTGCTCCTTTATTAATGAATTAAATCAGGTACCCCTTCTGGATAGATATTAGGATACAAACCATGCGATACGATGTCGATACCATCGGATAAGCGAATCCCTGGGCTATATACAGCGAGGAGTGGCAAGAAATGAACCCTCTTATTGCGCAACGCATTAACACCTTGTAAACTTGGCTGTGTTAATACATAGTTCATAATCACATCCGCTTGACTATATTCACCATCAGAAACAATTAAGAAAATCACATCTGGATTCTCTTTAACTACATCCTCCATGCTAATAGATGGTGTTTCAGTATCGATAAGATCGGCATGTAAGGCATCCCCTATATTACCTGCTAATGTCTTATGTCCATACAATCGAAAATGCTTGCCTTCCACCTCGATGAACAACGCCTTTGGCGCCTTTTCGTTAGCTGTTTGAACTACGGCATAATCCACAGACTGTTGCATCTCATGAACGAGACGTTCTGCTTCCATATTGCGATTAAAGATACGCCCTAGATCACGGATATATTTATATTCCATATCCATGGTCAGTGCCGATTGAGCCCCCAAGGACGACTCTGCAATATACACATTACTGTGTCGAGCCTGCCAAAATGCAGGTGGTTGTAACCCTTTATTTGTGAAAGTAGACTTCCAACCGACCAATAAATCAGGCTTCATCATCAATACGGTCTCTAAATTGGCGTATTTCATATCCTTGTACGGGATTTTATCATAAGCCTCACGGTATTCTGGTCGCACGTATTTGCGGTCTGGAATACCTATGCCCGCTACGATACGATCCCCTTCACCAAGGGCAATGATGGTTTCAATGGAGTTTTGCCACACCGCTACCACGCGCTCAGGCACCGCTGTATAGGTACTTTCAAAAGGTTCCCCTCGGCGCACAAAAGACTCAATTGTTACAGGTGGCTGCAATTCGATATGTGTTGGTGTAGACTGATGGTCCTCAACAGTTACCTGCTGAGGACCACAACCTACACATATTAATAGACATAGTATTAATACGCTGAATCTAATCATTAGAATTTATATTTCGCCCCAATCATGAAGGAACGTGCTGGCATAGCCGCACTACCACGACCATTGAAAGAGCTAAAGCTTGTTTCATAAGCGCGGTTAAGAACGTTATTAACCACGATGTACGCTGTTAAGTCTTTTGTTACATCATAGTTAAGGTTCCAGTCTACGATGAGGAAGCGTCTATGAGTAAATGCATAGTCGCTGTTGCCAGTGTACCAGTTAATCAACAAACCAGAATATAGACGCTTGTTGTCATAGGAAATATTTAATGCATAGTGGTTTTGTGGACGCAAGCTGTTAATAGCCACGTTGATATCATCGCTATTGCTATAACCCCAGTTTGGATCAAGAACCCAACCACCTTTAGACATCCATTTATCTTTCATATGAGAGTAAGACGCACTCATCGTTACGTGATTATTTAACTTATGGTCCACTGTAATATTGAAGGATTGTTTGTTTTCTTTCGCATTAACTGCTGTTTTTTCGAACTCTCCAGATGCGCTGTTCAAGATTGGCAACGTAGCAATGGCATTTTTCATGCGCGTGTAATCATAGTGAACGGCAACAGTGGTATTATTGTTTTTGCCGAATGTATGTTGTACACCCCATGTGAAAGCATCGCCTTTTTCGTCATCTAACGGTGTATTAAATACGCCATCAACTGCACTATAGTCACCTGTTTTAAGCGGTCTTAAGATGCGAGTCCAGCCACCATACATGCTCGTCTTTTTATTGAATTTAACTTGACCATGTAAGCTAGGAGTCAAGGCACTTACGCTACCTTTACCTTGAGAATCCCCACTGCCACTACCTTGAATGCTGCCGTAATGTACATAGCGCAATGCAGGTGTTAACTCTACATTTTTACCAATATAAATCTTATCTTGTAAGTAAGCATACAAAGTATCGCGACGGATATCAGAAGATGCTACCGTACCATTGCGTTTAATAGAGCGAGTATTTAACTTGGAACGGCTATAATCGATATTCGCAATGATATCGTGCTTATCTAGCTGACGTGTCCATTGAAGTTCTACACCTGTTTTGTTTTCTTTATACCATCTATTTGGGCTACCTGCCATACCACCTGTGTCAGCAATCCATTGACGCAATGCATCGCGACGATCTGGGAATGGAGCCAAATTGGAATCAACCCAGGCATTAAATTGCTCCACAGTAGCGCCATTAGGGAATGCCGCAGCATAGGCGGCACGTGCGGCCTCGCTACCAAGTTTAGACCATGTATATATATCGCGACCTTCATATCGATGATCTAAGCGATACAATCGAGCAAAGCTTTCAAGTTGACCTTGGCGATCGAAAGTATATTTTAAATCAGTATCTAAGTTTTTGAACTTACCATAAGAGCCATAGTGACCATCTAAAGCGAATAAGTTGTGGTAACCTGGATTTCTGGAATCACCATATAATTTAGGAGCATAACCTTGTGGGTTATCATCTGGATTAACATATTTAGGATCTGTTTTCAATTTATAATTGGCATCATACTGACCCACTTCAGCATTGAAAATGATGCGGCGCCAATCATCGGCATTCCAGTATTTACGGCTTGGCGTAGAAATTGGGTACCCATCGCGACCTTTTTTAAAGTTCACAGAGAATTGCAAGCTTTGTTTCTTATTGAACTCATGGTCGATACGAGCATTAAAGCCTTCTTCGCGCCATTTAGAGCCCGTAAGAGTCGCTACTTCACCAGTGTCACCATCTTTATACTTCGTATCTTGAGACATCGTGCGTGTAGCCGTTACAAAGTAACCAGTAGATGCATTTTTGCCTGCCGCGCCTTGTACAGTCAAGTTATAGCTATGTTTATTCCAGCTACCAGTTGCCAAATCAACAGAACCAGTGAAATCACCTTTACCACGACGCGTAATAATGTTGATTACACCGCCTGTCGCATCAGAGCCATATTGGGAAGCACCAGGGCCTTTGATAACTTCGATTTTATCAATAGCGTCCATATTAGTTACTTCGTCGATATTAACGCCTGTAGATTTAGAGCCTCTTTCAGAGCTATCGCCTAAACGACCAGACGTAATATTGTCTACACGACGACCATCAACGAGTACTACAACGCGGGAGTCACCATTAATGGATACACCATTGTTATAGAATTGGTAGCCATACTCACCACCACGGTAACCAGGGTTTTGGAAGGTAACACCTGGAACGCGTTTAATCGCTTCTGTTACATCGCGGTAATGACGTTTCTCAATCTCTTCACGAGTGATAACCTTTACGTCACCACCAGTACGGTAGTAGGATTGCTCAGTAATAGTATTACCATACTCATCCTTAGCCGCATCAGCTTTTACAATAATTTTATGAACTTCATAACCTTTGAAGTTCTCATCATAGGCGTACGCTTGATACGTACCGAACACTAATGTTGCAGCAATAGCTGCAGATAAAAGACGACGATTTGTCATAAACCCTCCACACACACTTATAACACAATAAAACTATGGGCTTCTATTATTCCCACAGCGGATAAACATTTTATGAATTAACTTACACTATACATTTACACACACTATTAATTCACATACATATTGTTAAAGCTAACATATGTTAGCAATATACTTATCTCTTTTCCCTAATCTAATTGATATACTACGGTAACATCACTCCACTTAGACTCCCCTGTGGTATTTTGAGCACCACCAGAGCTAGATACGAGTGAATATGCTGCATTATCAAGAATACTAGAACCACTACTTTCTCTAATTTCAGCATTTACGAAGTTACCTTCGCCATCAAAATAAACCCTAAGACGTACAACTCCTGTAATACCTCGCCGTACAGCCTGTTGCGGCATAACCTTATTAGCTTCTACTCGTGCAATATAGTCAGAATCATCAAAATAACCGCCACCAGGGCTATTCTCTTCACCCGGTCCAGGAGGTCCATCAACCGATCCAGGCCCCTCAGGACCTTGACCGTTATTTCCCACAGGACCCGAAGTAGGTCCTGGAGTATTATTACTACCAGGATTACCTAATGGAGCATCGTTATTACCACTTACATTAACAGGTGCAGGCTCATTACCTCCTAAGAATGGATTAAGGTTATGTAACCCCGCGGTCAGTTTCCCTGATAGGTCAGGCAATACGCTGCCTGCTTTCCCACCCCCTGCTACAGGCTTATCATCAGGTCGGACTTTTGGCTTTTCTTGTTCTTTTTTCTCTTCAGGAGGCTCTACTTGAGCCATATCAAGAGTGATAACCAAGTCTTTATGCGGTGTTTCTGGCGGTTTTAAATGGCCGAACCAATTCCCTACAAAACCCCAGTACGCAATATTGATAACCAATGCAGCTACGAAAGGGATTCCATATCGTTTATTCACCATAGGATCACTTCCGTTCTGTAGCTACGCTAACAAACCGAGCACCACTGATTTTAAGATTATCTAAAATGCTAACTACTTCCTTGTATGCAATATCTTCAGAAGCACGTACAATAAATGCTTGTTGTGGTTCCTTTGCAACAATACCTTGAATTTCTGCCCCCAATTGAGCTGGTACAATTTCACGATCATTCAAATACATCTTATGTGTAGCCGTTAATGAAATCGTAATTGGTTCAATCGTCTTAGCAGAAGACGAGGATGCCTTCGGTAAGTTGAGCGGAATTTGCTCTTCTGTATTCATGTACAACGTACTCATCATGAAGAATACAAGCAAGAAGAATACGATATCAATCATAGGAATAATCATGATATCCGGTTCTTTTTGAATGCCTACTGAACTACGTTTCATCGTTGACTCCTAATATATAAATCCATGATAGAACCTAATTTTTGTTCCAATTTTGCAATATCATAATTTACTTTACGCTAATGCTACGATGGCTACTGAAAGCCCTGTTGCTGTAGCAATCAACGCTTCGGATACACCGCCTGTAATAACAGTAGGCGCACCAATGTCGCCACCAACAGCTGCGAAGGAACGAATCATACCCACTACAGTACCCAATAGACCAAGTAATGGAGCCATAGTTACCATCATGCTAAGCCAGTTAAGACCGCGTTTTAAACGTTCGTCCATATAACCTACTACGTCATGTAAACGGTTTTCTAAGCCTTCCACATTGTAAACAGAATCAACGATAGGCAAAATAAATTGACTCAATGCGTCATTGCTATTCTTTACAGCACTTTCAAGAGTAGCCCAGCTATTGCTATTGCGACCAGCATCAATATTGTCAGATAATTGTTGTAGCTCACGATCAATTCTTCTATACATACGAATGCGTTCAAACAAAATAGTACATGCTGCTAGCATGAATAATACGAGTGGGTACATAACGACGCCACCAGCATGAAATAGGTGAATTGTATACTCCATCATAGCCTCCATAACAAATGTATAATCTTACATATAAGTAATAAAAGTGGTCATCTGTATTATTCGATTAACCACTATAAATATCATTATTCCACAAAGATTTTGCAAGTACAATAACCCTATACCCCCTACCGTTACCAGATTCTATAGTCTCTTTTTTCTAGTCTACTTCCTGTTTACCAATTATATACATTTATCCATTGTTAGTAGACACTTTTATGAGGTGGTAATATAAATACATAACAACAAATAAATATAAAAAGACAGATTATGTATCTTTATCTACATAATCTGTCTTATTTAGTAATTATCTCTATTTTTCTTTATATATTATGAATATAATATACCAAGTCATACTTATAATCCGCATAACTCTAACCCTATATCAAATGAATATTTATATATCACCATAAAATTATGAATATCAATTATATCTCTATGAACAATAATTATATTCTTACACTTATCACTAAATTTTATTCATATTACTCATCATATCAAAGGCTATGCTACCTCATTTACGCATAATCTTATCATCTTTCATATACCATTTGTGCCATAAAGTAAATGCCTCGCCCAATGTGATAGGTTTTAGCCAAGATGGATTCGTTAGCTAAAATGGCAACCTTTTCTCATCTGCAACTTATGATTTAAAGAATATTTATATTTCAGGTATACAGTAGAAAATATGTTACGTATACAGTAGAAAGTCTACAAAAGACTATAAAATAAAGCTATCATGTACATAAAGAAAAGACCGAGCCCATTTGAACTCGGTCTTGTATGCTACATTAAAACCAAACGATTAAATAATTCAACTATCTGTCGATGGATTTGCGGCCATGATCATTTGTGTTCGTATTCTTTGTAGCTTTAGCTGTATGTTTTGTTGTAGAAGCCTTGGTAACAGGTTTTACTTCTTTACCTTTAGCCGGTTTAGCTTTTTCTGCTTTTACAGGTTTAGCCTTTTCTTGCTTTACCTTTTTGGGTTTCTCTTGTTTTACCTTTACAGGGTTCTTAGCGTTAACAGCTGCACCTGCTGGTTTAACAAAGGCATTATTAAGGTTTGTCGCCACTTGTAATGCTACGTCAGAGTTTGGCGTAGATACGATGGATTGGCCAGCCACAGTTACAGTGCCACCGCTATAGGATGCAGAGCCTGGCGTAATTTGGTTGTTATGGTATAATCGTGCCAATTTACCAGCCATGTAATACGCCCGTTCTTCCCCTGTATAGCGGCCGCTACCTGCTGGGCTATAGATATTATCGCCATTGACGTAAACTGCGCCATTGGACACATTTACGTGATTTCCAGAGTATGTGTACATGCGGGAAATATTGTTATTTACACGATCAGACAATTTAGGGTGGTTGTTAGGTGCCACTACTTGTGAAAGCCCTTCACGATAGTGTTCCCCAACCTTGTTGCGCAATACCGCCATAGAACCAGCTGCACCGCCCACATTATATGGAGATTCGCTTAAAATCTTGAAGCCTAATTCATCAGCTGCTTTTTCTTGGCTCATTGTAAATACTTGATTAGACAAATAGTTGCCCGCTACGTTAGATAATAACGCGGCCCCTTCGCTACCCCCTGCTGCAATACCTACAGCTGTAGAAAGGCCGATTTGCTTTTTAGCACCATTGATAATGTCTTTATGCTCACCATGAGCAATTTCATGGGCCATTACATAGGCCAATTGATCATCATCAAGGGTATCCAAAGCACCTTTATTAACAGACATAACGCGACCAAGCGTTGCAAAGGCATTAAACTCTGTATCAGGGTTTGCATAGACAACGTAAGAACGTTTTACGCTAGGAGATGCCTCTAATGTTTTCAAGATGCGTTGTACACGCGCTTGCGCTGCACTATCGTTCAAGTAACCAGTTTTCTCCTTAGTACGCGCCAAGCTTTCTTGTTGGCCTTGTTCGGAGTTATCCATTTTATTTAATGCAGTAGATACATACGCCATAGCAACAGCGCCACCAGCCAATGTTTGTACTGCACTAGATGCAGCATTCACAGGTGCTGTTTGCATAATAGCAGGCGCCATTGTCGCTGCCATAGCTACAGATAACGTAGCTGCTGTAAGTTTCTTGTTCATTCTCTCAACCTCTCGAATTGATTAACCATATAGTAATAAAACAAATTATCACACTAGATTTACACACTATGTATATAGTATCTCTTCATGGTAAATATAGAATGAATAATGGAACAATCATTCATCTATAACAAATGAGTCAAGTATTCCAAATTATTCATCAGATGGTACTGGTTTGGCTGAAAGTATAACCGCTTCTTTACCGTCTTTAGAAACGGCGCCGCCATGTGTATAGCCTACTACATCAAATCCCGCCTCTGCACACTGTTCAGCGATGCTTTCATAATTTTCATTCTTACCACGTGTACACGTAGAAAGATGAACCGTAGTAACACCTTTTTTCTTGAAAGACTCGATTTTCTTAGCTAGATCACCACCACTGTGCGTGAAACCTACTAACTCAATATCCTCATCAGCATAACGCTCAAAGGAATCAGCTTTATTCATAAATGCTTTTAAACAACCGCCGCAAGAACAGCGCTGCATTGTATCCTCATTGACGAGGACCGCAATCTTTTTAGACATAAGACCTCCTATTAAATATAGTATAAACCTTAGTATACCATAGCCATAAGGAAAAAACGTATCTTGAAGCACGTTGATTCATGCTAATTATATATAAGTTTAAGTAAAAAACTTAAAACGTATAAAGCTTATTACCCCCTTTATACCTCATAAATAAATCTAGTAAAGATAGTATTATTGAAATCCCAACGTTTAATTTATAACAATAAATGATACAACTTGATTTCTTCTTTTTATAGACCTTTAAAGATAGTTAACTACCTTGAGATTTGAATAGTAATTACAAGAGCAAAATAATCTACTTATTACATCTTTAAGCTACAAAACACTACCTTCTTATCTATATAGTTAAGATAAGAATCCGAATAAATATTAACTATAAAATTGAGGTTTGAACGTATATATGCTATCATGGAAGAAAGAAGGATTGGGATGGAGAAACCTAAGTTTATATCTTATACTAGGCCAAATGGTCATAACGAGTTTGAAGAATTTTATAACTCACTCCCTACAAAAGATAGAAATAAATTACGTGCCACCATTGATATGATTGAGGAAGCAGGCATACAAGCAGCTATACAACTTGAATGGGTAAAAAAATTGGATTCTGAAATATACGAAATACGATCAAAGATATCTTCGAATATTCAAAGAGCTTTATATTTTCATGTTAGAAATAATCAATATATTATTACACATGGATTTACTAAGAAACCCCAAAAAACACCAACAAAAGAAATAATAAAAGCTAAACAAATAAAAGAAGAATTTGAGGAGGAATATTATGCCACTAAAGACTTTAGATAAGATATTTGAAAAAGATATAAATAATCCAGCCTTAACAGAAAGCTATTTGGAAGAGAAAGCTAAATTAGAAAATGCATTAGCTGTTTTAAAAGCACGAGAGGCTGCAGGGCTAACACAACGTGATTTAGCAAAAAAATCTGGTGTTCCACAGTCTACAATTGCACGAATTGAAAAAGGTGCCAATACAAGTTTAAGTACTATGTGTAAAATTGCATTTGCCTTAGATAAACAGGTAAAGATTAGTTTGGTATAAAAGAACCCCTATGAGCTGGTTAATGTGGCTTATAGGGGTTTTATTTGTTCTTATAAAATAATACTTCACTAAACTTATTAACAGTTACCTTTTTCTACTCAACAACTATATGGTGCAGTAACATAGGTGCTTCGCACCGCGTTACTGTATATACAAGTTACCTCCTACCACTAGCCGCGGCTTCCTATCACACTCGCCCATGGCGACGTATAATATGTTATTGTAATGTACAATATAAAATATTGGGCTTCGTCGAACCTGATGCAATGGACGTATGCGTCGCTGCGCTCCTTTACGCCCTATTGCCCTAGGCTTCCCAGGCCTCCTATAAGTAAAACACATAGATAATACGGGTTATAGGACAAAACGTGTTGGTACTTTAATCCCAATTATTGAAAGATAATTTGTCATAGTTATGCAAATCACCCCAAGAAATGGCATCTCCCCAAGTTGGAATTATGCCTTGAAGTTGGGCTCTTTCATTCATAGATCTATATATTTTAGAAATACTTGCATCAGTTGGCATTACCTTAAGTATTTCTTTTGCAGGAAGCGGTCTTGGTGAGTGTAAATAACACCACCAAAAGACCGCTTTTATGCGTTTTTCTACAGACATCCCTCGATGGTACCGTAATAAACGTCTGAGTTGTGCGTTTACCCCACCTTCAATAGGGTTATTAGTCCTCGGACATTCTTTATCTAACACCAATGTTTCATCTAAATATCGAAACATTGTCTCTGTATTAATTAACACCACTAGAGAGTTATAGGCTTTTAATAAGCGTTCATGCGTAGCTCTTAAATTATCATTACTATCACGTGTCATTTCACTTAGAAACTCTTTAAATGTCACTCTCCAATTAAATAATCGTTGAATCCATATTTGTGCATCTTCCTGTGTTTTTACACTATATAAATCGCTTGCTAAATCTTTTAACATAATGCCTGCTAACGTCTTGGGTCGTCTAGTAGTGTAGCGATGCACTTGCCATACAGCATGAACAATACAACGTTGAAGTTTGGCCGTACGCCAAACTTTTTTTAATGCTTTTCTAAGGCCAGGTCCACCATCAGAAACCACTACAATAGGTGTAGCTATTCGCTGCATAAGAGCCTGCCATGAGCGAGACTGTTCTGACCTACATAAATACCAACCTAATACATGTTCACCATCATAACAGATTAAAATACAAGCTTTTTTAGCTAAGTAAATACCATCAACGAATACCACATCTCTCGGAGTTTCAATTTTTGGAGGCATAGGCCATATTTGCCAAAAATCAGCTATCTGTCTACGAAATGTACGACCTTGCCCAGGCATGTCACGTTGTGTTTCTTTACTAAATAACCAGTTTAGAAATCGATAAAAACATTTAGTAGTATTATCAATAGTTTGTGTAAAAGTGATGTTACACTGCTTACAATGCCATCGTTGTGATCCAGCTTTAGTTTTCCCATATTTTTGACAAGAAAATCCACAATTTATACATCTTACCAGCATG
>QWBZ01001432.1_pt1 | contig 12802 bp, 16 predicted proteins | sample 1972441 | NCBI WGS metagenome assembly QWBZ01 (sample SAMN09866721, study PRJNA288562) | Human oral metagenome isolate term6_saliva, whole genome shotgun sequencing... | isolation source: mouth | host: Homo sapiens | place: USA: California
CAAGGGTGGTGCGTGGTGCCTAATACATGGAACTATCGCATTCCTGTTGTTGCCGAGCGCAAGCCAACAGCTGATGAGTTGTACTTGCAAGCGTTGAGAGAAAAACATGAGTGCTTGGTTGCGTACCGTCAAAGAAACGTCACAAACCAAACTCTTTTTGAATGCACGCGCGACTTCAACGAAGCAATCGAGCATTACAAGAAACTGGCGTGGAGGGAGGAGCGATGAGCGACCAAAACAAAGCTGCTGAAGTGATTAGAAAACTCGCACAGGTTGCGTACTTAACTGACGGTGAAGACCTCAGCGACTTAATCGAAGGCAAAAGAGTCTATTTGTCAGGACCAATTACAGAAAAAAAGAACTATAAAGGCTTGTTTTCGTTTGCTGAAGAATTTGCCAAACTGTGTGACACTTTACGTATCTTTAACCCAGCTTCTCAGATTCCAGATAGCCTTGGCTATGAAGAAGCAATGAAGCGTTGTGTTGCTGCACTTGTTGAGTATGACACGATCGTGATGTTGCCAGGATGGCATACATCAAAAGGAGCAAGGCTTGAACATGATGTTGCACTTGCCTGTGGAATGAACATTGTTGACTTGACCAACTACAGGCTTGTTCAGTGCTCATGGAACACTCTTGATATTGCTCTTGCGAGGTTACTATGAGCAAACAGAAACAAAAAGGCACAGCGTTTGAGCGACAAGTAGCAGAGTATCTCGCAGCAAGGCTAGGGGCTGACATTGAGCGCAGAACCACAGCAGGTATTCACGATAGAGGAGACATTGCGGGAGTGTTCTTCCGTGGTCTTCCCGTAGTCGTTGAGTGCAAGAACTGCACGAGAATGGAGCTGCCAAAGTGGCTCAAAGAAGCTGAGGTGGAGCGTGGCAACGCAGACGCAGAGTTCGGCTTAGTAGTCCACAAGCGCAAAGGCACTGGCGAGAAAGCGTTCGGTGAAACGTATGTCACAATGACGCTCGAGACACTTGCAGCGTTCATTGCAGGAAGTCACGATTTACTGCAATAAATAACGATTTATTTAATTCCCATTTTTACAACCTAATAGAAAGGCTTTTACCATGAAGAAGATTCTTCAATGGCTGGCTGTTGCTGTCTTTGCGGTACTGGTATTTGTTCCAGCATTCGCACAAGCGCAAACGGTACCAGTTCAGCTTACAAGCTTCCAAGTAACCAACCTAGAGAAGCAACCAGTCAACTCAGTTGGCTTGCATTCCAAGTTCTACATGAATATCAACTGGGATGCCACAGGACAGGAATTGCATAACGGCGATTCATTCGACATCGAGCTTCCAACATTTTTACGCTTCCCAGATGACGCAGCAACAAGTTTCAACCTTTACACACCAGACGGTGAAGTCTGCGCAGTTGCTGAGATTAACCCGCTCACTCAGACATGTCATGTTACCTTCACAAACTATGTCGAAGGCAAGGACAACATCAAGGGTTCAATCTGGCTCGCAACTTGGATTGGAGAGGACAACGGACTAGATCATGAGGAGCTGAGAATCGTTCAGACTTCAACTGGTCAAGTTGCAAGCTTCACCGTCCACACTGAGCGTCCTAACGTGCTTACAGGCGAGGTTATTGCTAAGTGGGGCGTTGCTGACACAGACACTGACACCATTGAATGGAAGGTACGTCTTAACGTCGACAAGATGAATCTCACGAATGTCATCCTGGAAGACTCAATCGAAGCTGGCTCTTACGTTCCTGGCTCTTTTAAGCTCTACCGCGTCCACATGGACGAGTATGGCGCAATCGACGATTCCTATGGCTGGAATCCAGTTCAGATTGATGAGCCAACCATTAACGGCTCTACCTTCACACTCAACCTACACAACGCAATGGCAAATGGTGAGCAGTACTTCTTGATTTACCGCACCACCAAGAATCCACGCATTAAGAACTCCGTCACGCTTTACTCAGCTGAGAAGCAGGCATCGAGCGTCTGGACTTACGTTGCAGCCGATTCTGGTGGCAACGGCAACGGTGATAACCGACCAGTTGAACCAGTAGAGCCACAGCCACAGCCCGAGCCGGAGACTCCACCAACTCCAACACCTACACCCGAGCCAGTGCCAACGCCACAGGACACAGACCCCGAACCACAGCCCGAGCCAGCAAAGCCAGCCAAGAAGGCAAAGAAGGCTGTACTACCAAACACGGGCGACCCAAACTGGGATTACTACTACGGCGCATTGAATATGTGTCTTGGTGTGCTTATCGGCGGTTTTCTGATGTTCGGCGGCATGTTCTTAAACAGAAAGAGAGACTAATGATTTGCCCAAGATGTCTCAATGATGGCTGGGGCAGCACTGCCTTTGACCTTGAGCACGATGAACACGGTTGGCGCATTAGATGCCCTTACTGCAACCATGCATCCCGCTACTATCCAACTAAAGAAGAAGCGAACATAGGTTTTACGCTAGATAGACGGGCTGAAATAGATGAAGCAACTAAACCTCGATAAGTACGTTGAGCCCAACGCAGAAGATGTGCGACTCATAAGAATATGGCGCATCGACTTTGACTCGGTCTGCTTTGGGCTTTACACGTACACACCAGCTCAATTCCATGCGGTCCACTCGACCGCATGGGACTTCTATCAGCGCAAGCCAACCATGAAGCACACAACAGCTCCTGGCACAGAATACGTTGAGTTCTACCACGAATATGTCTGCGTCTATGAGTCACGTATGCCAGCGTTTATGGAGTGCGTGAGAGCCAATGGCTTGCACGGCAAATACCACGAAGCAGGACATCCGGAGAAAGAATACAAGTTTTAGAAGTATTCTGGATATTCGTCTAATTTATCGAGAATATCTTTTGAGTGTTCAGCACAGAATTTTCCCCAACTGGTAAGGCTTACCAACCACTTATTTGCACCAATTTCTGTAACGTCAAATATCTCTCTAATTCTCCCAAAAAGAATATCAATACTTTCTTCTGAGAATGTGCCAGTTTTGCTCCCGTTCTCAAAAATGTTCTTTAAGGTTGATTTTTCATCAAAAGAGAGATTCATTACAGCTTTTCTTGCATAGTGGATATTGTCTCTAATCTCTTGCTCTTTTTCTTCAGCACGCTTACGTTCTTTTTCCTCTAACTCCTTCTTGAATGTAAGGTATTTAGAGAGATTTATAAATATGCCTACACCTATACCAGCAACAACACATAGACAGGTATAGAGAGCGGTAAGCAGAGGATTTCTTTCCCAAAACTCACGTACATAAGTGACAAGAGAAAAAGCAGCTATTCCGCCAAAGCTGGTTGTAACAAGTAGAGCGATTAGTTCAACAACGTGCTCAGCTAACCAATTCAAAACCTTTTCCATTTCGAGCCTTTCAAAGGAGGTTTAAGTGCATGAACTAATGATTATTTTAGCTGGTATTTTTTGGTTTTCAGCAATGTTTTTAATCGGATTTTCACTCACACAATACAAGAACAGAAAGGAGTAGATCATGGGAGTATCAGTTCTTGTGCTGGGACATTCTGGCACAGGTAAGTCAACCAGTCTCAGAAACTTTAAGCCTGGAGAGATTGGCATTTTTAATGTGGCAGGAAAGCCCCTTCCCTTCCGGGGAAAGATGAGCAAAGTTGACCATCCAACCTACGCTCAGATGAAGCAGTCTCTCAAAGCTAACAAGCTCAAAGCGTATGTAGTCGATGATGCGAACTATCTCATGGCATTCCAAAGTTTTGCCAAGGCTAATGAGAAGGGGTACGACAAGTTCACCTCAATGGCAGTTGACTTTGAGCAATTATTGGAAGCTGCCAACAACACAAACAATGACACAATCGTTTACTTTTTTATGCACCCTGACTATGACGATGCAGGAAGGCTCAAGCCAAAAACCATTGGCAAGATGCTCGATAACCAGCTTTGCATTGAGGGCATGTTTCCAATCGTACTCATCACTGAGCGTGATGACACGGGATACCACTTCATCACACAGACAGATGGCTCAACGCCAGCTAAGTCACCAATGGGAATGTTTGATGACCTGGTAATTGACAATGACCTCAAAGAGGTTGACAGCACTATTCGTAGCTATTGGGATATGAAGCCACTCGCTTAATTCCCTGTTTATTAATTCACTATTTTAAGGAGAAAATCATGAAGGCATTCGGTAATTTTGACAAGGTAGTCGCATCCAACGGTGGCGGTTCTTCCATGCTCGAGCCGGGCGGATATGTTGCAAAAATTGTACGTGTTAAGGACCACACAGACGAGAAGAAGCCATATCTTGAGTTCGTCTATGACATCTGGAACGCAGAGACAAAGTCATTTCTCTTCGCACAAGATCTTGCAGACACCTCTAACGACTGGAGACACTCTTTCCGACTCTACTTTACAGGTGACTTTGGCAAGCAGCGTTACAAGGCTCTCACAGAAGCAGTTGAGAACACTGCCCAGGGCAAGGGTGCAAAGGCATTTGTCTACGAGGACAAAGACGGCGCAGAGCAGACGCTCGTTGGCAAGCTTCTGGGCGTTGTCATCCGTCACCGCTCTTACGTCAACAGCGAGGGCAAGGTTAAGACAGCCGTTGATGTCAATGCATTCATCCCTGGCAAAGACGCTGCAGAGGGCAACTTTGACCAGAAATACGCAGAGCCATACGAAGCTGACGGAGTCGCAGAAGCACGTGCAAATGCAGCCAATGCAGTCATTGACGCTCCTGCACCTGCCGTTGAGCTTGCAGACGCTGATATTCCGTTCTAGAAGCCATGAGGTAAGAGAGGAGGTGGCACGTGGCTGATTACACAGACGGTCTCGGATGGGCGAAGCTGGACACAACAGCTGCGTGCCATCTTGCAGACATAATTTCAACTTTTACAGGGAAATCAAGAAGCAGTAGAACAAAGATGTTGCTCTACTGCTTCTCTCGTATGAGGGAGTACAAGACTGGTCCTTCATTCCAGGTTGGCTACAGACAACTAGCTAAAGAGTGCAATGTATCAGAGAACACAGCAAGAGCCTTTTTCAGCTTCTGTGAGAGAGAGTACATCTTCAACATTGTTGAGAGTCAAAAAGGCAAAACGCCTAAGCGTGCTTTCTATTGGCTTGATTCAAACGATGAGAGGTGCGTTGTTCTAGCCACTCACCCTGCACCAAATAACCCCCATAAAACCACTCACAGGTGCGTGGAAAAACAGGGGGTAATTGGGGCACATAAAGATACAGAGTATCAGAGGGAGGAAAGCTCTAAAAGCGACCTTTCCTCCCCCGCTTCCTTTGTCTCCGCTGACGCTACGACGGAAGCGGGTAAAGGCAAGAAGTATTGACTGGGAGTGGCACTTGTATAGAGAGTCACATAAGCCAGTAGCAGGTGATGGCGCATGACGTTTGAATATTTGCGCAACTTAAACCGCCCAAAGTATGGCTGGGATGTTGAGTGCTACCTTGCAGCAAAAGAGCCACTTAAGACGCACACCATCGTTGATGATGCTCTTTCAGGCGGTCTTATGCCAGGGCTCACAATTCTTGGTGGTGTTGCTTCCGCTGGTAAATCTTCGCTTGCTGTACACATCGCAACAGAGGTGGCACAAGACGGTAAGCGCGTTATCTACTTCACCTTAGACGATACCTGGGGCAATATCACCGCACGTTCAATGAGCTGCTGGTCAGTGAAGAATCAAGGACTCAAGCGTCAAGGACTTACGGTTGTCCCCTTTGAGTGGTCAACGGTCATTAAAGGTCCAGGCAATGAATTACAGCTGCCAGAAGGACTACAGAACCTTTCAGCGTATGCATTCAATGCCAGGCACTCCAACGCTGTACTTGCTGACGCTGCTATCTATGAGGATATGGTCGCACCGAACTTAGCAATCATTGACAATGTAGCAACTACTACAGGAATTGAAGAGATCGTGCGCACCGTTATGGCGGATGGAGATAAGCCAGACCTTGTCATCGTTGACTACATTCAGCAGTACCAAACAGGAAGTCCTGACATTGACAAGCAAGAATACACTCGCGTCTCTCAAGTTGCTACCAACCTTCAAATGCTTGCCTTTGATACGCAAATACCATTCCTTGTGCTTTCAAGCCTGAAGAAGCTCGATGCTAAAGATGAGCCATCGCTTGACTGGTTCCGTGGCTCTGGAGTAGTTGGCTATGCGTCCTGGGCAGCACTGATACTCACAAAAGGTGAGATTGATACCCCTCAATTCAAAGAGGTTGCGCTGCACACAGTTAAGAACAAAGCAGGTAGAACTGGCATTTTAGTGCCCGCAAAACTAAAGGGCGCATATTCAACATTTATTCAGAACGGAGGTGTTTCTATTGCCTAAGCAGGTCAAATATCTTCTATGCCCCTTCACAGGCTCTGAGTGCGCTTCTACGTGTGCCTTGGCTGGAGTTATTGAGGGCAAAAGAGTTTGCGCCTTAGCGTGTCTCTCAGAGGGCGATAAAGCGATATTTAAGCGAAACGCACACGCTCCAAATGTATCGGAGCGAGAACTGAAAAAAGAGGAACTAAGAGAGCGAGCAGAAATGACTCGCTCTCTTTATGAGAAAGGAGAGTTGAAGTGAACGGGTTTAGTAGACAAAGCTATGAAGAACTAGATCACTCCCCTTTTACTAAAGAGGAGATTGCAATTATCGAGCGCGAAGTTCCCAAGCATGGTCCTACTTGGTCAGGCTTCAAACGCCTTATGCCTAACCGCTCAATTACTGATATTAAGGTGTTTGCAAGGAGCAGAGGGCTCAAGAGCACAACAAGTCTCACACGCTCTCACAGAATCTGGAGCGAGAAGGAAGACGCACTCATTGTTGCAATTCTAGAGACGCTTTCCAAGAAGCTACAACGCGAGCCACAGATGGTTTGTAATCATGCGTACAGACTCTTTAGTCAGAGGGAGAAGCTCAATGAGCAAGCGTAGAAAACAAGATGAAATAAATGTTTCATCTCTTTCATCATCTCAGAAAAGAGGGAGACGGACATACCAGTCATGGACTTGGTCAGAGCTTGAGACGCTTTGGCGCAATCCCTCAATGACTGCCAAGGAACTACACGAGCTTATTCCAACGCATTCCGTACAAGCAATCACTATGGTGCGCCACCGTTACGGAAGGTATCGCACAGAGGGCATTGTGCCTTTATGCCAGAAGTGTGGGCAGCATCCTGTGTGGGTTGATGCAGAAGATGCGAAGCGTTGGGGGCTCTGCAAGGAGTGTGCGCTTGATGAGCGTGAGTACTTGAGAAAGCACACGCAAGAGCTTGAGCGCAAGCAGAATTTGGAGCGTCAGCTTGCCTTTAAGATGAAGAGGAAGAAGGAGCGAAAAGCAAAGGTCAAAGGCATTGAAGACGCAACCACTCACAAATGCAAATCATGAGAAGTATGTGCTTGCTAGAGTTGCTGGCAAGAGCCAGCGACAGGCAATGCTGGAAGCTTATCCGCACCGCTCAAAGTGGAAGCCAGATACTGTTGACCAAGCTGCTTGCAGACTTGAAGCTGACAGCAAGATAAAAGCAAGGCTTCAAGACCTCCAAGAACGCGCTTCAAAGAAAGTAACTATCACCCGTGCTCAAGTCTTAAATGGCATGGGCAAAACGTTTGCAATGGCGCAGGAGTCTATTGCTGACTCAGGTGTGAACCAGACTGCTGTCACTGCTATCTCATCCATTGGCAGGACACTCTTAGACGCAATTCCAGAAGATGTGGAAGAAGAAGAGAAGCCATTCGTGGCAGACTTCGCCCTTCTCTTAGCACCACCGTTTCTCTCACTGCATAGAGCTATTGCTCAAGACGCAGGAGGTGAATGGTGGCTAAGAGGGGGGCGTTTTTCTTTGAAAAGCTCCACGGTCTCTCTAGAGATCATGCAAGGGCTTATGGAGCATAAGGACCGCTCCGCATTCATCATGCCAAAGATTGGCAAAGACATTGGAGACGGTGTCTTTGAGCAAATGCTTTGGGCGATTGACAAACTGAATATCCGCGACGAATGGAGAGCTTCTAAGAGCCCGTACAAGCTCACGCGCTCCGCAACTGGTCAAGTCATTACCTTCCGTGGTGGTGACCATACGCAGAAGACAAAGGCAATCAAAGCACCTAATGGCACGTACTACGCCTATCAGTGGTTCTCTGAGGTCGACCAGTTCAATGGCTGGGGAGAGCTCAGAACGGTTATGCAGTCTGTCACTCGTGACGCTCCAGAAGGCTCTGTGTACTTCCGCTTCTTCGACCACAACCCACCACGCTCTCGTGATGCGTGGGTTAATGAGCACGTCTCTACCATGCTCTCAACACACCCGGAGCGCGTCATTGAGTCAAGCTACCTCGATGTGCCACATGAGTGGATACCGGAGCAGGTGCGCAAAGACGCTGAAGCACTCAAGGAACTTGATGAGGAAGCATACCGTCATGAGTGGCTGGGAGAACAGGTTGGCTTTGGCTCTGAGGTCTTTACTCGTGTTGAGGTGAGAGACATTACATACGAGGAGCGCAAAAAGCTTGAGTACCACTACTATGGCGTTGACTGGGGCTTCTCACAAGATCCATTCGCTTGGGTGAAGATTGCTTACGACACAAAGACTCGCACGCTCTACATCCTAGACGAGTTCGTAAAGTGTGGACTCTCTAATCAAGATACCGCTGAGCTCGTAAGCGAAAAGCTGGGTAATGCTTTGAAAGATGGCGAAGACATCATTGAAGACGCTGAGCCATACGCCACAGTGTGGTGCGACTCGGCAGAGCCAAAAAGTATTGCTGACTTCAAAGCTAATGGCATTAACGCCCGTGGTGCACTTAAGACAGGAGCGCACAACATCCACAACTCAATCAAGTGGCTGCAGTATCGCTCAAAGATTGTCATTGATTCCAGCTGCACAACTGCAGCACGAGAGTTCAGCAATTACTCATATGTGATGACAAAGGACAACCAGCTCACAGGGCAGTTACCAGACGCTGATAACCACACTATCGACGCTGTGCGTTATGCGTGTATGACGCTTATCAATGACAGAAGCTTGACGTAAGAGAAGGGGTCTCACCTTGTCGAAGATTACTATCCAAAAGCCAGAATGGGCACTCAGATACCTAAAGAAGCGCAAGTTTACGCCTGACACCTCAATGGATAAGTTCCAGCAGCTGTGGTGGGGATGGTTTACGCATGATAATGAATATTACAAGCAGCCTTACATCATCAACAATGGTGCTGACTCATATGACAGGCTCTCAATCAGTCCAGCTTCTATGGTTGCAAGTGAGATTCCAAGCCTTGTCATGAACGAGGGCACAATCCTTTCAAGCTCTGAAGATGCAGTAAATGACTGGCTAGAGCGCACGATTCCAAACTTTGTAGACGAGCAAGCAGAGTTTATCAGTACCGTCTTTGCGCTGGGTGTTGGTGCATGGGTGGCTAACTTCCACGGATACGAAGGCAACGTCTCAACCAGTATTGATTCTATGAAGGCATGGCAGATTATCCCGCTTCTGGGTGATGGCTGTGCATTCATTTCCAAGGTAACTGTGAACTCTAAGCTCTACGACCAGTTGCAGCTTAGATACTTCAACCAGGGAACACAGTCCCATGTGGTAGAGACGCTTCTCTTTAACTCACAGAACCGCATTACTCCTGTTGAGGTTGAAGGCATTACTGGCTTTGTCGATACCAAGCAGCCACTGCCAACATACGCGCTTGTAAAGCCAGCTAAGTACAACGCTCATGACGAGCTCACACCACTTGGCGCATCAGTCATTGAAGATATCTGCGACTCTTGCAGACTGGTAGATGAAGCGTTTAACCAGATGTACTGGCAGGTTAGAGTTTCACTGCCAAAGATGATTGTTGATGAGCAAGCTATTGTGCGTGACAAAGACGGCAAGGCTAAGTTTGTCAACACTATGGACCAAATCATGTTCGCACCAATCTCTGCTGGCATTAGTGCAGAGTCACCTATGACGGTCTACAACCCTGATACGCACATTGATGATATGGTTACCGCATTCAACAATGCTCTTGCTGTCCTGGGCTTTAGAACTGGCTTTGGTGCGGGATATTGGTCATTCACGCTGGGACAAGGACTCAAGACGGCAACAGAGGTTGTCAGCACCAACGCAACGCTTATTAGGACCATTAGAAAGCACGAGCACTCTATTGAGAACTCGGTAAGAGATCTTGTCCAGGGCGCGTTCGCTGCTGAGTGCGCAATGAACGGCTACAGAGTAGATGAGCCTGTACCGGTTGACATTTTGTGGGATGACTCGGTTATCTCGGACGATAAGGCAGACCGCGACATGATGAAGGATGACATTGCGCGTGGTCTCTGTCCCAAGTGGAAGTACCTCGTCAAATACCAAGGCATGAGTGAGGAAGACGCAAAGGCATTTACTAGCGAGACTGGCGGAGTAGCACTTGACGCAGACCTTGGTGAGTAAGTATGAAACCGACTGAAGAAATCGCTGTGCGTCTCGTAGGGGGCGCACAGTCTGCTTATGTACAGGAACTCTCCTACTTCTTTTTGAACCTGCTTGATGAGGTAGTACGTACCAACGGCGCAGTTATCAGAGGTCGAGAGATTGCAGACTTTGAGCGTCTCTCTAGGCTCTCTCGCGAAGAAGCTCTCGCGATCTACTACAAGTACCGCCCAGCAATCGACAAGCAAACACGTGAGGTCCTAAAGACTGCGCTTAAAAAGACTGATGACGCGCTCGTAGGTCAGTTTGTACGAGCGATGGGCTCACGCCGTCACATGACTAATCTCGCAACTATCATCGCTGCTCAGACAGCGCAAGGCATGAATGAGGTCCTTGAGCGTCAAAACATCGCCCTTGCCAAAGACCAAGCAGCACTCTGGTATGACGTGACCGCTGAAGCAATCGCCCGTCATCAAGCAGGAGAGCCAACACGTGCTGTTATGGAGCGTGGTGTTACAAGGCTTGCTAACTCTGGATTAGAGACGATTGACTACATCAGTGGCACTAAGACAACTATTGACGCAGCTCTAAGACGCCATATTGTCTCCCAGGCTAACCAAGCAAGAAACCGCCTACTCATGCAGCGTATGGATGAGTGGGAATGGGACTTGGTATTCGTTGACGCTCACTTTGGAGCACGTCCAAGCCATGCTGAATGGCAAGGCAAAGTGTACTCAAGAAGTGGCAGGAGTACTGAATACCCCTCTCTTGTCGATGCCACAGGCTATGGCACCGTAACAGGACTCTGTGGAGCTAACTGCTATCACTACATGACACCTTATGTTCCTGGATACTCACAGCTACCAGACATGGACTACTCAGAGCAAGAGCGCATCACAGGTATGACCAGTGATGAGTACTACGCAGCTACGCAGAAGCAGCGCAGATATGAGCGTCTCATCAGAAGCCAGAAAAGAGAGATCTCTTACCTTCAAGAGGTAAGGGCAGACGCAGTAAAGCAGCGCATTAGACTTGGCGAGCTGCAAGACAAGCTGCGCCAGTTCACGCATGACAATCACCTGCGCCGTGATTATGAGCGTGAGCGTGCCTGGGCAGTAAGTAAGCAACCTAGAGCGTTGAGCGCACTATCTGCATCAAGTGGACAAAGGAAAGAAAAGGGTAAAAAATACAAAGCCATTAAAAGAGCTGTTCAATCTAAAGACGCAATATTCTTTTCAACAAAAAGCTCATATGACAATCTTCTTAGAAACTCAACAAGGATAATTAGTCATCGCTTAAATGGAGAGCGTTATGTGATTGGAGCGCACGGAACACCTCACTCAATCCAAATTTATGAGATTAGTAATATTGATGCTGAAATGCTTGCAAAAATTATTAAAAACAGGAAGGACCATAACGGTGAGCCCATCCAATTAATGTGCTGTTCAACTGGCAATAATTATGATGGGACTTGTTTCGCCCAAGAATTAGCAAATCTAACTAAAGTTGATGTGTATGCGCCACCATCTGATATATATATTGAAACTACTGGTAGATACTATATCCTCTCAGAAAGTGGTACACTATACGGAGAAAATGCCTTAGTTAAATTTTCACCTAGAACGGAGGGCTAAATGGATGCTAAAGAAGTGAAAAAGATTTGCGATTTCCTCGCGTCTTTACCAATAGGGGCAGTTACTTCCGCTTATCTTATTGACCCTCTTACAAATGCAACGATACAGCAAGGCTTTGCTGCACATCATATTGGCGATAAAGTAGTAACCGACCAAAACATTTTGAACTATCGAGCTGGCGTGGAACAGATACCGGACTTTGCGCTTGAATATGCCAAGCAACATATGAAGTAACTCCTAACCCCGCAATAAGCGGGGTTTTCTTTTAGCTGTTAACACTCACAGACAATTCTTTCAGCGCAGGAAAAGGACCTGCGATTGACTGAAAGGATTTGGTCTATGCATCGTACTCTACGCAGGAAGCCCAGTCCCAGGACCATGTAGTAGAAGAGGAAGCAACTTCCCAAGACTCTGCTGCAAGCGAGGACACAAGCGCAAACGTCAATACCCACAAGCTAGAGCGTGACTTGGCTAACCGTGAGAAGCGCATTAAAGAGCTGGAAGCAGAGCTCGCAGAGTCCAAGAAGTCTATGGCTTCTTCTGATGAGCGTATCTCTGCTATTGAGAAGCAGCTCAAAGACTCACAGGAAGCCAAGGAGAAGGCAGAAGTGGAAGCAAAGCTTACTTCTGCTGGCTGCATTGACTTGGAGCTTGGTAGAGCTGCTCTTGCTGCTCTAGAGGGTGACGTTTCTAAGCTTAAAGAAGCAAAGCCATATCTCTTCCAGTCTGAGCCAAAGAGCGTAAACACTACCGGCAAGCCCGCTGGCAGCTCTTCTGGCATTGCTCGCAAC
>QWBZ01000525.1_pt1 | contig 12770 bp, 10 predicted proteins | sample 1972441 | NCBI WGS metagenome assembly QWBZ01 (sample SAMN09866721, study PRJNA288562) | Human oral metagenome isolate term6_saliva, whole genome shotgun sequencing... | isolation source: mouth | host: Homo sapiens | place: USA: California
GCTATCTGTTGCATCATAAAGAGCGTAAGCCCCACAAAACCAAAACCGTAACCGAAGTATTCGCCTACGATACCACAACCGATAACTATCAAACTGGTAGGTTGAAAATAAGCGAAAAGTAGATATACTACAAACGGAATGTTGAAAGCACAAGCTAAGGTAAAAAGAGCTTTGCGAAGCCCTACAACCGACACAAAATAGCCAGCTACTATAGACCCTACGATGAAAGCTGCCGTACCCGCTGTGCCGTATACCAATCCGTATTGCTCGTTAGAAAGCCCTAAGCCGCCTACCTCTATGCTGTCTTTTAAGAAGCCTGTGGCGTTGAGTAAAGCTCCACCTGTACGATAATCAGGCTGTTTTCTATCTTCCCATTTTTGGAAAGAGACATCGGTAAAACCACCTTTATCAAAGCTTTCTTTGAAAAAGGCGAGGCACTCCCTTTCGGCAATAATAAACATGCCTTTTTTAATCTCTTTGCCCAAAGCTATAAAATCTGGTGTAGGAAAATTATGTTCACTCATTAAATCAGTATTAAAGTAGGTTTAATCTTTTTTTGGTTATTTAAAAAATAGTTGTATATTTGCAATATAATCGCGGGAGGTGGGAGACCCCTACCGCTACCACAACAAATCCCTGACTATGGTTAGGGATTTGTTGATTTTAGACTTTCCAATTTTCTAATAATGGAAATATAATCGTCTAATAATTCATCTTTTGTAAAAGAAATAGCCTTATTTCCATTGACAAAATAAATCTCGTATAACCAATTTTTATCCTTAAAGTTCATAATTTTACCTTTTAAGTTTTTAGTTATTTCATTTGCTTTCCAATTCTTAAATTTAGTAATGTCATAAACAATACTTTGATTGCCTTGTTTTCTTGCGGTTTCCAAATTACTTCTAATACTCGTATAAGAACTTGTTTCTTTTCTATCCGCTATCTTTCCACTTATCTCATACTCTGGGTTTTTATGATTTTGGATATTGATATGCGCCCTAATTTTCACATCAATACCAAGTTTATCTACAATAACCATAGCAGTTTCCACATTAGGGATAAGGTCCTTTTCATCGGCAAAGGGGCTTACAAATACTTTCTTTTTGTGTTTTCCGTGATAGGCGATTTCCATCGGCATATTGTATTTCATCAGCTCGGCATTTATTTTTGCTTTGTGGTCTTTGTTTAGGAGCTTAAAGAAAGTCCCTTTGGAGGTCAAAATTTCTTCATCAAGGGCGGTATTTCCGTGAAATTCAGGTTTTACAGTTTTATCTTCAAAAGTCCCTTCCGAGACTTTTTCCGCAGTGTTCATCACGGTGCAGCGGCATCGCCACCCATTGGGTGGATAGTAAGTTTTCCAAAAGGGGTCATCAATGGGTTTTACTACGCCATTGAGGGCAGCGTGTTCTGGACGCACACGGCTATCTCTCACGGTTCTATAAACGAGATTGGGATAATATTCTTTTTGTTCTAAAAATTTATTCCAAAGATGAGCCATTTGTGCTCCACGCTTGGCGGTTTGATATTCGGCTTGTAGGTAGTTTCTATTGAATAAAATATTGGCTTTCCTTACATCTTGCATAAACTGGTGTTCTGGCTTTATTCTTCCGTTTTTATCTAAAATTAAACTATTGATATACTCCAATTCAGTGAGTGTTTTTGCGGAGGAAAATTGCCAAAGATTCTTCTTGAATTTTTGGATAAGTGACTTTGGCTCTTTATAATCATAATCCACCCATCTTTGCCCAAATTCTTCCTTTACAGGCTGGGAAACATCATTATAAATCTGCTCTATCAAATCTTTATCCAAATCCGAAGGCCTAATGTCTCCATTTTGAAGCTTTTGGCTAATTTCTTCTATCAATTTTGTATAATTCGAAAGGTCGAGAGCCACAGGCTCCGTTTTATCACAACATACATCATGATAAACGCTCTCCATTTCCATAAAAAAGGAACGGAGGAATAAAAATTTATTCAGATTTAATCGGTGTTTCATAGATTATATTTTCTTTAATTCCCAAAATTGGAATGCCCGTTTTACGCTCAATATATTCAGGGTCTATATGGAATTGAGTGCCGAATTTTACCACCAAATCGGCTAATTTTGTGGCGTCAAAAACTTCTGCATTAATTAAAAATTGTGTCCTTGCTGGGGATATGGAACTTTTGGAAAATGATGCTTCTATTTACACAGGAGTATTGGATATATTGGCGAATTTACTTTCTGCATCAAAGGCTGAGCTAAAAAAAGTATAGAGTCGGCTCTTCTTAATGAAGAGGAGTTCGACTACTTTGAAGGAATAGATGCGTTGATTTTTTATCACTTTAAGAAAAATCCAGACTTAATGGACGATGAAGAATACATACAACATTACAAAGCGATTGATTTTCAACAAAAAATACAAAATATTAATATTTACGCTTCTGTAAAAAAAGCTCTCGTAGAAGTAATGAATGAAATGTTTAGTAAAGGTTAAGATTTTTTGATAATTCCTAAATCTTGAAGTATTGCACCTATAACCGCCACAAAAGTAGCAATGGCAGCTAAACCTATCCAAAGCATTACAATGAAGCCAAATATACAGAAAGCCACCATAAAAATATAACCTACAATATCTAATAACATTTGAGTTAATTTTTAACAAATATAAAAAAATAAAAATGAATTATACAACAACTTGGACACTAAATCTTATATCTAATTCTGTTACAAAAGGATTGGAAAAGATAAGTTCTGCTACAAATTTTTTAACAGAGCGAATGTCTAAATTGGGAGATTGCATTAAAAGAGTTCAAGCCATAGACCTTATGGCGATTGAAAACTCTGTTCAAAATGTAAAAAATGGAATTCAAAGTTTTACGGATTTAGCTGTAAAAAATGAGAGTGCTTTGGCAGAAGTTTCTGCTATTACAGGGGTTTACAGGTGAAGAATTAGATAAATTAGGAGGCAAGGTAATGAATAATATATTTTGGTATGTTTTTTCTATTAGCAAATTAAAATTTTGCTTTTCATTTTTCAAATAATTATCTTTGCTAAAATTTTTAAACAAAAATGAGCAATAGACCAATTTCAGACTTCATTGAAAAGTATTTCCTACACTTCAATGCAGCAACATTAGTAGATGCCTCTAAAGGCTATGTAGCACATCTAAAAGATGGTGGTAAAATGATGATAACTCTAGCAGGGGCTATGTCTACCGCCGAAATGGGGAAAATATTGGCTGAAATGATACGCCAAGATAAAGTGCAAATAATATCTTGTACAGGTGCTAATCTTGAAGAAGATGTAATGAACTTAGTGGCTCATTCTCACTATAAAAGAGTACCAAATTATAGAGACCTTACTCCTGAACAAGAAAGAGAATTACTTGATAATCATTATAATAGAGTAACGGATACTTGTATCCCTGAGGAGGAAGCGTTTCGTAGATTACAAAAACATTTGGAAGATGTATGGTTTGCCGCTGAAGCAAAAGGAGAAAGATATTTTCCTCACGAATTCCTCTATCAAGTAGTGAATTCTGGCGTACTAGAGCAATACTATGAAATAGACCCAAAAGACTCTTGGATTGTAGCTGCTGCCGAAAAAAATCTACCAATTGTAGTACCAGGCTGGGAAGATTCCACTACGGGGAATATTTTTACATCTAATGTGATTAAAGGAAAATTAAAAGCTGATACCGTAAAATCTGGTATTGAGTATATGATTTATCTAACAGAATGGTATAGAGCAAATTCTGGTGGTAAAGGTGTTGGTTTCTTCCAAATAGGAGGTGGTATCGCAGGGGATTTTCCAATCTGTGTAGTACCGATGATGTACCAAGATTTGGAATGGGAAGATGTGCCTTTCTGGGCTTATTTCTGCCAAATTTCAGATTCTACGACTTCCTATGGGTCTTACTCAGGAGCTGTACCAAACGAAAAAAACACATGGGGAAAATTAGATATAGACACACCAAAATATATTGTGGAATCTGATGCTACTATCTGTGCTCCGCTTATGTTTAGCTATATTTTAGAAAATTCATAATTTTATAATTTTTTAATTGATTAATTTACACCTTTAAAGATGTTTGGCATTTTTAGAGGTGTTTTTGTAATTTTAAAAACTTCAAATGAATAAAAATATTTTTCTATTTTCGTGTGTAGCATCGATTTTTGTGAATGCTCAAAGTAATTTTTATTCCTCAGAAACAAAAGAAAATCCCCTCAAAACGGGAACTTTTTACAAAATAAAAGTAGATAAATCTGGGGTGTTCAAGATTACAAAAAAATTCCTTACTGAGAATGGAATTAACCCTAATAATATCAATCCGAAACATCTACGAATCTATGGAAATGGAGGTGCAATGCTCCCTGAATTTAATCAAGATAAGCGATATTCAGCGATGCAAGAAATTGCTATACAAGTAGTAGGAGAGGATGATTCCGTATGGGATGATTCCGACTATGCATTATTCTACGCTAAGGGAGCCGATGCCTACAATCTTTATGGGAATTTCGGAAATGGTAGTCACCGACGCGAGACACGAGCAGACCCTACCGCCCATCTGAAAAATATTTATGAAGATTTTGCCTATTATTTTTTGACATTTGACAAGGGTGAAGGAAAAAGAATCATCGAGGATAATACGCCCATCAATAATACACATGAAGTAATCACTAAATATGATGATTATCAATTTATTAATAATGATAAAATCAATTTAATGAAAGTAGGAAGGGTATGGGCAGATGAGATTATTAACAATAAGAAAACAATTTCATTTCAACTAAAATCAGAACTATTACCCACAGACAAAATTCAATACAGATTCTCAATAATAGGATTAGAAGCAGGTGGAAATAGCTATAAATATAATATCAATGGTAATAATGAAAAGAGCACTTCTACGAATGTAAGTTCCCCATCTTTTAATTATTTGATAGAAAAAGGGACGGTAACGAATCTTTCGGGTAAAACCATTAATCTGAATCTTGAGAGTAATACGAGTACCAATCCTAACGGGGCGTTTTATTTCAATTATTTTGAAGTGAAATACAAGCAAGATTTAGTATTCAATGGAACTCAGATGAATTTCCGTTCCTACGAAATTGATGAAAATTTGGGAGATACTTATCATTTTTCTATTGCTAATGTTGGCAATTTGGAACAAGTTTGGGATATCTCCGATATTACCAATGCTAAAAGAAAAATCAATCAATCTATCAAAAACACATTTGATATTGCTTATGTTGCTAATAACCAAGAGTTTAATAATGAATTTGTAGCTTTTAATCATTCTTCGGCTTATATTCCGAGTTTTGTAGGTCGTGTGGCTAATCAAGATTTACATTCTCTACAAAATATTGATTATCTTATCATTACGCGTAAAGATTTTATTCCGCAAGGACAGCGGTTGGCTAATTATCACGCTACACACGGCAATCTAAAAACAGCAGTGGTAGATGTGGAGCAAATATACAATGAGTATAGTAGTGGTAGTCAGGATATTACGGCGATTCGGGATTTCATAACTTCATTAAATAATGAAAATGGAGGACTTAAATATGTCTTAATTTTAGGAGATTCCAGCTACGACTTTAAGGATAGATTATCAGGGAATGATAATATTATCCCAAGTTACGAAAGTGAATATAGTGCAGATTTTGATAACTCATTCGTTACAGATGATTATTTTGTAATGACAGGTCACCAGCTATATACACAATTATACAACAACTTACCTAATATACCAATCGGGCGACTCCCAGCATCGGATTTGTCAGAGGCTAAATTATTAATTGATAAGACTTTGGCTTATTATGGTGCTTTGGAGGGGCAGTCTTCGCCTTTCGGAACTTGGAGAATGAATTTGGATTTTGTAGTAGATGACGATTCCGAAGGCCGAAGCTCTGATAATAATGGGATACATGGTAATTTTCATGATTTGATAGATGATGGTATACGAAATATTTTTGAAAATAGACAAAAGCCAGAATACAATATTAAAAAACTTTACTTCGATACATTTCCAGCCTCAGTATCTTCTGGTGGGCAACGATATCCTCAGATTAATCAAGCTATTGTAAATGATATGTCCAATAGTCTCTATATTTCCTACTTTGGGCATGGAGGTATTAACCGATGGGGGCAAGAGACTGTTCTTAGTTTCAATGATATTAATCAATTCAACAATTATAATAAATCGTATAGCCGTTTTCCAGTAATATCTACTATCACCTGTGAGTTTAATTTATGGGATGACCCTAAGACCTTCTCTGCGGGAGAGCAAATCGTGAAGCATAAAAATGGAGGTACTGCTACGATGATTACTTCTAGCCGTTCCTTAGGAGTTTCTTATGGACGAGGATTCAATAATATACTCACGAAGCATTTATTTAGTACCGATACTAATGGTGATTTTAAAGCAATGGGAGATGCTCTACTTGATGCAAAAAAAGAATATAATATACATACCGATCACCTGAAAGTAAATTACTTAGGCGACCCAGCAATGAAATTAAGTCGCCCAAAAGAGCTCATCAAAATAACCAATATTGAGACTCCTATTCAAGGAAAAATCCGAGCTTTGGATAAAGTGAAAATCACAGGGCAAATACTAAAAGAAGATAAAACGAATTTGGATGAGACTTTCACAGGGAAAGTGGCAATTAATATTTTTGATAAACCTACTAAAAAGAAAACACTAAATAATGACAATGCAAGTGGTATGCTTCCCCTTTTGGAATTTTCCGAAGAAGGAAATCCTATTGCGAAAACCTCAGGCAAAGTAGTAAATGGCGTCTTTGAGGTAGAGTTTTTCATTCCAAAAGATATCAATTTTAATGATGGTGAGGGGCGAATCCTTGTCTATGCAGATAATTTTGATACGGCGAAATCACAGGCTCATGATGTATATGCAAACACTTTCATACAAATTGGAGGTATCAACCCTGATGGAATTAATGATAATACCCCGCCTAAAGCTAACATTTATATGAATAATACTAATTTCGCGAATGGTGGGATTACCAATAGAAACCCGCAATTGCTCGCTTGCTTGTCAGATGATACCGGTATCAACTCCACAGGGACGGGGATAGGACATGATATTACAGCGATTTTAGATGGTAAAGTAATAGATACTATATTACTTAATGACTTTTTTATGGTTGGTGAAGGTAATGGATGTAATCATACTTCTAATAATTTTCAGAAGGGAAGTTTGCTCTATCCGTTCCGTAATTTGTCGGTAGGACAACACGAGTTGGTATTTAAAGTTTGGGATATAAACAATAATTCTACAACTACTTCGTTAAATTTCATAGTAAAGGATGAAAACGATCAAAAATTGCAAATCAATAGACTACTGAATTGGCCTAATCCTTTTACGAATAAAACTTACATTCAATTTGAGCATAATTGTGATGATGTCCTTGATGTAAGTACACAGATATTTACCATTACGGGGAAATTAGGGAGATCACTATACACAACTATTGATGCTGAACCATTCCTACAAGGCTACCGAACGCCTAAGTACAGCATAGAATGGGATGGAAGAGACGATTTTGGTAACAATGTAGCTAAGGGAACTTATATTTTCAAAGTATCTGCAAAAGCAAAAAATCAAAATAAATGTATAGGAACTGCTATTGCAATAGAAAAAATGGTAAATTTAAAATAAAAATATTATATTTGTACCTTAAAAGAAAAAATAATTTAGAAATTAAATAAAAAATATATAAAAAATGAACACAGCAACTAAATTTTTTGTAGGTCTATCATTAGGTATAGGAGTTTTTTCTTTCGCTCAAGAAAATGTAAGACCAGTACTCACAGGAGCGCCATTCCTTAGAATAGCGCCAGATGCTCGTTCAGGAGGTTTGGGAGACCAAGGGGTAGTTACTTCCTCTGATGCGTTTTCTCAATATTGGAATGCTGCGAAATATCCTTTTAGTACAACTACTTCTTCCGTAGGGGTGAATTATACACCTTATATGAGTAAATTAACTAATGATGTCTTCCTTTTGTATGGGGCATTTCATAAGTTTTTAGGTCAAGAGGAACGCTCCACAATATCGGCGAGTATTTATTATTTCAATATGGGAGAGGTTAATCTCAACTCTCTTGTTGGTTCAGAAATAGTAAATGAAGGAAAGGTAACGCCTGCCGAGTTTGCTATTGATGTGGCTTATGCCTTGAAATTGGCAGATACTTACTCAATGGCTGTTACAGGTCGTTTTATCCGTTCAGACTTTGGTTCTTTCGGTGGAAATAGTACCCTAAAACCAGCAAATACATTCGCTGTAGATGTAGCAGGATATTATCAATCTGAAAAACACCAAAGTTTTGGTGGCTACGAAGGTAGAGCGAAAGGTGGTTGGTCTATCCAAAATCTTGGACCTAAATTAGACTATTCAGGAGGTGAAAACTCTCGTTCTTATCTTCCTACAATGGCAAGATTAGGTGCTGGATATGATCTGTATATTGATGATACAAATAAAGTAGGTGTGTCTGTAGAAGCATCTAAATTACTCGTTCCAGGGGCGGTAGAAACAACAAATGCTACAGGTTTTACAACATATGAAATCCCAAATGTAGGTGTTTTGGAAGGTGTTGGTAAATCATTTTCTAATAAGAAAAGCATAATGTATTCTGGTGCTGTTGAATACTCTTACGATAATTCTTTCGCTGTTCGAGGAGGTTATTTCCACGAAAGTAAAGAACAAGGCGGACGCCAATTTGCTACAGTTGGTGTTGGTTTCAAATATCAGTCATTTGCATTAGATATGTCTTACCTTATCAATACTTCGAAAGTAAATTCTGCATTGGATAATACATTGAGATTCGGTCTTACTTGGAATTTTGGTAACGAAACTTCTAACGCAGAACATTAATACATTACAAATAATATTATCCCTCACCATTACTATTGGTGAGGGATTTTTTATTGATTAAAATTATTTATCTTGAAAATAAAATTTTAATAAATCTAATGTTTCCATTTTATGTTGCACCCCATACTTGGGCGTTGGTTTTCGTCTTGTAGTTCGCCTGCAAGTAAATTTTCGAAAGCGACAATAAGGTCTTCTCCCGTTACCTCCTTATTATTACCTGGTCTAGAGTCGTCCATCTGCCCACGATATACGAGGTCTAATTTTTCATCAAAGAAATAAAAATCTGGAGTGCAGGCAGCGTCGTATGCTTTCGCTATACTCTGGCTCTCATCAAAAAGATATGGGAATTCAAATCGTTTTTCAATCTGGAATTCTATCATTTTCTCTGGTGAATCAGCAGGATATTTCTCTATATCATTAGAATTAATAGCTATGAACTCAATTCCTTTATCTTGATAGTCTTCATAGAGCTCGGTAAGTTTGTCTATGATATGCAACACAAATGGGCAGTGGTTACACATAAAAACTACCAAAGTTCCCTTTTTGCCTTTTAGACTTTCCAAAGATTGTATTTCATTAGATTTTGAAGGATTTGGAAGTTCAAAATAAGGAGCTTTCGTTCCTAATGCCAACATATTAGATGGTGTATTTGCCATAATTTTCTATTTTTATTAAAATTTAAAATCAAATGTATCTAAAAAAGATATAACGACCAAAAAAATATTCATCTAAACTTTCCGTAATTTCTTTGTAAGGAATTCCATACTCTCAGCAAAGGCTGTTTGGTAATCTACCCAATGAATGTTTTCTTCCTTACGATACCAAGTCAATTGCCGTTTTGCAAATCGTCGGGAATTTTTCTTAATTTCGGATATAGCAAAATCTAAATTCCACTCGCCACGGAGGTATTTAAATATTTCAGTGTAGCCGACAGTTTTCAATGCAATTAGGTCGTTATCAAATTTTTGTAAAGATTTAACTTCATCAATAAGTCCGCTTTCAATCATTTTATCAACACGGAGGTTAATCCTTTCATAAATAGTCTCTCGTGGTGCCTTTATACCGATACGAATCGTTCGAAACGCTCTTTTGGGTTTCTGCTGAGAAATTAGATTAGAGTATTTTTTTCCTGTTTGCCACATTACATCAATAGCTCTCAGAAGCCTTCTTGGATTGTTCAAATCTACATTTTCAAAATATTTTTTATCCAAATTTTTGAGAAGTTTTTGTAGTTCTTCAATTCCTTCATTTTGCAAAATAGAGACTAATTTTTGTTGATTTTCTTCATTAGATTCTGGTAGGTCATTCAACCCCTCTATAAGAGCCTTTTCGTACATCATACTTCCCCCAACGAGTATTAAAGTATCGTATTTTTGGAAAAGTTCTTGGGTTTTTATCAAAGCATCCAATTCATATTGACCTATAGAATAATAATTCTCCACGGATAAATTTCCAACAAAATGATGAGGTGCTAATGATAGTTCTTCTTCTGTGGGAGATGCCGTTCCAATGGTCATTTCCTTAAAAAATTGCCGAGAATCACAAGATAAAATCTCTGTATGGTAGTATCTTGCTAAGTCTATTGCTAATTTTGTTTTGCCAATTCCTGTAGTTCCTACAATGGATATTAAGGTCTTCATTCAATTAATGAATTTGTCAATATTATTAATATTAAAAACTACCTAAAACCACTCATATCTAATTTAAGAGAAAAAAAGTTGGAGTATAAATTGCTCCCGCCTATCCCCGAATTAGAAATATCGTAATCTAATGAAAGTCCCTTATATTTTATCCCAATACCAGCACTCGGCTGAAAAGAAACCTTACTCTGTTGATGGAATGGATTAGTAATGTTCTGAAACTCACTCAACCCAGCTCGCACAAAAATAATATCCTGCCAAGAAAGTTCTGCCCCAAGTGATGGCGAAAAACTCAATACATCAGTAGATACTAAGGTATTTGTCCTCGTAAAATCTATGTGCAAATCCACTTCAGGTGTAAAATTAAGGTCTCTATTAATTTCAAAAGTTCGGCTAACTCCCAAATTGAGAGTTGGCATTGTGAGTTCTATTTTTTCTTTTGAAATAGGGTTTAGTTCCTCACCATTCACTATTGTAGAAAGTTTAGATTGGTTGATTGACCAGAAATTCATTGTTGTAGTAGCATCTTTTAGCATTGCCCCAAAACGCCAGTCTCTATCGTCTTGATAAATAGCCCCCACATCAAAACCAAAACCGAAGGCATTAGCAAATTTCCCTACATTACGATATATTAGTTTTGTATTGAGACCTAAACTAAGTTTATGATTGCCCGAAGGATGGAAACCATAAGAAATAATTCCTGCATAATCAGCTTGAGAAAATTTTGAAATTTTGTCATAGTCTATATTTCCTTCATTATCAATCATCTTTGTTGTATCTAAAATATTATCAACTCCAAATCGAATGACAGATATTGCAAAACTAGAATTCGTATCAATAGACTTCGCGTATCCAACATAATCGTATTTTGCGATACTCTCAAAATATTCGGAATGCATCACTGCTCCTTGCCAATCGCTACTAATATAGGTAAGTCCTGCAGGGTTATGCGTTTGAGAATAAATATCCATCTGGCTGGCAACTACTGCATTTCCCATTGCCAAACCCCTCGCTCCATTGCCTATATTCATAAACTCGTTAGAATAATTACGAATAATCTGTGATTTTCCTAGTAGTGAATAGAATATTGATAAAAAAAACACAATCTTTTTCATTGGAATCTAAAATTAATTCGTTTTCCCGTCTTCTATTTTTTAGGTAATTGATGGCAAAGATAAGAATTTATTTTCGTATAAGATTTGTTCGTAGTTCATTTCTTTGGACTTTACCATTCGATGTTCGGGGAATTTTATTTACAAAAATAATATCCTTCGGTTTATGGAATGACTTTTCGAAGTGAATACCAAATATTATATTTTTCAAATCTATAGACTCTTTTCCTTCAACTATTAAGACAAGCTTATTTCCTAATTTTTCGTCAGGTAGTCCCAAAAATACAACTTCATTAGGTATATGTTTTTTCACTATTTTTTCTAACTCTTCTGGGAAAATTTTAGCACCACCCGAATTAATAACATTATCCACACGACCCAAAAACCTAAATTGCTGTTGATTTTTAATCTCTACCAAGTCATTAGTTACTAGTGTATTATCAACAAGTTTAGGGGCTTCTATACAAAGACAGCCTCTATTGTCTTGTGAAATTTTTATATTTTCTAAAATGGTAAAATAAGTCTCGTCCTGCGGAAAAACCTGTTTCAAAGCAATGTGGGAAAGCGTTTCGGACATACCATAAGTCTCATAAATCTTCGTCTGAGAATCGGGAGGTAATACTTTTCTTATTCGAACTTTTAGACTTTCCGATACACTAGCTCCACCGATTATTAACTTATTGATTAGGTGTATCTTATCCAATGAATTCTCAACCTGTAAGGGGGTCATAGCACAGAAATCAATCTTCTCCTTTAAATCTTCCAACGGAGTAACAGACGGTGTGGTTACAACAATATGAAGTCCTCTGTACAAAGCCCGAACGAGCATCATTTTCCCAGAAATATATTCTATTGGCAAACAGAGCAAGGCTGTATTATTGGGTGATAATTGTAAAAAATTACAAGTCATCTCTGCTGAATGAAGCATTTTTTCCTTAGAAATATTTAAAATTTTTGGTATTCCCGTAGAGCCAGAAGTCTTTATTTGAGTATATTTTTCCTCAGAAAACCAATTTTTAAGAAAAAAATCTATATTTTTTTTTAATGTTTCGGAACAATTTAAATTATTGATTTTTAAATGTTTGTAATTTAATAAATCCATTGCGTTAATTTTTTTTGTAAAAATACGAAAAA
>QWBZ01001060.1_pt1 | contig 12769 bp, 7 predicted proteins | sample 1972441 | NCBI WGS metagenome assembly QWBZ01 (sample SAMN09866721, study PRJNA288562) | Human oral metagenome isolate term6_saliva, whole genome shotgun sequencing... | isolation source: mouth | host: Homo sapiens | place: USA: California
GCTCGCTGCGGGACGTATAAAAGACTGTGTCTTCGGTGTGGGACTGAATGTAAATCAGGAAACGTTCCATAGTGATGCTCCTAATCCCGTTTCTCTCTGTCAGATTTTAGGGCATGAGGTAGACAAAGAAGAACTATTGAAGAAGATAGTCAAGAAGTTCTCAGAATTCTATCAGCTGTTAGAAATGGGCGGATACAATGATGTCAGTGCCATGTATCACGAAGCCTTGTATCGTCGTGGAGGCTTTTATAAATTCCGCGATAGCGATGGCGAGTTTGAAGGAGCTATCGTTGAAGTAGAAGACGACGGGCATCTCATCCTCCGTGATAGTAAGGGTATGATACGAGAATATCAATTCAAAGAAGTAGAGTTTATTATATAATAAGGTGTAAATGGAAGTAAGGAAGTTCCCTCAACACCTCCAACAGCAATAAAAATGGCAAGATTTAAAAGAATACTCTTAAAGCTTTCGGGTGAGAGCTTGATGGGAAAGCAGGGTTTCGGTATCGACCCTGAGCGTCTTAGTGACTATGCTAAGCAGATTAAGGAAGTACATGAAATGGGCGTACAGATTGGTATCGTAATCGGAGGAGGTAATATCTTCCGTGGTCTAAGCGGTAGCCAGAAAGGCTTCGACCGTGTGAAAGGCGACCAGATGGGTATGTGTGCTACTGTTATCAACTCCCTTGCACTCAGTTCAGCACTTGAGGCAATCGGCGTGAAAGCAAAGGTCTTGACTGCTATCCGTATGGAACCAATCGGTGAGTTCTATAGCAAGTGGAAAGCTATTGAGGCTATGGAGGCTGGTTATGTATGTGTTTTCTCAGCAGGAACGGGCTGTCCTTACTTTACTACGGATACCGGGTCAAGTCTGAGAGGTATTGAGATTGAGGCAGATGTGATGCTCAAGGGTACACGTGTAGACGGTGTTTATACAGCCGATCCAGAGAAGGATCCAACGGCAACAAAGTTCTCTGAGATTACATACGACGAGATTTACAATAAGGGACTCAAGGTGATGGACCTCACTGCAACGACTATGTGTAAAGAAAATGACCTCCCTATCTATGTCTTTAATATGGATGTTGTAGGCAACCTAAAGAAGGTGATGGACGGAGAAGACATTGGTACGTTGGTACATAACTAATTCGGAATATATTTCAACGAAGTGTTGTTGCAGCTGGTAGTTGGCTATCTGGCTGCAACAACCTATAAAGTAAAAATCGACGAGAGAACTATTCTTAATCCTAAAAACCTTTTGAACGTAGATTGATAAGAATTTATTGAATATAAATATTAAATATATACATTATATAAAGATATTGGAATAATTTTCTTATCTTTGCAGTTCAAATTCTAATAGTATATGATTATGAAAAGAAGAAATACACTACTTATCCTCTTTACGCTGCTGTTTAGCCTCACAGCTATGGCACAGCAAAACCCTGTTCACTTTTCTGTACAACAGAAGCAGGTCTCTCCAACAGAGGTAGAGGTTGTCTTCTCTGCGAAGATAGACCAAGGATGGCATGTATATTCAACTAATCTTCCAGCCGATGGTCCTACTTCGGCGACTCTACATGTGGACAAGTTGGAAGGTGTGACACCAGTTGGTAAACTAACAGCACGTGGTAAAGAGTTGAATGTCTATGATAAGACTTTCGAGATGAAGCTACGTTATTTCGAGAATAGCGTTGGGTTTGTTCAGCGTTACAAGATAACTGCTAAGACCTATAGCATAAAGGGCTATTTGGAATATGGGGCTTGTAATGATGAGATGTGCTTACCACCAACACAGGTGGAGTTTAATTTCAAAGGTAATGGACCCGCCTCTGCCCCCGCAGCAACACCCACCGCTGCAAGTGCAGAAAACGAGAAAACAACGACAGCTGCTACTGATGTAGCAGCTGATGGTTTATCTGCCCTTACCACAATGGGCGCAGATACAGCTAAGAAAGCTGATGTGTTGTCTGCGGACACTGCAGGGACTGTACAGCAGGCAAGCACACAAGTAAACGCTGATGTTAATCTATGGAAGCCTGTAATCAAAGAGTTAGCAGCCTTCAATAGCACTAAGGATAGCACTAACAGCTCTCTTTGGAGTATCTTCTTTATGGGTATCCTCGGTGGTTTCATCGCTTTGCTCACCCCTTGTGTATGGCCTATGACCGCAAGAAGGGTATACGTGATGCAGTGACATACGGCTTGTCAATCATTGTTATTTACATGGGTTTGGCAACGGTTGTTACTTGGGCATTCGGTCCACAGAAATTGAATGAACTGGCAACAAACGCCCCGTTCAATGTGTTCTTCTTCCTGTTGTTAGTCGTCTTCGCCTTTAGCTTCTTCGGATGGTTTGAACTTCGATTGCCTTCTTCATGGGGTAACGCAGTTGATAATAAGGCTTCTGCAACAACAGGTTTGCTTTCTATCTTCCTTATGGCATTCACCTTGTCATTGGTTAGTTTCTCTTGTACAGCTCCTGTCGTAGGTCTTCTCCTCGTTCAGGCAGCGACAAGTGGCGACTGGGTTGCACCTGCTGTGGGTATGTTTGGCTTTGCTTTGGCTCTTGCCCTACCATTTACATTCTTCGCACTCTTCCCATCTTTGTTGAAACAAGCACCTAAGTCAGGTTCATGGATGAACATGATTAAGGTTGTGTTGGGTTTTATCGAGTTGGCATTCTCACTCAAGTTCTTGTCAGTAGCCGACCTCGCTTACGGTTGGCATATCCTTGATCGTGAGACATTCCTTTCCATTTGGATTGTTCTCTTTGGTCTTTTGGGATTATACCTCATTGGTAAACTCAAGTTTCCTCATGATGATCTCGAACAGAAGGCAATGCCAGTACCAGCTATCATGTTGGGCCTTTGCTCGTTAGCTTTCTCTGTTTACATGCTTCCAGGCCTCTGGGGTGCACCTTGTAAAGCGGTTAGTGCGTTCGCACCACCTATTAATACACAGGACTTCAACCTTGCTCCACAGACCGTGCATGCTACTTATACGGATTATGATGAGGGTATGCGTGCAGCGGCTGCAGCTGGTAAACCCGTCTTGATAGACTTTACTGGTTTCGGATGTGTTAACTGTCGTAAGATGGAGGCATCTGTCTGGACCGACTCACGGGTCGCTGAGAAGCTGAATAAAGACTATGTCCTTATTTCGCTTTATGTAGACGACAAGACTCCATTGAAGCAGCCTGTTGAGGTGAAACTACCTGATGGAACGTCACGTACACTGCGAACTATTGGTGACAAGTGGAGTTATCTGGAACAGACTAAGTTCGGTTACTTGGCTCAGCCATTCTATGTTCCTTTGGATAATGCGGGTAAGCCGTTGAATGGTAGCTTCAGTTTTAAGGAGGATGTACCTGCTTATCTTGAATTCCTCGATAAGGGCTTGGAGAATTATCACGCCAAACAGCAATAATGATATAGGCTGACAACATTGCGCTTAACTATCTCGTAGATAGTATAGAGCCGCATAGTCATGTGTTCTGAAAGAGGTTGTATCAAAAAGACCATTGGAAGGTCTTGATTGATACAACCCTTTGTTCTATTTATACCTGAAGCCTTTACTATCGCACGAGGGGATACGTACTATTTGGTAAACGTACCTTGTACAGATAAAGCATTAGTTTCTTCCATGTTATTTAATGCTTTTAAGAATAAAAAGGTGTAAGGATGAAGATCGTAAGAGGGTGGTCTGTGAGTATATGTCATTTGGTTTGGTAGATGTTAATGTTAAGTGAAAAAATACCATTAAAACGTACATTTGGCTATCAAAAAACAATAATAATGAATAGAATTCTTTATTTTTAATAATAAAGTCGCTTGTATTTTTGTTTTTTTTCGTACTTTTGCAGAATAATAGGTAAATAGGTATAGTCTACCTGTGAAGGTGACTAATTAATAGTATAAATAGTTATAAAGAAGACATTTCTTCTCTCTGAACAATTATTAACGTAAGAGTTTTCGAGTTAAAAAAGGATTGTATTTTCAAGTAACAGAATTTCATAATTTTAGAGAACGATGCAGAAGATTAAATTCCTCCAGCGCGTAATATGTGTTCTTCTATTGAACCTTTTATGCATTGGGCCATTAAGTCTCCCTATGTCAGCACAAGAACTGAATGGTGCAAAAGTAACTCTCTCTATGCATGATGCGACAGTAGAGGATTTTGCTAATGAAGTTGCTAAGCAGACAGGATTGAATGTAAAGTTTGCAGATGATGATGTGAAGGCGTTTAAGGGTGTGTCCCTTGATGTACGCGATCAGTCAGTTTCAAGTTTGTTACTGAACTTGGCAAACCAGTTCCCACTCTCATATACCGTTGAGGGCAACACCTTGACGTTTGCAAAGAAGGAAACGGTGCAACGTAAAGGTGGTGTTCGTGGTCAGGTTACCGATAATAACGGTGATCCTATCATTGGCGCCGTTATCCGTGTGGATGGTGTGAATGGTGGTTATGTGACCGATATTAATGGTGAATACGACATTGTGACCGACCTCAAAGAGGTGCACATGACCGTGTCATATATTGGTTATAAGACAGTTACTAAGACTGTAAAGAATGGTGCTATAGCCAACATCACGTTGCGTGAAGACTCAAAGGAAATGCAAGAAGTGGTTGTGACCGGTTATCAGACTAAGAATAAAAACTCGTTTACAGGTTCTCAGGTAGCTGTAAGTCGTGACCAGTTGATGAATGTAGGTACGAAGAATGTATTGCAGAGTATTGCGAGCTTCGTCCCTGGTATGGTCATCGCAGATGATAACCTCAAAGGTTCTGACCCTAATAAGGTGGCAGAACTCAATATTCGTGGACGTGCCACTTTCGAAGGACAGGCCAATACACCGGTCTATGTGGTAGATGGTGCACAGGTAACAGCAGAGTATGTTGCCGATATGGATATGAACGATATTGAGACCGTAACCGTATTGAAGGATGCTTCAGCATCTGCTCTTTATGGTGCGAAGGCTTCTGCAGGTGTCATCGTTATTACCACAAAGACACTGAAAGGTGGTAAGCTGAAAGTGAACTATAGCGGTACAGTACGTTTGTCAACACCTGATTTGCATGATTACAACTTGTTGAATGCAAGTCAGAAACTTGAGTATGAGCGCCTTGCGGGTTTGTTTACAGACACAAGTCCTGCAACTCAATATACACTTGATAAGGATTATGCACGTATATATAATGACATTCAAAGAGGTGTAGAGACTGATTGGTTGTCTAAGCCATTGCGTAATGCCATCTCTCAGTCACATAGCTTGAGTGTAGATGGTGGTGACGATCGTGCGAAATATAATCTTGGTGTACGTTATGGAAAGGATTCTGGTGTTATGAAGGGCTCTGATCGTACTCGTCTTTCAACCAATTTCCGCCTCTCTTACAATATTGCAGGTAAGTTCTTCGTGTCTAACAGTTCGACACTCTCGTCTGTAACGAGTAACGTGTCACCTTATGGTGATTTCTCAGACTGGGTTAAGATGAATCCTTATGAGAACCCATATAACTCTGATGGACAGTTGCGTTCTTCGCTATATCATGACTTAGCAAACCCATTATACGATGCTTCGTTGGGTAGTTATAGTAATTCAAACAACTTCGACTTCCTTAATACAACTAATATTCAGTTGTGGTTCGGTGAAAAGATACGTTTGGATGGTGATTTCACAATCGACCGTAGCAAGCAAGATAGACGTACTTTTACATCTCCTTTTGCCTATAATGAGATTCGTAACAAGACAGCAGATCAACGTGGTTCACTGACTGATAGTTGGGTAAACACCACTACGTTGCAGGGAAAACTTATGTTGTCATACAACAACTACTTCTTTAAGAAGCTCTTCCTTACTGCAATGGGAGGTAGTAGTATGGAGTCTACGTCAACAGATGCGGCTTCCTATACTTCAATAGGATTCTATTCTGATAAGTTAGGACACCCTGCTTTCGCTACAGCGTATGCTGCAACGCGTCCAAGTGGCTCTGATACACAGACGAGAGGAGTTGGATTCTTTGTTAATGCCAATACGATCTGGGATAATAAATACTTCCTCGATCTTATCTATCGTTATGAGGGTTCATCTCGTTTCGGTAAGAATCAGCGCTTTGCCCCATTCTGGAGTGTTGGTGGTGGATGGAATATTCACAACGAGAAGTTCATGAAGGGCTCGCAAGTATCGCTCTTGAAGCTCCGTGCCAGTGTAGGTTATTTGGGTAACATCAACTTTAACCCGTATCAAGCACTGACTACTTATAGCTATAATAGTTCATATTTCTATGGTAAGGGAACTGGTGCTACGCCAATTACTATCGGTAACCCAGATTTGAAGTGGGAGCGTACGCTGAGTACCAACATCGGTGTTGACTTCACTGCCTTCCGTGGTCGTGTCGACCTTTCAGCCGATTATTATATCAAGAATACTGATAACCTGCTCTTGGATATCACCAAGGCACCATCAGTGGGTGTGACTACTTCACGTGAAAATATTGGTGAGGTGCAGAACTCAGGATTTGAGCTCCGTCTGCGCACCTTCCCAATTCAGAATAAAGACTGGCAGTGGTCGCTCGGTTTAACATACGCTTATAACAAGAATAAGATTAAGAAGATCAGTAATTCTCTGCGTGAACAAAATGAGAAGAACAAGGCTGATAATGGTGTTGCACCACTTCCTATCTATGAAGAAGGTCAGTCTTTAACTGCTTTGAAGGTTGTTCCTTCTGCAGGTATCGACCCTGTAACAGGTCAGGAAATCTTCATTAAGCGTGATGGAACATACACCTTTGTTTATGATTCAAATGATAAGGTAATCTTCGGAGATACCAACCCTATAGGTACAGGATCTATCAACTCTTATCTCACCTATAAGCGTTTTGCTTTGAGCTGCTCATTCTTGTACTCCTTCGGAGGTTCTCTTTACAACGAAACCTTAGCAACAAAGGTTGAGGGAGCTAATCCTAAATACAATGCTGATGAGCGTGTATTAAATGACAGATGGAAGACTCCTGGAACAATAGCAAAGTACAAGCGTATTGACGATACAACTACTCCGTATCAGACATCACGCTTTGTAGAGAAGAATAACTTCCTACGTATGAGCAGTCTCTCGCTCTCTTATGAGGTTCCAACGACCTTTATTCAGAAGTACGGCTTGAAGCGTATGTTCTTAGAACTCCTCACTAACGACCTCTTCTATCTGTCAACAGCGAAGAGAGAACGTGGTCTGAACTATCCATACGATAGGAGTTTTGAGTTCTCAGTACGTTTCTCACTCTAAAACTAAATTAGGATAACAATGAAGAAGATAACGAAATATATAGGAATATCCATGGTGGTTGCGCTGCTTACATCGTGTAACGACTTCTTGGATGTACAGCCTAAAGGGCAGCTTACAGATGACGAGATGTTCACTGATATTACTGGTTATGAGGATGCTATGTTTGGTATTTATGGTAAGTTAGCTTCATCTAACCTCTATGGAAGTAGTCTCTCATGGGGTATGGTGGATGAGTTAGGCCAGCAGTTCGGTTATGACAATACACAAGACGTAAGTTACTACTTGAACCGCTATCAATATACTAACCAGCAAGCACGCAACGTTGTAGATGCTGTCTGGAGCAATATGTATAACAACATCTCTAATGTCAACAATGTGTTGAGGCACATTAATGATATTAGTGCAGGTGAACAAGAACGCAAGATGATTCACGGTGAAGCCTTGGGTCTGCGTGGCTTTATGCACTTCGACCTTGCTCGCCTCTACTGTACAGACTATACGCGCAGTGATGCAAATACTCTTGGATTACCATACGCAACAGAGTTCAATTTGAAGAACCGCACTCGTTACACCTTGCAGGCAACGTTCAACCTTATTCTTAAGGACTTGAACCAAGCAGACTCATTATTGACAGACGACAATGATGTTACCTACGATAACAATTTCGTACGTGATTATAGCAAGGGACGTGTGATACTTTTCAATAAGTTTGCCGTTAAAGCTACGAAAGCTCGTGTGTATTACGCTATGGGTAACTACACAGAAGCTGCTAAATATGCCCGTGAGGTTATCAATGCAACACAGAACTTTAAGTTGAATACAAGTACATCACTTGATTCTGTGATGCGCTTCCCTGCTAACAAAGAGATGATTTTTGGAGTTTATGCAGCCGACCGTTCAACAACTATTCGTTCAACATTCCTGCGTTCAACAGGTTATGGTTCCTTCGTTGAAGGCCGTCGTGATTTGCGTAGTCTCTATGAGGTCGACCAATTCACGGCTCTTAGCTCTGACCTCCGATACACCTCTTTCTTTAGAGAAAATACGTCAGGTTCAGCTTCTTCTTTCAGCTTTATTCGTCTAATCCAGAATGATGCTGAGGCTACAAGAGGTGCATTGAAAGGCTTTGTGTTAGTTAGTTTGCCAGAGATGTATTACATATTGAGTGAAAGTCTTTATGATTCAAACAAGACAGAGGCTATCAGTCTGCTCAATCAGGTTAGAAAGAGTAGGGGATTAGGCGATGTTGATGCAGCTAAGGTAGCTACACGTACACTCTTCGAGCAGGAGATGATGCGTGAACGTATGCGTGAGTTCCCTGGTATGGGTCAGACCTTCTATGCGTTGAAGCACTACAACCGTAGTTTTACTGACTTTAGAAATATTGACACATATCAGCCTTCAGATGCCATCTTTAATCTCCCTTGGCCAGATAGAGAGAATGAGTATGGTGATCAGGCAGTTCATAACGAATAATACATATCAAGCAGTCTGTATGGTTTAGCACTGCTAAACGACATGAGCAAGGCGATTTGTAATAAGCGTTTAGCTATGCTAAATCACAGACTTAAGTGTATAAAAGAAAAGATATAAACGTATAGACAGATATTGTAGTTCGTAAAGACTTAAATTAGGATATACTTTTAGAAGGGCTGACTAATATACTATTCCATTGATGTTTACCCTTTACATGTTGTATGATAAGTCTTAACACCAGAGTAGAATATGGTATGGTGAGTTTATGATGGTCTTATGCAGTAGGGCAAAAAAGACTGATTCACCATGAGAATTACTTATCGGACAACACTAAAAAACAAATGATTATGTATAAATCAATCACAAACATCTTCGCTATCGGTGCTATAGCACTATCGTTGACAGCGTGTTCAAACGATAACTACGAGGGAGAATACTCAAAAGATGGTACTTTCGAAGGGGCAAATCAGGTTTATTTCGACCTCAATAATGCTTCTGACACATTATATAATTATTCATTCGGAACACTGCCTACCAGCGTGACCTCTGACACAATCAATGTGAAGGTGAAACTCGCAGGAGTAAGAAAGTCACAGGTACAGCACTATAAGGTGGTTGTTGACCCAAGTAGTTCGGCAAAGGCTGGGGTTCACTTTGTAGCAATCAATAGTGACCAGACAATACCAGCTGACAGTCTTTCAGCGAGTTTCCCAGTAGTTCTTCTGCGTCAGAACCTTAGTGATACGAAGAATGACAGTATTCGTCTTGTTCTGCGTTTGGAAGCATCTGACGACCTTGGTGTTCGTTTTCCTGACAAGATAAAGAGGATAATCACCTTCGATAATGTACTTGAAAAGCCTTATTGGTGGTCAAATCCTACACTCCAAGCAATGGGACTTCCTGCCTATACGCCAGCTAAGTATCGCTATCTACTGTCCTTGTATAATTCAGATGCAAGAGCGATAGAGAAAGCTGTAAGTAACCCACGAAGTTGGACACAGCTTTACAGGAATATTCAGAAGTTGAAAGCATACTTTGCTGCTAACCCTGAGTAATCACATTCATTGGTATAACCATTAATATAATTACACGAAATATGGTAAAGAAATATTTATATCTCTTGGCGATAGCAGCCCTTACCTTCTCATCATGTATTAAAGATGATTCGACAGAAGGAGGCGATAATGTGTCTGTAATCAGCCTGCAGACACCTCTGAACAGTAGCTATACGCTTAATCAAGGAGATACATTGAAGATTAATCCTACGGTATTACAAAGTAATGGTAAGCAGAAGCTCACCTACGAGTGGGAGATAAATCATAAGTTGGTATCGAGTGATTCTGCACTTGTTTATCCTATTCAGACCTCTGGAACCTATACAGGACGTCTGCGTCTGAGCAATGGTCAGAATATTCAGATCTATGAGTTCAATGTGAACGTAGAGTATGCTTATACGAAGGGTGTCTTCCTCTTGGCTGAAAAGGACAACAAAGCAATTCTTTCCTACGTACCGACAGAGGACGTGAATAAGAGTTTCCAACTTGATGTGTTGGGTGCTAACAATCCGAATACGAACTTCGGTACACCTTGCTCAATGGCATGGAACAAGACGATTGGTAGTCAGACAAATAATGTTCTCATCATTGCTGCAGGCAATCCATCAACACTTTATCAGCTTGATGGCTATGAGATGCTATCACTTTTCCAAACTCCTGTTGGTGAGAAGGTAATACAGGTAGAGGCAAACTCTGACCCAGGTTCACCGAAGGTAATGGCAATCACAAAGAACAACTTGTATTCTTTGGGCTTGAACTCAACCAATTTGATTTCACAGACATCACGCTTCACAAGCGCAGTAGGAGGTTCTGTACGGGAACATTCTACTTTACATATATTTTCCCAGGTTATTACTCTTCTTCTGCGGATAAGCGAATTGCCGCAAATGTGCTTTATCGTGTTGCGATGCCTTCTACTTCTGGTATTGCTAACGGTTCTGTCGTACGTTCTGCACGCAGTAAGAATATTGTTTATTATACCAATGGTAATGCTGTCTATGCTCACAACGTTCTTGCCAATAGTAATTTCCCAACTTCTGCACTGTTTACAGTAGGGAATAGTACGGAGAAGATAGTTGATATGACATTCTCAGATGATGATAATCTCATCTATGTCGCAACCAATGATGCGTCAGCTGCTATGCAAGGTAGCCTCTACTGCTACGATACACAGACCAATACACTACGCTGGTCTAAGCAGAATATAACAGGACGCATAGTTAAGGCATTATTCAGAAACAAATAATACACTAATGATAAGAATGAATTTCTCATTTAAGAACTCTTTACTTGGAGGGGCATTATTGCTCCTCCTTGTATTGCAAAGTACTGTTGCAAAAGCTGATGATGAAGCTTGACAACAAGATTTACTTTGAGTTGCCACGTACTTTGTTGAAAAAACAGATGATGCTTGGTGGAGTAATAACCTCTACCACTGATGCATCTACAGTCACTGTTGGTTCTACAAGTTCTAACCCTGTCTTGTTCTATTTTGACATACAGGATAGCTCGGTCGTTATGAGGACTCCTAACAATGTTCTTTTCAAGGAGAATGCGAATTCAGCAGACCTTGATAGTGCATTGGCCTTGAACTATCGTGATGGTATTTGGCAGGGCTTTAACATCTTAGCTTACAACAATGACAGCTCTGCTGTTGTCTTTGATGTAACCTCTTTGTTAGGTAAGCCAACTAACCTTATTTCGGTTATGCCTACGAAGAATGGTAACTACAGCCTTAAGGCAACTCCAAAATCAGAACTTTCGTTCATTCGTGGGATAAAGAGTTTTGATACAAACGTTATCGTTAACAATGACTTTACGTATGGTGTGTCAACCTCTCTGATGTCTATGCCTATCGGTGGCGAGCGTCCTACAACTGTAGGTGTTAGTTATAGCGTAGCACTTGTGCCTGAGTCTGCAATGCGTCCACGTATCATGGACTCACGTATCGGTGTGGATTATTCTGTTCGTTTGGGTATTCCTCAGGAAGGTGCAAGTACTAAGCGCATCTTCTTCTCACATCGTTGGAACCTCGTCCCAAAGGATAAGAAGGCGTATGCAAAGGGTAAGTTGACTCAACCTGTCAGTCCTATCCGTTTCTATTTGGACAATACTTTCCCAGAGTCATGGAAGCAACCCATCCGTGAAGGTATCCTTGAATGGAACAAAGCATTTGAGAGAATAGGCTTTAAGAATGCTATTGAGGTGGTTGATTTCCCACAGAAGCAGGGTGATTTCGACCCAGATAACATCCAATATTCTTGTATTCGTTACATACCAAGCGGTTCTTCATCTGCTCCTAAGAGTGATGTCCATGTCAATCCTAATACAGGTGAGATTATGGCAGCCTCTATGTTCATCTATTCTGATGTCGAGAAGTTGTTACATAAGTGGCGTTTGATTGAAACAGGTGCCGTCGACCCATCAGTACGTAGCAACCGTTTGTCTGCAGCTAAGTTTGCTGAAGGCTTGAAGATGTTGGTTACAAAGGAAACTGGTAGTATGTTAGGACTTTTGGATAACCTCGGTGCTTCTGCTACTTATTCTACTGATTCATTGCGTAATGCACGTTTCACGACTACCATGGGACTTGCTCCTTCTGTTATGGATGACGTTCATTACAACTATGTTGCACAGCCAACAGATAATGGTGTACGCCTTGCTCCAACAGGACTTGGTATGTACGACTACTTTACAATTGATTGGAACTATCGTTACTTCGATACCGATAATGTTTCTATCAATGATGAGAAGAATACACTTGAGGCGTTTGTTGACAAGAAGGTGACAAACCCACGTCTTCGTTATTATGCTGAGCGCAATGCTAAATGGGACCCACGTCTTGCTGCAGGAGCACTTGGTAACGATATGATTGCAAGTGCAAACCTTGCAAATAAGAACTATACAATCGTTGAAAACAACCTCTCTAAGTGGATTAAGAACGATGAGGATACT
>QWBZ01000843.1_pt1 | contig 12755 bp, 13 predicted proteins | sample 1972441 | NCBI WGS metagenome assembly QWBZ01 (sample SAMN09866721, study PRJNA288562) | Human oral metagenome isolate term6_saliva, whole genome shotgun sequencing... | isolation source: mouth | host: Homo sapiens | place: USA: California
CTGCGGCTACAACATGGCCGACTACTGGGGCCACTGGCTGGAGATGCAGGACAAGCTCGGCGAGGGCTTCCCGAAGGTCTACCAGGTCAACTGGTTCCGTAAGGACGAAGACGGCAACTTCATGTGGCCCGGCTACGGCGACAACTCCCGCGTCCTGGACTGGATCGTTCGCCGCGCCGCCGGCGAGGTCGAGGCCATTGACGGTGTGACCGGCCGCTACCCGAAGTTCGAGGACTTCAACCTCGACGGCCTGGACATTGACGAGGCCGTCTGGGCGAAGCTCTTCGCGATCGATCCCGACGCCTGGGCCGCCGAGATGGACGACACCGAGGAGTACTTCTCGCAGTTCGGCGACAAGCTCCCCGCCGCCATCACCGAGCAGCTGGCCAAGTTCCGCGCGCGCATTGCCGCCGCGAAGCAGGCCTGATCCGCACGGATTGAGGGTGGGCCCCGGAGGAAACTCCGGGGCCCACCCCTTTTCTGCGTGACTGGGGCTGGGTAAACGGGCTCTTCGCATGTAAGGGTGTAGGAGGTGTCGGAGTGGGTCGGAGTGCAGGTGGCGGCGTGGGCGGCGTGGGCGGCGTGGGCGGCGTGCCCATCCTGCCGCCAGTAGGGCCCAGGTGCGCATGGAGGGGGGTGGCGGTGAGTGGTTCGGTGTGCCAGTTCCGCGTTTTGTCTTGTGTGTTGGGGCGCTGCACCCGATCCGTAGGCAATGCACCTCTTCTGTTCGGGTGCACCGCCACGTAACGGGTGCACCGCCACGTAACGGGTACAGCGCCCCCGTGCTTGTGGCGGTTGTCGGGGTTGCGGGGGTCTTCTGTGCTTGAGTTGTCTTCCGCTTGGGCTGTCTTCTGGGCTTCAGTTGTCTTCCGCTTGGGGTCTTTGAGGCGCCTCATGTTGTGGTTCCTCAAAAATGTCGCACGTAATTCCCCGACATGTATTTCAAACATTGAAATCACATCGTTGGAATTCTGCGGTTTTCTCGTCGAACACCACCCCCACACCCCAAAATGCGAAGAGCCGGTGAACGCCTCATCTCCGTCGTGGACCTGCGCCAGCGGCGCTAGCGTGGCGCTGTGAAAGCCTCTTCTGTCATTTCCTGTCATCTGGTAGGCTCAAGTCATCACGATCATGCCTGTCAATGAGGAGTTGTCATGGGTGCCGAGAATGTTCCTGCGAACATGGAAGTCAACTACTACAAGTGGAAGAGCTGGATCGCAGCCCTGCGTGAGGGTGACGATTGCGTGGCAGTGAAGTTAGAGAACGCCGCCCAAGAATTGCAGAAAAATGTGGATGTTCAGACGGAGGGCAAGTGGGGCGTGGAGGCGGGGCCTGTGGCCTTTCAGGCGCGCTACACGTCCTACCTGACCCAGGAGATCACCGCGCTGAATGCGATGGCTGCCAATGTTCGCGAATTTGCAAAGGCGTTAGATAAAGCTGTCAAGGATCTTGAGGCTGGGGATGAGGATGCGCAGGCGAACCTGGAGGCGACCCTTAAAACTATCCCGTCCTCGTATGTCTCTGAGGAGATGAAGGCGATCTGGGAAGGGGATACGACCGGGTCGCCTCAGATTCCGCCAGATCTGGACTTCTGACGCTTGGCGCGTGTGCCGTTGTCTGTGTTGGATCTGAGGGAGGATGAATGTGATGGTGTTGCGGGGACGTTGTCGTCGTGTCGTGGCCCGGTGGGTGGCGTGTGTGGTTGTGGTTGGCGCGTGTGTGGTGGGTGTGGGGGTGCCTGCGTCGGTTGGTGATCCGCTTCCCACCCCTAGTGTTCCTGTTGCTGCTTCGCCCGAGACGCCTGTGTTGCCTGGTCATGTCGTGACGATCAGTGTGATGGTGGATCCGACCATAATTAAGACTCCTGATGGGACGTATCAGTGGTCCATCCATATGAGGATGGCTTTCTTCGGTGAGAAAAGTCAGGGAGAGAAGTTCGCGCAGGAGGAGTGTCAGTTTCTGGCTGATACGTTTTGGTCGGGTAGTGCCCCGGACTATTTCGTAAAGGCTGAGTCGAGGGGTGTTTTTTGCAATCTTGATGCGTATTATTTGGGGGAGGCTCGTCACGCGTTTTATTCCCTGGATGAGGCGGGACATGTGCAGGTGCGTGCCCCTATGACGTATCTGACCCAGATTGCTGATTCGTTTGAGGACGCGAGCATCACAGAGCTCCAAGTAGAGTTCACCTCGATTAATAACGCCCATTGCAATGCCGAGCCCTGGCTAGCGAGCTTGGATCATCCCCTCCCTGCCGGTCACTGGTCTTATTGTCAGTGGTGGCCTGACAAGGGCGACACTGTGCCGACGACGGATGAGCCGCTCCTGGAAGGCGACGTTGAGCAGGCGTTCTTTGATTTCGAGCGGGGCACCGTCGGACTGAGGCCGCCGCTTCCGAGTCCTCGTCTGCTTCTTCGCGTGGCCTCGTCATTGCCGTGGGTGCGGGTGCCATGCTGCTCCTCCTGGCCGTGGCGGTGGGAATCACCTGGGCGCGGCGCCGCACGAGCTAACACACCCATCACAGCGCCCTAACCAACGCACACCCCCCGTCTGACCTACCAATCGAAGGAGTAGTAGCAGTGGCAACGATGTTGAAGGTCCGCGTGGCCCGGTGGGTGGCGTGTGTGGTTGTGGTTGGCGCGTGCGTGGTGGGCGCAGGGGTACCTGCGTCGGTTGGTGATCCGCTTCCCACGCCTAGTGTTCCTATTGCTGCTTCGCCCGAGACACCTGTGTTGCCCGGTCATGGCGTGACGATCCGTGTGGTGGTGAAGCCGAACACAATTAAGACTCCTGATGGGACGTATCAGTGGTCCATCCAGATGGGGATGGCTTTCTACGGCATGTGGAGCCAAGGTAAGGTGATTACGAAGGAGGAGTGTCAGTTTCTGGCTGATACGTTTTGGTCGGGTAGTGCCCCGGACTATTTCGTAAAGGCTGAGTCGATGGGTAGTTTTTGCAATCTGGATGCGTATTATTTGGGGGAGGCTCGTCACGCGTTTTATTCCCTGGATGAGGCGGGACATGTGCAGGTGCGTGCCCCTATGACGTATCTGACCCAGATCGTTGATTCGTTTGAGGACGCGAGCATCACAGAGCTCCAAGTAGAGTTCACCTCGATCAATAACGCCCACTGCAATGCCGAGCCCTGGCTGGCGCACTTGGATGCTCCTCTCCCTGTTGGTCACTGGTCTTATTGTCAGTGGAGGCCTGACAAGGGCGACACTGTGCCGACGACGGATGAGCCGCTCCTGGAAGGCGACGTTGAGCAGGCGTTCTTTGATTTCGAGCGGGGCACCGTCGGACCCGCTTCCGAGTCCTCGTCTGCTTCTTCGCGTGGCCTCGTCATAGCCGTGGGCGTGGGAGCCGCGCTCCTCCTCCTGGCCGCCGCGGTGGGAATCACCTGGGCGCGGCGCCGCACGAGCTAACACACCCATCACAGCGCCCTAACCAACGCAGACCCCCGTCTGACCTACCAATCGAAGGAGTAGTAGCAGTGGCAACGATGTTGAAGGTCCGCGTGGCCCGGTGGGTGGCGTGTGTGGTTGCGGTTGGCGCGTGTGTGGTGGGCGCAGGGGTACCGGCGTCGGTTGGTGATCCGCTTCCCACGCCTAGTGTTCCTGTTGCTGCTTCGCCCGAGACACCTGTGCTGCCCGGTCATGTCGTGACGATCAGGGCGGTGGTGGAGCAGACCGCTATTGAGACCCCGGCTAAGACGAGGGAGTGGTCCATCCATATGAAGCTGAGTTTTCAAGGAGGGTGGATGCGGTCGTTGAATATTACGAAGGAGGAGTGTCAATACCTCGCTGATACGTTTTGGTCGGGTAGTGCCCCGGACTATTTCGTAAAGGTCGAGTCGGTGAGTATTTTTTGTGACCTGGATGCGTATTATTTGGGGGAGGCTCGTCACGCGTTTTATTCCCTGGATGAGGCGGGACATGTGCAGGTGCGCGCCCCTATGACGTATCTGACCCAGATCGCTGATTCGTTTGAGGACGCGAGCATCACAGAGCTCCAAGTAGATTTCACCTCCATTAATAACGCCCACTGCAATGCCGAGCCCTGGCTAGCGCACTTGGATGATCTTCTCGTTGTGAGTCACCGGTCTTATTGTCAGTGGAGGCCTGATAAAGGCGACACTGTGCCGACGACGGATGAGCCGCTCCTGGAAGGCGACGCCGAGCAGGCGTTCTTTGATTTCGAGCGGGGCACCGTCGGGCCCTTCATCGACCTGCCCGCACCCATCAACCCCTTCACCATCACACCCACGCCCCCGCAGGCCGAGGAGCCAGCCTCGGGTGCCACCACTGAGGCCGCCGCTTCCGAGTCCTCGTCTGCTTCTTCGCGCGGCCTCGTCATCGCCGTGGGCGTGGGAGCCGCGCTCCTCCTCCTGGCCGCGGCGGTGGGAATCACCTGGGCGCGGCGCCGCACGAGCTGAAACGTGGCGCATCGGCCGGAGTCAGCCGACGGTCGACAAGTCTGACATGCCGGAGTGTTCACGCGCCGTCACAAGGCCGAAAGCCCAGCCACGGCCTCGTACCTGGCAAACCTAAAACTGACCAGATTGCGTGCGAGTACGGCGGGCGGGCTACACTGGAACAGCATCCGACCGCGCACGCAAGGAGAACCCCGTGCCCAACTACTTGACGGACGACGAGCTGGCACACGCCAAGAGCCTGCTCGATCGCATGACCACCATCTTTCAGCACACCGTCGTCGGCCAGGATGGCCTGCGTCGTGCGCTGACAGCCTCGCTGCTCGCCGGCGGCCACGTCCTGGTCGAATCCGTGCCCGGCCTGGCAAAGACGACGGCCGCACAGACCCTGGCGTCCGCAGTGTCCGGTAGCTTCCACCGCATCCAGTGCACCCCCGATCTGATGCCCAACGACATCGTCGGCTCCCAGATCTGGAACCAGGAACGCGGCGAAATGGTCACCCAGCTGGGCCCCGTACACGCGAACATGGTGCTCCTGGACGAGATCAACCGCTCCTCCGCCAAGACCCAGTCCGCCATGCTCGAAGCCATGCAGGAACGCCAGACCACCATCGGCGGCGTCAACCACAAGCTCCCCAACCCCTTCATGGTCATGGCCACCCAGAACCCCATCGAGGAAGAAGGCACCTACGTGCTGCCCGAGGCGCAGATGGACCGATTCCTCCTCAAGGAGGTCATCACCTACCCGACGCCCGTCGAAGAGCTCGAGGTTCTCACCCGCATCGACTCCGGCCAGATGACAACCATCTCAGATGTCGACCCGATCAGCCTCGACGACGTTCGTGTCCTCCAAGACGCGCGCCGCCGCGTCTTCATCCACGAGACCCTCAAGGCCTACATCGTCGACATCGTCAACACTACCCGAGGAGCCGGCCCCAACCCGCTGCCCGGCTGGAAGAAGCACGTGCGCGTGGGCGCCTCCCCGCGTGGCGGCATCGCGTTCATGCAGATCGCCCAGGCCCTGGCCCTCATGGCGGGACGCAACCACGTCATGCCCGACGACATCAAGGAAATGCGCTACGGCATCCTGCGCCACCGCATCATCCGCACCTTCGACGCCATGGCCGACAACGTCTCCATCGAAGGCCTCATCGACGCCGTCTTCAAAGCGGTTCCCGTTCCGTAAAGAACACCGGTTCCACGCCACGACTCTCTAGAGGAACGCAATGCCTGTACGCTCGCGCGAGATCCACGCGCTCTCCACCCGCATCCAGTTGCCCGTCATGCGCAAACTGCTGTCCATCATGGATGGGCAGCACTCCGCCCTGCGGCAGGGACGCGGATGGGAGTTCATGGACCTGGCCCCCTATCAGCCGGGTGACGACGTACGTGAAATCGACTGGGCGGCCACGGCACGCACCGGTTCACCCATCATCAAGCGTCACGAAGCCACGGCGAACCTACAGGTCATGCTCGTCGTCGACACGGGACGCGAGATGGGCGCGCTCGCCCCGTCGGGAGAGACGAAGGAAGAGATCGCCCTCGCGGCCTGCGAGGCCATCGCATGGCTGAGCGTGGCCCGCGGAGACCAGATCGGCCTCGTTGCCGGTGACGACGAGCGCGTGCGCTTCATGCCCGCCCGCTCCGGTAACGCGCACGCCGAAACGGTGCTGCGCCGCATCGAGGAAGACATCACGCTCGCCTCCCCGCATGCGAACGTCCCCAAGCTCCTCGCCCGAGTCAGGACAGTCACGCGCCGACGCAGCCTCATCGTGATCGTCACCGACAGCACCCAGCCGACGGCGACGCGCGAAACGGATGACCTCATTAAGTCCCTGTCCGTGCGTCACCAGGTCATCCTCATCAGCATCGAAGACATCGACCCGACCACCCTCGAGAAGGGCACGGAGGTCGTCGACGTCAACGAGGGACCTTTGCCGGACTTCCTGCTGCGCGACTCGCAGCTGGCGGGGGAGGCCGCCAACGTCGTGGCGATGCGCCGGGCCGCAGTCAAACAGTTGCTCGATCAGAGGGGAGTCATCCACGTGGACGTGTCCTCCAGCGAGGAGATCCCCCACGCGCTCATGCGCGCTCTCGAAAGGGGAGCACATGTCCGGTGATATCAAAGACGACCTGTATACCCCCGTCATTTACCCGCACTGGATGTGGGTCCTCGGAGTGGCACTCCTCGTGGCGGTCATCGGCTGGGTTCTCTTCTGCCTGTGGCGCTGGTGGACGTCCCGCGTCGGCGAGGTGACGGAGCTGCACACCATCACGGATGCGCGACGCAAGAAGTACTTGGTCTACGTCGATCAGATCGCGGATCGCTACGCGGACGGTGACCTGGATGCCCGCGGGGTCCACCTGGCGCTGGCCGGCCTCATGCGCGCGCTCGGCACGGAACGCACCGGGCGTGACCTCGAGGTCGCCACGGTCAGCGAAGTGCGCGCGCTCGTTCCCGTCTGGCCGGGCCTGGCAAACGTGCTCGCGGCGTGCGAGGTTTCCAGCTTCGCGGGGGAGAACATTCCGGATGGGCAGCCCTCGCACGATGCCGTGACGCGCGCCCTGACCATGGCTGTTGAGGCGGTGAACGCATGAGGTTTTGGTGGTTGATCCCGCTCGTCCTGCTCGTGGTGGTGGGCGCTACCATCCTCGGATGGTGGCTGGCACGCCGGGCGGGCCAGCGCGCGGGTAAGAAGGGTTGGGTTGCCAACTCGGGTTTCGTACGAGGCCTGCCCAAGTATCAGGCTCTCGTGCGGCGCACGCGCGCATCCTTGGCAATGGCGTTCGTGTGTTTCCTCATCGCGGTCATCGCGACCTCCGTGTCGGCGAGTGCGCCCGTGGACCGCTACGTCAAGTACGACAAGTCCGCGAGTCGCGATATCGTGCTGTGCCTGGACGCCTCCCCTTCGATGCTTCCCTACGACTCGGAGATCGGCGACGCCTTCAAGCAGATCATCTCCCACTTTGAGGGAGAACGAATTTCCTTGCAGCTGTGGAACGCCTACTCGATGACGATGTTCCCGCTCACCGATGACTACGAGATGGCCGACGACGTGCTCACCGAAATGGCGGGTGTGATCGACCGGGGCTTCTCGACGACGGCCGACGGTTACGCCCATGCCACGCCGGAACTGTACGAGTATCTGGAGCCGACGCTGGCCGCGCGGGACGAGGAACGCGCCTCTCTGGTCGGCGACGGGCTGGCCTCGTGCGTCATGGGCTTCGACCACACGGACAAGCAGCGTTCGCGCACGATTCTGCTGGCCACCGATAACGAGGTATTCGGCAGCGGCTACTACAACCTGCAGCAGGCCATTGCCTTCGCGAAGAGCCAGAACGTGACCGTCACGGCGCTGTATCCCGGCTCTATGACGACCCTGTCGAGCGAGGGCGAGGATCTGCGCAATCAGGTGAAGTCGACGGGCGGCGACTTCTATGATGCGTCGTCTCCCGCATCCGTCGATTCGGTTGTTAAGCAGATCGAGGCCGAACAGAAGGAAGACTTGGATGCCAAGGGCAAGCTGATCGAAACTGATCGTCCGCGCGCCGCCCTGGGCTGGACACTGGTCGGTGTCGTGTCCCTGCTCGGCCTGCTTGCCTTCGGGAGGCTCTGACATGGTTTTTCATCCCGTTATTCACCCGGCGCTTCTCGTCATCATCGTCCTGGTGGCGGCAGCCTTCGTGGTTGTGTCCGCCCGGCGCTCCGTGCGCACGAGCCTGATGGATGTCATCAGGCGTTCCCTGATCGTCGTGATGGTTGCCGTCATGGGCGCGGGGCCCTCCATTCCCGGCAAGGCCGTTGAGGTGACCTCGAGCCTCGAGGTGTACTACGTCATCGACCGCACCGGATCGATGGGCGCCGAGGACTGGGACGGGGACAATCCCCGCATCGACGGCGTGCGCAGCGACGTCGGCATCCTCATGAACTCTCTCACCGGGTCACGCTTCTCGATCCTGTCGTGGGACTCGAACGTGCACGTTGGTATGCCCCTGACGACCGACGCCTCCGCGGTCCAGTCGTACATGGCCACGTTCACGCAGGAGCTATCTTCCTCCTCGCAGGGCTCGTCCCCCCACCGCCCCGCCCAGGAGCTGGCCAAGCTGCTGAAGAAGAACAAGGAACGCCACCCGAACAACATTCGCGCGGTCTTCATCTTCTCCGATGGTGAGACGTCGAACGAGGGCCACTGGTCGACTGCTCCCATGGGGTCCGAATCGGATTGGGACGCCGTCAAGCCCTACGTCGATGGCGGCCTGGTCATCGGCTACGGCACTGAGGAAGGCGGCAAGATGAAGATCCAGCGCCTGGCTGGCGCCGAGGAACAGAGCGGCAGCGACGGATACATTCATGACAAGTCGCAGCCGGGTGACCCCGTCGCCATCTCCCACATTGACGAGGCCGCGCTGAACAATATCGCGTCGCGTCTCGGCATTGACTACGTGCACTCACCCGACAAGGCCGCGATCGAGTCGCACGCACAGTCACTACTCGAACGAGCAACGACGATCGCAGAAGAACGCAACATGCGGTCCACGTACCGCTACATCATTTGGCCGGTCGCCCTCATCCTCGGAGGACTCCTGGCGTGGGAGGGCGCAAACCTGGCGCGGCGCGCACAACAGTTGAGGAATTCCCATGCAATCTAACAACCCTGCACGCGAAGACGACCTCCTGCCTTTCGGTGCCCCCCAAGCAGATGCCACCGACCCCGCGGTGCGTGCCAAGCTGGCCTCGGCCTCGGGCAAACCCCAGCGCTCCCCGCGCGCGCTGCGCCCCCTGTGGTACTCGATCCCCTTCCTGGTGATCGCGCTGGCGATCTCCGCGTACCTGATCGGAATCACCCTGTGGTCACGCTCGTCGCTGGGACACTGGACGAACGAGGAGTACCCCGCCGCTCAGGCCGGGTACGAGGGGCAAAAGTCGTGGACCTCCTCCGGCGTCGAGCAGTGGGTCGCGCACTACAACCTGGGTACGACGCTCGTGAGCCAGGACTCGATCGACGAGGGCGTGGCTGAGCTGCGTACCGCCTACGACATGGTCCCCAAGGCCATCGAGGTCCAGCCCGGGCGCCTGGAGCCCTTCTCCTACGAGTGTCGCGTGCGCGTGAACCTCGGTCTGGGCATTGAAATCCAGGGCGATGCGAAGGACTCAGCCGGTGCGTACGGCGAGGCCTACGACCTGTACCAGGAGTCCGAAGACATGGTGGCTCCCTGCCAGAGCGCCAACCAGAGCCAGTCGAACAACCAGGGTCAGTCTGGCAACCAGGGCCAGTCTGGCAACCAGGGCCAGTCTGGCAACCAGGGCCAGTCTGGCAACCAGGGTCAGTCCGGCAACCAGGGTCAGTCTGGCAACCAGGGCCAGTCCGGCGGCCAGGGTCAGTCCGGCGGCCAGGGTCAGTCCGGCGGCCAGGGCCAAAATGGTGAGCAGGGTCAGTCCGGCAACCAGGGCCAGGGTGGCCAGACTAACCACGCCGACGAGAACAAGAGTCGCGTCCAGAAGAAGAAGCAGAACGCCGACAAAAAGAATCGTGGCGAAGACCCGAACGACCCGAACAAGGGCAACAACGGCGGCAACGGCGGCAACGACCCGAGCAACGGCGGCAACGACCCGAACAAGGGCAACAACGGCGGCAACGACCCGAACAACGGCAACAACGGCGGCAACCAGCCGACCACGCAGCCCGGCTCGACCCCCACGCCTGACCCCTACGAGGGCGAAAGCGAGGAGGAGCGCAAACGCCGACAGGGCCTGGAGGGGCAAAACACCAAGCGTGATCGCGAACGACGTGAACACGACGACCAGCAGCGCAGCGGTAACCCGAACGGCGGCTGGTGACACGCGCGTCCACGTCTCATTACCGCTGTGACGTGCACCCATAAAATCCCATGTCGGCCTGCCAGGCCGCCAAAGACCGATAGGCTGGAATCGTGAAGGTCCTTCTCGTTGGTAACGGGGGTCGCGAACACGCGATCGCCCGAGCGCTTGTGCGAACGTCTACCCCCGAGCAGCCCGTGAAGCTTGTCGTCCAGGCCGGTAACCCGGCGCTGGAGCAGCTGGGCCGCTCCCTCACCATGGATCCGATGGATCCGAAGGATGTCGTGCGACGCGCGACCTCCGAGAAGGTCGACCTCGTGGTCGTCGGCCCGGAGGCCCCGCTCGTCGCGGGCGTCGCCGATGCCGTGCTGGACTACGGGATCCCCGTGTTCGGCCCGACGAAGGACGCGGCGCGACTCGAGGCCTCCAAGTCTTTCGCGAAGCAGGTCATGGCCGATGCCGGCGTGGCTACCGCCCGCGCCTTCACCTGCACCACCATGGACCAGGTCGAGGCCGCATTCGACGATCTGGGTGCGCCCTACGTCGTCAAGGACGACGCCCTGGCTGCCGGCAAGGGAGTCGTCGTGACCTCCGACCGCGCCCAGGCCTCGGACCACGCGCGTGCCTGCCTGGCCCGCGACGGGGGAGCGGTCGTCATCGAGGACTACCTCGATGGACCCGAGGTCTCCCTCTTCTGCTTCGCCGACGGCACCACCGTCGTGCCCCTCCAGCCCGCCCAGGACTTCAAGCGCGTGGGCGACGGCAACGAGGGCCCCAACACGGGCGGCATGGGCGCCTACAGCCCCCTGCCGTGGCTGCCCGAGGAAGCCACGCAGCGCATCGTCACCGAGGTTGCCCAGCCCGTCGTCGCCGAAATGGCCCGACGCGGTACCCCCTTCCGTGGCCTCCTGTACTGCGGCCTCGCGATGACCTCGAAGGGCATCCGCGTCGTCGAGTTCAACGTGCGTTTTGGCGACCCGGAGACTCAGGCGGTCCTCGAGCGCCTCGACTCCCCGCTGGCCCCCATCTTGTATGCGGCCGCCACCGGCACCCTGGCCAAGATCCCCGCCCCCGTGTGGAGCGAGGACGCTGCCGTCACTGTCGTCATGGCTTCGGGCGGCTACCCGGGTCCCACGGACACCGGGCACGAGATCACCGGTATCGAGGCGGCCGAGGCCTTGGAGGGCGTCCACGTCATCCACGCCGGCACCTCCCAGGAAATCACCGACGACCCCGCCGACGTCGCGGCCGGCTGCTGCGGCTTCGAACCCACCTACGCGCTGGTGAACTCCGGCGGCCGAGTCCTCGACGTTGTCGCCCGCGCGGCCAGCCTCGACGAGGCACGTGCCCTGGCCTACCGGGGCGTCGACCTCATCCACTTTGACGGCGAGCACCACCGCAGCGACATCGCGACGTGGCCCGCCGACCTGGTCGTCACCCTCGACTGATCCCACGACACTGAGGAGCATCATGCCCGCCTCCCTGCACGGTTGGACCCCCCTGAGCTCGGGGAAGGTTCGCGACATCTACGCTCCCGACGAGGCCGTGGTCGGCCCCGCGCAGGAAACGACGCCCGCCGAGGGCCGCCCCCGCCACGCGAAGGTGGGCCCGGAGGCGCTCCTCATGGTGACGTCGGATCGCATCAGCGCCTACGATTACGTGCTGCCGACCGAAATCCGCGGCAAGGGCGCGGTCCTCAACCAGCTGGCGATCTGGTGGATGGGCAAGCTGCGTCCCCTCGTGGAAAACCACCTGCTGGCCGTGGGCACGAAGGTGCCGGCCGAGGCCTCGATCGCCCTGGAGGGTGCTCCGGCCACGCGCTTCACGGTTCCCGCCGAGGTCGACGCGCGCGCGGTCGTGTGTCGCAGCCTGTACATGATCCCGATTGAGTGCGTCGTGCGCGGCTACCTGACCGGCTCGGGCTTGGCTGAGTACCGCGAGTCCGGCACCGTGTGCGGCATCAAGCTCCCCGAAGGCCTGACCGAGGCCTCGCGCCTGGAGGAGCCGATTTTCACCCCGGCCGCGAAGGCCGAGCTGGGCGAGCACGACGAGAACATCACCTTCGAGCAGACCGTCGAACGCATCGGCGAGGAGTACGCGACCGCGATCCGTGACCTCTCGCTCGCCCTGTACCGCCGGGCGCGCGACATCGCGGCCGAGCGGGGCATCATCATCGCGGACACCAAGTTCGAGTTCGGTATCGACGTGGCGACCGGCGCGATTGTGCTCGCGGACGAGATCCTCACGCCGGACTCCTCCCGCTTCTGGCCAGCCGACAAGTGGGTTGAGGGCCAGGTGACGCCGAGCTTCGACAAGCAGTACGTGCGCGACTGGCTCACCTCGGACGAATCCGGGTGGGACCGCACCTCGGGCGAGAACCCGCCCGCTCTGCCCGACTCCGTGGCCGCCGCGACCGCCGCGCGCTACGTCGAGGCCTACCGCCGACTCACCGGGTCGGACCCCATCCTGTAAACAGACTTGCCCGCCGGGCAAGATGCGCGGCGGGAT
>QWBZ01000954.1_pt1 | contig 12728 bp, 13 predicted proteins | sample 1972441 | NCBI WGS metagenome assembly QWBZ01 (sample SAMN09866721, study PRJNA288562) | Human oral metagenome isolate term6_saliva, whole genome shotgun sequencing... | isolation source: mouth | host: Homo sapiens | place: USA: California
AGGCCCACCAGTGCGCCGCGCGCGCGAGAAAGAAAATCTACCATCCCCACAGTGTGCCACAGGCCGCACTTCAACGGGTTTCTGGCCTCGTCCCCCAGGAGTGCTCTGGCTTACCGATAAATGTCGCACGTAATTCCCTTGGGTCAGTTTTTGAGTGCGGTCGAAAACCGCATGATTTCAACGGTCTGATTTCAAAGTTTGAAAGATGGGTGGGGGAATTACGTGCGACATTGTTGGGTATCTGTTGGGTGTGGGCACATGGAATGTCAGGATCTGTTACTCACGTTCCCAGTCTTCCAGTTCTCCGCGGGCTTTGCGGTCGAGGAAGTCGAGCAGGTTACCCGTCTCCGATGGAGAGTTCAGAGATAGTGTGATCTTGTCTGCGGCGCCGCCGAGGAAGTAGAGGATTTTATCCTGGGAGATAAGCTCAACGCAGGACTCGTCGAATGTTCTTTTGCTGGCCAGTCGGTTATGAAGGCGTTGTTCGAGGTACTCGTTGTAGTAAGAAAACGCTTGCTCGCATTGCTTCTTGTCATGTGGGTCTAGGTGCGCTGCGAGATAGAACATAAGGCCTGCGACGCCGTCGAAGGCGTTGTAGACGATGTAGGAGGATGATCGTTCGGGCACGACGTCGGAGGTGAAGAGTAGGCTTTCTCTGGGGTCGGGAGTCCATCCGAAGTGATCGCGGAAGGCCGCGGCGTCCGCCCGGCTGGCGGGCCACGTGAGAGACTCCCACCTGTCGAGGAGCGCGCCCCCTCGGGCGTGACACGCACATGCTCGGGATTCAACCGTGTCTGATCCATGGGGTGTCCCCTCTTCCTGCCGCGTCAGTCCATGCGGCAGTTTTCGCATCAATGGTATCCATGTGGTGCGGTGCGAGCGTGATTGGTGTCGTCGCAAAGCGAATCTTCCCCAGATCGGCGGTGCGCGTGAATGACACGTCTGAGTGCAGGCTGATGCGCCCCGTCTTGACGTCGTGCCAGACATCCGGATTCATCGACATAGTTCGTGGAACGGCGTGTCAGTGCCCAGAGCGTCACCGACCGCCAGGCCCGACAGCGCGCCGCGCGCGACCAGTGTCGCACAGGGGACCTCCATTCGGATCCCGGCCTGCGGCACCGACTTCGCTAACGGTCCCCGTAGATACAACGAGCGCCTCGGCCTGCATGTAAAATTGGAAGTGTATTTATTCTTCTAAAGAAAGAAGCGAACAATGGTGTCTGTGACAAAAGATGAGGTATCCCCCGACGTTCTTCGACAGGTTGCCGACGAACTCGGGCACTATGTCTACGCGCTCGTCGACCCTCGCAACGGAATTCCCTTCTACATTGGGAAAGGAACGGGGGAGCGCTTCGCGGCTCACGGCCGAGAAGCCCTGTGGACCTATGACGGCGGAGACCTTGAGACTGAGGTGGACGAGCAGGCCTTTTCAGACAAAGTGCGTAAAATCCGCGAACTTGACGGCGACATTGACATTTGGATTATTCGTCATGGGCTGAACAAGGCTGAATATACGCAGGTGGAAGCCGCGTGTATCGACCTCCTGACGTCTTTCCCGGTCGTGCCGCTAGACAAGGGGGAGTCGCGTCATCCCGATGGGGCTCGAAAGCAACTGACAAATCTCCGCAAGGAAGCTTCTCGTGGACATGGGATCGTGCGTCTTGAGAGGTTGATCGAGGAGAAGGCTGCTCCCGTACTCGAGTATGACGAGCCGCTCCTCATTTTTCCGCTGGGGGACTGGGTGGACGATGAGTCTGACATTCCAGGAGGAGGAACCCGTCAGGGATACGGCTACAAACGGGAGTGGCTCGAGTCCTCCGTGCGAAAACAGCACTACCAAGAAATCGGTGAGTCTACTTGCTCGTGGTGGAAATTAAGCGAGGATACGATCCAGCAGAAAGGAATTGAGTACGTCGCCGCCGCCTATCGAGGCGTCACGCGTGCCCTCTTCCGTATCAAGCCAGATACATGGGAAGAAGTGTTCTATTCAGATGACGATGGTCGTCGTGTGCGTCGTATCGGATGGCAATTTGACATCGTCGATTCCGGCGACATCTTCGATCAAGTCGTCGGTGAATACGGGCACAGGGTAGAGCCCAGGCCGACACAAAATCAGCGTTACTGGCCGTGGTGACACGGCACCCTGCGCGCTCTCGCGCGACAACCAGTCGCGCCAATGTGCCGCGGACGATACGGGAATGCTGGTCTGGGCCGCCTCACCACGCCCTTGAGGTCAGGGGAAGCGCGAGGCGGCCCCGGCCTCGGCCCCGGTGTGGAAGACTCAGGCGACCGTCGTACCGAACAACAAGCCCAGCAGGTAGGTGACGCCCGCGGCGCCGTAACCCACGACGAGCTGGCGTAGTGCGCGAGGCATCGGAGGCTGGCCCGACAGGATACCGACCACGCCGCCCGTGAACAGCAGGGCCACGCCCACAATCGCGGCCGCGACGGCGATAGCCCCAACTCGGGGCTGCCGCCCAGCGCGGCGCGCACCGCGATCGCGCCGGACTCACCGGTCGCCGGCTTAGCGAGACGCGCGAAAACCTGCTTCGCGTGAGCCTCCGCCTCCTCCTCGCTCTCCCCGCGCGCACGAAACACGAGGGCCAGCTCGTTCGCGTCCACGTCCAAATCCGGGACCGCCTGATGCGCGTCCGGATCCGGGATCGAGGCGTCAAGCAGCTCACGCTGACTGCGCACGCTCACCCACTCGCCCGCCGCCATCGACAGCGCGCCCGCGAGCAGGCCCGACACGCCCGTCAGCAACACGACGTGCGGCTCCATGCCCGTCGCCGCCACGCCCAGCACAAGCGCCAAGTTCGACACCAGGCCGTCATTCGCCCCAAACACCGCCGCGCGGAACGTTCCCGCCAGCGTCTCGCGGGACTTGGCCGCCAGGGAACGGATGACCTCGGCATGAATGTGCTCGTCCGCCTGCATGTGCGTCGGCACGTCATCATCCACGTCGCGAGCGGAACGCTGCTCCGCGCGCTGGGCCATCGCCAGAATGAAAATCGTGCCAAACAGGTGCGCCAGGACCGACGCGGCGCGGGTGCGCAGCGGCGGCTTCGGCGCAGGCAGGGCCCGCTCACCCAGGCGCGCCAGCCAATACTCCTCGTGGCGGCGCTCCGCCTCCTCCAACTGCAGCAGGACCGCGCGCTCCTCGCCCGTGCGTCGCTCCGACAAGTCACGGTAGGTGCGCGCCTCCATGCGCTCCTCCGCCAGGTGCTTGCGCCAGCGCTTAATCTGCTCGCGCGTCGGCTCCCGGTCGGAGGCCACCTGGTCCGCGTTCATTGCCGAGGCCTCGTTCCCTCGCGCGCTCAACGCTGGGTCGTCGAGGAGGTAGCCTGCGCATCGACCGTCGTCGGCTGGGAGGCGGGCGCGCCGAACAGGCGCTCCTTGACGGCGTCGGCGACCTTGTCGGTCACCTGCTCGCCGCCCGCTCGCACGATATCCGAGACCTTCTGGCCCGCGGCGTCCAAGGGGCGCGCGACGATCGGGAAACGGCGAACCTTCGAGGCGCCGGCACGGATCTGCTCGTAGCGTTCACGCCCGGCGCGCGCGCCCAGAACGTATCCGATGCCAACGCCGATGAGGATGCCGGTCTTGGTTCCCATGAGTGTCCTTCTCTCGCTGCGTGGGGGCGCCGCCCCGCGATCAGGGTCAACGCCCTCGCGCGGGCCTGTTCACCCGCGCATATCCACCCTTTATCTTAGTGGCGGCCCGCCCCTGCACGCACGCCCCTGCCGCCTAGGGGAGATTTCTCTCGGAGTCCAGCCAAGGCCTCGTCCCCTTGTCACATTTGCGCGCACTGTGGGCATCCCCTTTCCTTCGGGGCGGCAAACGCGCTATGTTTAATACGTGAGCCAGATAACGATTCAGACGCCCCGGGGAGTGTTCATCTCCGGGACTTTCACGCGCCCGGTGGATTCCCGCGACGCCGCGGTGATCTTTTCTCACACCTTTTTATCGGATCGTCACGCATCGGGCATGTTCGACTCCCTCGGGCGCGCACTGCGCCGCGCGGGCTACGCGACCCTCGCCTTCGACTTCTCCGGCCACGGGGAATCCGGCGACGAAATCATCACCTTTGACCCGCTCATTGAGGACTTCCGCGCGGCCTCCGGTTGGCTGGCCGACCAGGGCTTCGCGCGTCAAATCTGCGTCGGCCACGAATTCGGCGCCACCGTCGCTCTGCGCGCCAATCCGCCCTCCGTGCAGACCTACGTGCTGGTCTCACCGGTGCTCGGGCCGCTGTCCTACGACTGGGACCTGGTGTTTTCCGACGTGCAGCTGTCCGACCTCGAGCGCCATGGCACCACCACTGTGCCTGACGACAGTTGCTCGGTGCGTCGCCACTTCACCATCAACAAGGGCACCCTGGCCGACATGTCCATGGTCTCGGGCGAGAAGGCCCTGCGTGGCGTGACCGCGCCCATCCTCATCACGCACGACAGCTTCGATGAGGAAACCGGGTTGGTCGACCGCACGCGCGACGCCTTCCATCTGCTGCCCGTCGGGTCCCTCGTCGAAATGACCGAGCCGCCCGCCGGTATCGTCGGCGAGTACACGCCGGTCGACGGCGTGCCCGTCAGTGACGAGGCCGTGGCGCGTGCCCTGCGCGCCTCCTCCGCCGCAAGTCTGCCCGAGCTGCCGGACGTCGCCGTGCAGTGGGCGAGTCGGTGGGTGCCTGTGGGCCGCTAGCTGTCGGGGTTCCTCGACCCTCAAGGGCATGGTTTCCCAAAAATGTCGCACGTAATTCCCTCGTGAATATTTCAGACTTTGAAAATACGTCGTTGGAATTGCAACGTTTGTGGGCTGTCTCGAAAACTGACCGAGTTAAATTACGTGCGACTTTTGGGGAGCGCCGCGTAGCGGTGCTCCGGCGTGGTGCCCCCAGCGGCAATCAGCGCTTCTGGGCCTCGCGGGGAATGGGTCTCGCGGGGAATGATCCGCGCGCGCCCGCAGAAGCGCTCGCAACCGTCGCCGGCCGCGCGCCTACCAGCCGCGCACCAACTCGGCCAGGTCCGGGGAAGCCAGCCACTGCCTCGTACCGAAAGACGAGACCGACACCCCCGCAACGGCCGACGCGAAACGGATAAGGCGCTCCGGGTCGGAGTCCCCGGCGCGCTCCAGCGCCCACGCGAACGCGCCGTGGAACGCGTCGCCGGCCCCCATCGTCGAGGCGTGCGCCACCTCGCGCACGGGAACCTCGCCATGGGTCCCGTCCCACCAGTACTGGACGGGCCGCTCGCCGCGCGTGCGCACGGTGCGCGTGATGCCGAAGCCGTGCAGGAAGCCCGCGACCTCCTCCCCGCCGGCGCGCGCGACGAGCGGCGGCGCGAAATCCTCCGACACGACGGCGACGTCGACGAAGCCCAGCAGGGCGGGCAGCCAGTCCTTCCACGATCCGCCGTCCAGGACGCGCAGGTGCGGTGGGCGGGCCTCGAGCTGGGCGAAAGGATCATCACCGCCGACCTCCGGCACGCCCAGAGTCAGCGCCGCCTGCGCCAGCGCCGGGTTGTGCCCGTCTATCAGGACGATGCCGACGCGCCGCGGCAGCTCGGCGGCGACGCGCGCGGGATCGGCCTCCAGCCGCGCGTTCGTCGAGGCGACCATGCGCCCGGCCGGGTGCTCGATGATCGACGAGATGGCGGGCTCCCGACTCGTGGGGGACGAGGCCTGGGCCGGCCCGCGCTCGCCCGGCTCAGGAAGGTGCGAGGCGGGGGACGCTGTCGCGTGGTCGCCGGGAGACGCGGCGTCGGCCGATAGAGGCGTCGTCGCGTCCAGGACTGTCACGCCCGCGGCCGCCAAATCCGCCGCGAGAAAAGCCGACACCGGGCCCGAGCCGAGCGCCGTCAACAGCACTGGCCCATCCCCGCAGGAGGCGGGACCCGAGGAGGGGGCCACGGCCTCGTCGATGGAGAGTGAACGCGCGACCGCACTCAGTGCCGTGTAGGTCACCGCCGCGTTCGTCGCCGGGCCGCCAGCCGCCATCGTGAACCCCGTCGACGTCACTTTCACGCCCACATCCGGCACGTGGTCGAGGCGGTGAAGGACATCCAGGGTGGTCAGCCCAGCGAAGAGAGCAGTCATGAGGACATTGTCGCACCCCGGGCGGGTGGGCGAGGCGCGCCGGGACGAGCGGAAGCAGGCGGGATCCGGGCGCGGGTGGGTCGAGCGGAAGCGGGCGGGACCCGGGTGCGGGTGGGCCGAGCGGAAGCGGGCGGGACCCGGGCGCGGGTGGGACGAGGCCGGGGCCGGGCTGACGCGAGCGCGTCGGGATAGGGCACGCCGGGCCGAGGCCGACCCCGTCCACCTGCGCGCACCCGAGCGAGGCGACGCGGTACCATGAGGACGACCCGCACTCACCGACGTTTCGGATTGCCATGCACTTGCTCGACGCGCTGAACCAATCCCTGCCCGAGGTTTTCCGAGCCATTGACCTCATGGGCGTTCTTCTCAATGGCATCCTCGGCGGCAAGGTTGCGCGCGAACGCAACTTCGACGCCGTCGGTTTCTGTATTCTCGCGATCATGACTGCGCTCGCGGGCGGCATGGTCCGTGACATGCTCCTGTCCACGCGCACGGGCGCTCCCGTGGCGATCACCGACCCCTATTATTTGTGGTTCGCGATTCTTGGTGCGCTCATCGCGATGGCCTTCCACATGAACTCGCGCGCGTGGTCGGTTCTCCTTGTCATCGCGGATGGCATGGTGCTGGGCTGCTGGAGTGCGACGGGCGCGATCAAGACCCTGGATGCCGGCTTCGCGATCATGCCCGCGATCCTGCTGGGCGTCATGACCGCGATCGGCGGCGGTATGATTCGCGACATTTCTGCGGGCCTCGTGCCCCGGGTTTTCGGAGGCAATAACCTGTACGCGACACCGGCCTTCGTCTGCTCGGTCGTCACGGTCGTGTTTTGGTATATGGGTCAGCCGGTCCTCGGCATGGGTGCTTCCATCGTCGTGGGTCTGGTCTTTACAGGTATGGCGCATTGGCGGCGCTGGAGGCTGCCGCAGACCCGTGAATGGACGATCACTCTCACATATTCGCAGTTGAAAGCTCTGCGCAGGGGTAGGCGTTAGTATGGCGGTGTGAATCCCAAATCAACACCTCCTTCTACGTCCTCCGCCGCGTCGACGGCTAGCGCCCCTGCGCGCAAGCAGTTCAAGACGTGGCACCTGTCCATGATGGCCCTGGGCCTGGCGATCGGCGCCGGCTTCTTCGTGGGTACGGGTTCCGCGATCGCGCAGGCCGGCCCCGCCGTCCTCGTGTCCTATCTGGTCGCCGCCATGATCGTCGTGTCGGTCATGCTGGCCCTGGCTGAGTTGGCCTCGTCCCTGCCGTCGACGGGATCCTTCTCGTCCTACGCCGAGGCCGGGATCGGCCGGTGGGCAGGGTTTACGATCGGGTGGCTGTACTGGGTTATGCTGATTATGGTCTCGGGCCTGGAGGTCACGGGTGCGGCCGAGTACTTCGTCAGGTGGTTCCCTGAGGTGCCCCAGTGGGTGATCGCCCTCGTCATTGTCGTCGTCATCGGCGGCATTAACCTGCTGGCCGCCGGTCAGTACGGCGAGATCGAGGCCTGGCTGTCGATGGTGAAGATCATTGCGATCATCGCCTTCCTGGCCGTCGGCGTGTTCCTAGTAGCGCGAACAGTCTTCGTCGGGCCGCTGCCTGGCCATGAGGGCGTCTTGCAGAACATCCTGGGACACAGCGGATTTGCACCCACGGGGCTGTCCGGCATTGCGGTCGCGCTGCTCGCGGTGATTACCTCCTTCGGTGGCCTCGAGATCGTCACGATTGCCGCGGCCGAGGCCGAGGATCCCCGCGCTGCCATGGCTAGCGCGATCCGCTCGGTCGTTACCCGTATCCTCGTGTTCTACGTCGGTTCCGTCCTTCTGCTGATTGCCCTGCTGCCGTGGGATAGCGAGGCCATGGGTCCTGACGCATTTAAGACGATCCTCGAGATGGCGGGCATTCCGGCCGTCGGAACGATTATGAACGTCATCATCTTCATGGCGCTTGTCTCCGCGTTCTCCGCGAACATCTACGCGTCCTCGCGCATGGTCTACTCCCTGTCCGCCCGTGACATGGGCCCGCGCTGGCTGCTCGGGGCGTCCGCGGCCACGAAGGAGCGTTCGCGCACGGTCGTCGAGGCCGCCCTCGAGGATGACGAGGCCGTCCTGGCCGCCGAGCTGGAAGGCGACATTGAGGCCGGGCGTACCCCGAAGCGCGCGGTGGGCCTCGTCGTTCTGCTGGCCCTCCTGGCCGTGGTGGGCAACTGGTATCTGCCGGGCTCGATCCTGACGATGCTCATCAACGCGATCGGTATGGTCCTGCTGATCGTGTGGACCTTCATCATCATCTCGCTGATCCGCCTGCACCCTTCGTTGGAGCGTTCTGGCAACCTGGGGATCCGCATGCCAGGCTGGCCGTGGCTGCCGTGGCTGGTCCTCGTGGGGCTGGGAGGTATCGCCGTCCTCATGCTCATGAGTGACGAGGGCCGGGCTCAGCTGGTCTCGATGGGCGCGCTGACGCTTATCATCGTGGCCATCTACTTCGGGCGTCAGTTTGTGCGCTCGTTGAAGTAGCGGAAACGCACGGGACCTCGGCCGGTACGCAGATGTAGGCGGCCTAGTCCATGATGGGGGCACCCCGACGAATCGTCGGGGTGCCCCATGTACATTGGCTGCGTGGGGATGGCGCACGGTAAGGAGGATTCATGGCACGCAGACGTCGGCGTCGCAGGAATATCGGGGATAAGGTCGGTGCCCTGCTGATCCTCGCTGCCTTTGTGTGGGCGTTCGCGCCCGGCGTCGGCTGGGACCTGCTGGACCTGCGCACGCGCCTGGGGTGGCCGCCGATGCGCAGCGGTCAAGCCCTGTCCTCACTGCCCGACAGCGAGGCGGCGCGTCAGCTGCGCGAACTCACGATCCGCTCCCCGGACCAGTCCGCGGCCGTCCCGGAATACGACCGCGAGGCCTTCGGGCAGCGCTGGGCGGACACGAATCACAATGGCTGCGACACTCGCAACGACATCCTGGCCCGTGACCTGGCGCGGCCCACCTTCAAGCCCGGGACGCGTGACTGCGTGGTCCTGTCCGGCACTCTCGCCGAGCCATACACGGGACAGACGATCCAGTTCGAGAGGGGGGAGAAGACGTCGTCCCTGGTCCAGATCGACCATGTCGTCGCCCTGGCCGATGCCTGGCGCTCGGGCGCGTGGCAGTGGGATGAGCAGCGCCGAACGGAGTTCGCCAACGACCCCAACAACCTCCTCGCGGTCGACGGCCAGGCGAATCAGGACAAGTCTGCCGCGTCAGCCGACCAGTGGCTGCCGCCCAACGCCGATTTCCGCTGCGACTACGTCAAACTCCAGATCGCGGTGAAAAACTCCTATGGGCTCAGCGTCACCCAGGCCGAACAGGATGCGTTGGCGACCCAGCTGGCGACCTGTCCGGGGTGATTACTAGTCCGAAACTGTCAGCCTGTTTGAAGTATTGGCACGTGCGTGATGCTCACATACATGACAGGGGTATTCATGCGCGTCTGACCAAGCGATTTCAAGGCGAATCTCAGGCAATTTCTCAACATGTGTCCATCGAATGTGGAACACCCCGCAACGTCGTGTACGTTCCCGAGCAACGCCGGTAATGTTCGCCTCAGGAAGAGGAGTGACATGTATACGGCAATCAACTGGGCGATGGACCTGGGATTCTACGCAGGATTCAGCGCGCTCACGTGCGCCCTGTGGTGGATCCTCGGTCGGCGCGCCGACCGCAAGCGCCTGCGCGACGGTCGCCTCGCCGCGCACACCTCCGCCCACGACGCCGAGACCGACAGTCAGAAACACTCTCACCTGACCGTGTCCAAGGCCCTTCCCCTCATCTATCGGCGCTCACGGGACACCGGCGCTCTCCTGGAGCGCGAGGAAAACCCAGATACCCCCAGGACCGCGGAGATCCCCGTGGTCGCAGCCATGGCCTCGTCGATGTGGAGGCTGCCGCGCGCGCTCCCGCTCGCGTGGATCCTCTACCTGGCGGGCCTGCTGATTTTCGTGCTCCTGCCGATCCCCTCCGACCCGCAGGCGGCGTGCGCCGCGATTCTGCACTGGGACAACTACACGCCCTTCGGGTCGCTGAGCGCCGTCGCCGAACAATTCCGGGATGGCGAGCAGCTGCGCGGGACCCTGTACGCCCTGTCGATCCTGCTCAATATCATCCTGTTCATGCCGCTGGGTGCCCTGGCCGAGATGACGTGGCGGATCCGGCGCTCCCGTACGGCCAGCGAGAACCTGCCCACCGACGGCGGGCGCCTGGCCCGCGCAATCCCCAGCCGACGCGTGCTCGTGTGGCTTCTGATCGGCGCTGCGCTCTCCTGCCTCATTGAGTTCACGCAGTACACGGGCCTGTTCGGCCTTGTGCCCTGCACCTACCGCGTCGTCGACATCGACGACCTCATCACGAACACGCTGGGCACCTACCTGGGCGTACGGCTCCTGCCCCTGTTCGCGCGCAACTCGCGCTTCATGGGCGCGTAGAGGTCCACTCTTCCAACGCGGCGCACACCTGCTCGCGCGTCGCCTGAGACGACGCGACCGCGATCACAAGCTCGTACACGTCGTCGTTGGAGACTGACTCGCGAATGACGGCTGCGTTGAGGGACAAGAAGACGCTACAGGCTGCCCACGCCAGGCGCTTGTTGCCGTCGACGAGTGCGTGATTCTTCGTCAGCGATTCGAGTAAGGCCGCGGCTTTCTCCGAGAGTGGCGGGTATGCCTCGTGGCCCATGAGCGTGGTCTGGGGGCGCAGTGCTGCTGCGTTGAGGAGACCGAGGTCTCGAACCGGCCCGAGGCGAAGCGCGGCCACAATGTCGAGCAGGTCCTCAAGCGACAAAAACTCGCACTGCACGGCTATTGTCCAAGTCGATCCAGCGCGTCCCCCCAGCGCTCGACGGTTTGGTTCAGCGCGTCGGTGACGCGCTGACGGTGGGTCATGCGGTTGAATTCCTCGTCGATCGCGCGCAGAACGGCATCGTGCTTTGACGTGCCGGAGCGTTGCGCGAGCTCTTCCAGCTTGCGCGCGTGTTCCTCGTCGAGGCGGAGTGTCATAGCCATGCATGCATGGTATCACTCTGATACCACGTGCGTAGGGTCCAGGATTTTATAGCCAGCCGGCGGCGCGGGCCAGGGACGCGGCCTCGGCGCGGGTGCGCGCGTTCATCTTCAGCATCGACGAGGACACGTGGTTGCGCACCGTCCCCTGGCTCAGGTGCAGGGAGTGGGCAATGTCCGCGATAGTCCCTAGTCCCTCCGCCCTCGACCTCGCGCAAAACGTCGGCCTCGCGATCCGTCAGGGGAGAAGAACCCGTCGCCAGCGCCTCCAACGCCAGATTCTGGTCGATTGCCCGCCCGCCCGCGGCCACCGTCCGCACGCCCTCGGCGAGAGTCTCGACCGGCGCGTCCTTCACCGTGAAGCCCGTCGCCCCCGCGTCGAGGGCGCGCTGCAAGTAACCCGGGCGCCCGAAGGTCGTCACGATGAGCACGCGCACCCCCGGGAAGCGGGAGCGAATCGCCTGCGTGGCCGTGATGCCGTCCATGCGGGGCATCTCGACGTCGATGATGGCGACGTCGACGGGGGCACTCGCGTGGGCAGGGGCGTCCGCTGATGCCAGGCGCGCCAGCTCATCGAGGGCCTGCGCGCCGTCCGCGGCCTGCGCGACGACCTCAATATCGCGCTCCAGGTCCAGCAACCCAGCCAACGCCCCGCGAATCATCGCCTGGTCATCGGCCACGAGTACCCGAATCGTCACGTCACCCTCCTGTCTGCCTGCGCTTGGGGTACTAGGCTAACGCAGGTAAGCGGCTCATTTCTCCGATCAGCCACCACTCAGGACGAGGCCGACTCGCCCTCTCGACCGCGCGGTGCTCAGGGAGGGGGCGTGGTTCCCGGACCGCGCGGGGCTCTGGAAGGGGGCCACGGCTTCGTCGATGGGGCCACGGCCTCGGACAATCAGGACGAGTGAGTGTCGGGTGCACCGTCGAAGGTCACGACGAGTGGGCGTCGGGTGCAGCGTCGAAGGACAGCGCGAGCGTCCACGTAGAGCCCGACGCGCTCCACGTGAGCGTGCCCTCGTCGCCGACCAGCTTGGACAGGCCCGCCAGGCCCGACCCTGATCCCGCGCTCGACGCGGCGTAGGTGGCCGAGTAACCGTCGTTGGTGACGGTCACGCCGCCAGGGGAGAGGCGAATACGAACCCACGAGGGGCGCGCGTGCAGGATCGCGTTCGTGACGCCTTCTCGGATCACGTGAGCGGCAGCGGCCGAACGAGGCCCCGACGGCGGCTCGCCCTCGCTGGCGATGTCCGCGTCGATGCGCGCGACCTCCAGGAGGGCGCGGGCGTCCTCAAGCTCCTCGACGGGGGACAAGGCCCGCGTGGCCGCCACGATGCGGCGCACGTCAGCCAAGGCCTCGTTCGACTGCATGGTCACCGCGCGAATCTGCTCGCGCGCCTCCTCCACGCGCCCCGCCTCCAGGAGGCGACCCGCCAGCTCGGACACCATCGTGATCCCCGTCAGCGAATGCCCGAGGATATCGTGCAGGTCCGTGCTCAGGCGCGCCCGTTCGGCGGCCTTTGCGCGCTGGATCGCATCCTGGCGGCGCAGATGCTCGCGGGCCGAACGCTCCATGCGCCAACGCGCCACCCCCACGAAGACACACAGCAGC
>QWBZ01002019.1_pt1 | contig 12715 bp, 12 predicted proteins | sample 1972441 | NCBI WGS metagenome assembly QWBZ01 (sample SAMN09866721, study PRJNA288562) | Human oral metagenome isolate term6_saliva, whole genome shotgun sequencing... | isolation source: mouth | host: Homo sapiens | place: USA: California
ACAGAGATAGAGAATGACCACAAGAATAAAGACTGCCAGCAACCCTCCTGCAAAGAGGAAGAGGTACTGTGCCTTCAAGCCCTTGAACTCTACCGTCCGGCCTACACCCTTGTTGATTTCCCAAGTAGTCATATTTTTATAGGAAGAAGGAACGTAAGATGGTTGCAGCCACGATGAGGAAGATACACGCACCGAACCAAGAGGCTGCGGTCTTGCTCGTATCGGGGTCACCACTTGAGAACTTGTTGTACACTTTTATTCCTCCTATCAGACCTACCACAGCACCGATAGCATAGATAAGCTTCGTTCCGGGATCAAAATAGCTTGTTACCATCTTTGTGGCTTCATTGATACCCGCCATGCCGTTGCCTTGTGCGTATGCTCCTATGGCAGTAGCCGTCAGCAGGAACAGCATTGTGATTTTCTTTTTGTTGTTCATTGTTCTTTTTATTTTATGTTGTTAAATGAATTATTTTCTTTTAGATAGAGGTGGTAAGGGGTGACTCGGTTTTATCGTATGACTGATATTGGTTGATTGTTTTACTTTTGAGCCACCCCTAGAACACTTTATAATATGAACAAAAACAATAGTTTTACAGATAGTATGAAAGTGGACGTTCGTCATCTTCCGAAACATCGTTGTTGCAGCTCTCTACGTTTGAGTCTGTTTCAGAATCAGGAGAAGAGCTTATATTACTTTCCTCTAATTCCGCTTCCTCCGCTTTGCGAATGGCAGCAAGGAGCCTTTGATGGTCTTGCTCCTGTCCGAGTGCGGCTTCTTTCATGTATTCCATGAGCTCAGTCCCTCGTATCGCTTGCAGCGTTTCGTGAACCTCCGTTTCGCTTTCCTCATCAATCGTGTTGTCATTTCTGTGCCAGCCGTTGACACGGATAATGTCCCTTGCGAGGATGCTGGACGGTGATACTTCGGGCAGAGAATCGTCTGCAATCTGCAGTTCTTCACGGATGATAGTGTCTTCGTCCGGCTCGTCCATCGTGTAGTCAACCTGCATTTCATTGTCCTCTTCCTTTTCATCCGTATGTTCGGGTGCGGATTGAGGTGTAACAGTTGACTCTGTTTCATCTTCCTTGCGTACATTTTGCGTCGCAAAGGTACTGGGATTATCGGCTGAATTTTCAGACGAGGAAACAGCGGGAATTTCGGGGACAGACGGGGAAGTAAAGGGTTTACTCCTGCCCACCAAAACGTGCCTGGCATGTTCTACCTGTTCTTTTGTGACAATAGGCTTTCCTGTGGTTTCATCCACAGATTTGGGGACTGGTCGTAAGCAGATTTTCCAGAGGTATGCGATACCTAAAAGTAGCCATATCACACCCAAGAAAAGGAGAATATCTAATAGAATTGTTTCCATTACTTACAGTGTTACGGTGGTTTTACTTCTCTGTTTATCGGCTGTATCATTGATTAGATTCTGATGTTCCCGTAAATGTTCACGCAGGATATTCTCTATGTAGGAAGTCATAGACACACGCTGATTCAAATCATGTAGAATATTGCGAAGCACCTGCAAGGTTTCGACATTCATGGTAAAGGCCGTTTTCCTTGGAAAGCGTGAAGTATGAAGAAAACGATTGCGATAATCTTCAAAACTATTGAAGTCCGAATGTACGGAAGGGGAAGAAGTATCTTCTTCTGATAATACTACCTCTGCTGTTTCCTCCCTGGTTTCCACAACAGGTTTTTCCATAGAAGACAAAAGCCTGTCCAAGCGAATACAGAAATAGACAATGCTGATAAGCATCCAGATAATCCCCATGAGGAGAAATGTATCCAATAACAATGTTTTTATCATAAATTAAGTGTTTGATTACGTTTATACTGTGCCGCTGTCTTGTTCAGCATGGCTTGGTTTTCTTTCAAATGCTCAAGAAGGATATTTTCAATGTAGGCAGTGAGGGTAGTCTTTGCACGGACATCCCGAAGGACATCCCTGAGCAACTGCAAGATCTCACTGTTAATGGTGAATCCGGATTTACCATTACTGCATTGAGAATGGCTAAGGTAGCGTTCACGATATTCCTCAAAAGAGAGTTTGGCAGACAGGGCATCTTCCCTGCTTCCTTTGTCTTTATTTTTTTTAGCCCGTAAAGGTCCTGCTGTCTGTTCTGCTGCAGAAGTCCTTGCAACAGGTTCTTCTTCTTTCGCTTCTTGCGGTTCATCCGATTGGAGTTTTTCCAAATCACGCTCAAGTTCTGTGGGCTGGTCATAAAAGGGGGATTCTTCCGGAGAACGTTCCTGTACACCGTAATTGCCCATCTCCTTGAGTTTGCTCCGGAGGACTTTCTTTCGTTCTTCACTAATGGCGGTCATAGGCTATCCGGAATGAGATGGCATTTTTCGATTACTTCCTCCACCCACAAGTCTATACCAGTAGGAAGGCGTAAGGTAAGTGCCGGAGGTAAGTAAGAACTGCGGAAGACACCCTTCACGCCACCTAACTCCAATTCCCTGGAGAATCTCACGGAATGGTATATGCGGGCATCAAATATACTGATGTCCTCTTCCTTTGCATATTGTGTGTAATAGTCCATAACGATGGAACTGGCGCTACGGTTGATTTTGTTCCATAGTAAGAGCAGGTCACGGATACGGGCATCGCTAAGTCCGACTCCCAAGTCCCTGATGGTCCTGGCATAGGCAAAGCTGGACACCAAAGATTGGGGATCCGCCTCTATAGGGGTGATGATATAGTCCATGTCTATGGAGAGTTGGAGCAAATCCTCGGTTGAAGCATGACCGGGAAAATCAAAAATTACGAGGTTTACCTTTATATCATGCGTCCTGATGTATTCGTTCACATATTTAATGACGTTTTTCGGTGTCGAGCGAATAATGGGATAGGCATGTTTCCCAAACTTGGTGAAGAAATCCTTCATCTGTTTAGAAATGGTTTCACTTCCCTCTATCACGCGGCGTTCTCTCTGCCTCAACTTGAAGAACGACTCTTGCGTTCCGTCACAATCTACGACAAGAAGAGATATTCCTTTTTCGTAATATAGAATGGACGCGAGGATTTCGGCAAGGCTACTCTTGCCAACCCCTCCTTTTTGCGATGCGAAGCCCAGATAGACGGGCTGATTTTTAACTTTCTGCTTCATCGTTGTTGAATATTGTATGATTAACTCTATTGTTACTTTCTTACAGACCGAGTTCAGTCAGTCGGATAGACAGTGAGCTGGTAGATAGGTATCGAGCCTTGAACTGACAGAATTTTTAACTGAGTGTCATAATTACTTTTTGACTGACTGATCTATAGACTTTATTACCGTCTGTCCAACTTCCCGAAAAACTCTTTAGCTGAGTTTTGTCGGTCGGTAGATGAGTTGATAAATTGGTATGTTTTGACCTAAATCCACTGCAAAATAAGTCAGTAATTTAGTTATTTCCAACCCTTGGGGAAATGCAGGGAAATGAAAGGAAAAAGAGTGAATATCATTGATAATGAGTTATTTGAAAATCCGCCGTAACTTTGCAGGCGAGAATAATACATGGAGGTATACTCTTAGAAACAGACACCCCATAAGGGTGGATGCTTCAATCGTATCAACTCTTGATATTGGCAAGGTGTGTCTTTGTGACACAAACCGCCGTTTGTACCACAAAGACCCTTGCCCCGAAGGGGAGATGAATTACTCCAAAGTCGTATTTAAGAAAACAGAACAGATATGAAAAAGGACACGGAACACGGTTCAGAACGAAAACAAGCGGAAAAGCCACGTTGGGACAACTGGCATGTACGCCTTCCTAACCCGAAGGACCAACAAAGGGCGATTGATTTGTTTCAGCGTTCGGGCGCAGAAACCAAGTCGGATTTCGTGCGTGGACGTATTCTTGGTGAGCATTTCAAGGTGATTACGGTGGATAAATCTGCCGTGGAATATTACCGCAAACTCTCAGAACTGACAGCACAGATTCATAAGATTGGCGTGCTGTATAACCAGACCGTGCGTGCCATCAACAGCTATCACAGCGTGAAAACCGCACAGATACTGCTTGAGAAGTTGGAGAAATTGTCGGCTCAAATCATCGCCTTGCAGGAGCAGGCTATCAATTTAACCATTGATTATAGAAAGAAGAAGTATTGAGAATTTAGTTAGAAAAATGATAGCAAAAATTTCAGCAACGGAGAACCTTGGAGGTGCACTCGGCTACAACTTCAAGAAGGTAGAGAAAGGAGAGGCGAGTATTCTTCTTGCTGCTGAGTTGTATCAGAGCAAGGAAGGTCGTTATGCGATGGAGGATGTACTGGCCGACATGGAGGCATTGATGCCGAAGGTATGCCGAACGAAGAAAACGGTGTTCCATTGTTCCCTTAATCCGCATCCGGACGAGAAGCTCTCAGATGAAACACTCACGCAGATTGCCAAGGAGTATATGGAGGCACTCGGCTACGGCAATCAACCTTATATCGTGTTCAAGCACAGCGACATCGCCCGTGAGCATATACACATCGTATCACTTCGAGTGCCCAAGATTGATACCACCCAAAGAAATATCAAGGAGCAAGTGGCAAACATTGTCCGCATGGTGCTGAAGCATTATTGTTTCTGTTCCTTGGGCGAACTGAACGCCATCCTTTCTGCATACAACCTTACCGTAGAGGAAATCAGAACAGAGTTTCGGGGAAAGAAATATGACGGACTTGTCTATGTTCTGACTGATGGCAAGGGTAACAAGGTAAGCACACCCATCAACGCATCGGACATCGGTCGTGGTGTGGGTTATACTGCTGTACAGAACAGGATGCAGAAGTCGAAACAAGCTATCAAACCATTGATATCAATCATAAGGTACAGGGTGTTACAAGCTATGCGCACCTCTCCTCAAACAGAGAAAGACCTGCGGAGCAGATTGGAGGAACAAGGCTTGCGTGTGTTTATCCGAAAGAACGAAAGCGGGCGCATCTATGGCATCACCTTCATTGACGACAAGGAGGGCGTTGCGCTCAATGGCTCACGCTTGGGCAAAGGATATGCTGCCAATATATTCAATGGTTATTTCTCCAATCCAACGGACAACCCATTCTTGGACGAGACGCTGTACGGCTGTCCGTCTGTCCGTTTGGATCAATCTGCAACCGTTCACCCTTCGCAGCTAAATACGGAGGAAAGCGACAACCTTGTCGATGAACTTATCGAGGATATAGCAGATGGTTCATTCCTATCTACGGGCAACGATGATTGGAAGGAGGCGGCGTGGCAGCGTAAGCTCCGAAAACTAAGTAAGGTAAATATTAGACGAAGAAAACGTTAAATAAATGAGCATTTCCAACTCCCTTCTCCTTTTCTTCCCTTTGGTCAGAGACCGTTGGTTCGGAGGGGTTGGAGGAGGCTACAAAAAATAGCATTATGGCACAGGAAGATGATTTAAGGGCATTAGGAAAAGTCATGGACTTTATGAGAGGCATATCAGTGTTATTCCTCCTCGTTAACTGTTATTGGTTCTGTTACGAGGCATTTCATGTCTGGGGTTTTACGCTTGGAATCATTGATAAGATACTGATGAATTTCCAGCGTACCACAGGATTGTTTTCGTCCATCCTCTGGACAAAACTCTTTTGTGTGGTATTTCTCGCTTTGTCCTGCCTTGGAACAAAGGGCGTGAAAGAGGAGAAAATCACGTGGCCGAAGATTTGGACAGTGCTTTTCTCCGGATTTGTCTTTTTCTTTCTCAACTGGTGGCTGTTGGCATTGCCCATCGGCAAGATTGGAGCGGCTTCGCTCTATATCTTTACGCTTTCCGTTGGCTATATCTGCCTGCTGATGGGTGGTGTGTGGATGAGCCGACTGCTCAAAAACAATCTGATGGACGATGTATTCAATACGGAGAACGAGAGCTTCATGCAGGAAACGCGATTGATGGAAAATGAATACTCTGTCAATCTCCCTACACGTTTTTACTATAAGAAGAAGTGGAACAAAGGTTGGATTAACGTGGTCAATCCATTTCGTGCCTCGATGGTGCTCGGAACTCCGGGTTCTGGTAAGTCCTACGCCATTGTGAACAACTATATCAAGCAGCAGATTGAAAAAGGCTTTGCCATGTATATCTACGACTACAAGTTCAGTGACTTGTCCACCATAGCCTACAACCATTTGCTGAACCACCCGGAGGGCTACAAGGTGAAGCCGAAATTCTATGTGATCAATTTCGACGACCCGCGACGCTCACACCGTTGCAATCCCATACACCCGGATTTCATGGAGGATATTACGGACGCTTACGAGAGTGCCTACACGATAATGCTCAACCTCAATAAAACGTGGGTGCAAAAGCAGGGCGACTTCTTCGTGGAGTCACCTATCATTCTGTTTGCCAGTATTATCTGGTATCTCAAAATCTATCAGAACGGGAAATACTGCACGTTTCCCCATGCCATCGAGTTTTTGAACCGCCGTTACGAGGATATTTTTCCGATACTGACTTCCTATCCCGAACTGGAGAATTACCTTTCCCCGTTCATGGATGCTTGGCTCGGAGGGGCTGCGGAGCAGCTCATGGGGCAGATAGCGTCGGCAAAAATTCCGCTTTCGAGGATGATTTCCCCGCAGCTCTACTGGGTGATGTCGGACAGCGAATTTACGCTGGACATCAACAATCCCGAAGAGCCGAAAATCCTATGCGTGGGCAACAATCCCGACCGTCAGAACATTTACGGGGCGGCTCTCGGTCTGTATAACTCCCGTATCGTGAAACTCATCAACAAGAAGGGGATGCTGAAGTCGTCGGTCATCATCGACGAGCTGCCCACGATATACTTCAAAGGGTTGGACAATCTTATAGCTACCGCCCGAAGCAACAAGGTTGCCGTGTGTCTGGGCTTTCAGGATTTCAGCCAGTTAGTGCGCGACTACGGCGATAAGGAAGCAAAAGTCGTGATGAATACGGTCGGTAACATTTTCTCCGGGCAGGTGGTAGGAGAAACGGCAAAGACACTATCGGAGCGGTTCGGGAAGGTGTTGCAGAAACGGCAGTCTATCTCCATCAACCGGCAGGATGTTTCCACCTCCATCAACACGCAGATGGACGCGCTTATCCCGCCGAGCAAGATTTCCGGGCTTACGCAGGGTATGTTTGTCGGTTCGGTGTCCGACAACTTCAACGAGCGCATCGAGCAGAAGATTTTCCACTGCGAGATTGTGGTGGATGCCGAGAAGGTGAAGCGGGAGGAAAGTGCCTACAAGAAAATACCTGTCATTACCGATTTCACGGACGAGGACGGAAACGACCGCATGAAGGATACGGTGCAGGCGAACTACCGGCGCATCAAGGAAGAGGTGAAGCAGATTGTGCAGGATGAACTGGAACGCATCGCAGGCGATGACAACCTGAAGCACCTGTTGCAGTAGAAATAAAAAAACAGAGGTGGCGGAAAATATCTCCGTCACCTCTTAAAATGAAGAACGCCTCCCAAGTATGCTGTCTTACGATGCGCCCAGGAGGTTTATTGTATTGCTTCTCTTTTTGTTTTTCCGCACCTGTAAACAGGCACTTTTTTCATTTCCAAATCGGCTCTTCTTTCCAGCGGTTGAAGAAGCCTATCTTGTAGATGGGCACATCCGCATACTCCTCAAACAATGCCAGCAGTTTCTCTTTGAACGTATGCCCCTCGTCTATGGCATTGCAGAGATATAACATTGCCGTAATCACATAGAACGGTTTTTTCTGCTGTACCTCGGTCAATGGACGGGAAAGCCATGTCATTCGCGGATTATGAATTTCACAAGGCCGTTTGACCATGTTCCGACTCCATATTCTGGAATGGTGCGCGATTATGTTGCGCATATATGAAATGGCTTCAAGCCATCCCGAAAGTTCATTGTGTAGATTCAGCCCCATATCATTGGCTATTGCTGATTTTTCGGGCAGTTGGTGGTTAAGGTTCTTGTATATCTTGGAAAGTGTGCCGAATGTGGCCACTTCAAATATAATCCACGCATCCGGGTGTTCGTCAAGCGTCTTTTCACCGCTTGCATCAGTCACAAGGTGCTTGCGCCTGTAGTCTTTCACAAAAATCTCATTGCTCCGTAAGAATTCTTCTATCAGTTCTTTGAGGTGCTGTGTGTGAAAAGCGACATCAGCAAACAATCTCGGGTCACGATACCACAGCCCTCCGTAGGATTGTGAAAGATGATAAATCATCTTTGTGCGTAGCGTGATTTCTATTGTTTCGATGGCATCAAATAAAATAAGGCGCAGTTCCTTGTCGAAATAATAGCGTGTGATTACATCTTCCAGTTTGGAATCCGGCTGAAACAGATGATTGGCTCTATCGGACTGCATGTCCCACCAATATCCCTTCAAACGATAGTAGCTGATATGAGCCAAATGTCGGGCAGCGAAACCTTCATCGCCGACAAGCATTCCTCTTTGTTTGAGCAGTTCTATTTGTTCATCAATGGAACGTGATTCCTTATTTGCCATACCGTTATAAAAAAGAATGACCCGCCGGCAGATCTTACGGTATGCCAAACGGGTACTGTTATCGTTGAACACGGTCAGAACCGCATGTCTTCTTAATTGTAGATGCAAAGATAAGACTTTTTTATGTAACGACAAAAAATAAGCCGATTTTTCATTCAAACGATGAAAAGGTATAGAAATACTTACCGTCTTTTTATTTCCAGTTCCTCATCGCGCATCATCCTCTCATTCAGTTTCTCCTGCATCCTGTCAAGGAAGTAGGTGCGGCTTTCGTTCTTCCGGCGTTTGATATCGGTGTAGAAGCGGTAGCAGTCCTTCGACTCAACCCCGAATATCTTGTAAAGAAGCGGGGCAAGCTGTTTGAGCGGCATATTGCCGTTGTTGATACAACCCATCTCGTCGATGCCGTAGATAAGCTCCACGAGGTCTATGGCGTTGCCCGTCCATTGCAGGAGGCTGGCGGTGTTTTCAGTTGCGTTGTTGGCGGATATTAGTGGCGGCACTTGGGGCGTGGCAAGGAATTTTTGCATCTTCCTGATGAAAGACAGGGCCTTGCTGATGTAGGCGGCAATCTCTTTTCTTTCTTCTGATAGATTGCGCACGGGATGGTGCTGCAACTCGATTTCGATGTAAGCAAGCGCGATAATGGTAAGGTTCGCATCCATGCCGCCGTTACACAGTTCAATCACTTGGGTGGCGAAAGCCGTATATGCCGTTTCCATATTGCAGTCACCGGCTTCGTTTATCAGGCGGAAGAAGTCGGTTTCCGCCAGCAAGAAATAATTCATGGTTCTGTCAATTTTGAAAATTACACTTTGTTTTCTGCGTGCGCACATAAATATAATTGGCAAAACATGTGTCAGAAAGCAAAAAATCCGGCACCGGCTTTTTCAAGGTGCTGGAATTCAGTGGTATAAAATTCAATATTTTTCCAAAGGAATGAATTTATACGGGATTAAATTGTTCATAATCAGAACATTTCTTCTATTTCCGAAAACAAAATTGTATGACTGCCGTACATTTTGGCTGTCTTGCTTATTTGTCAAGGGTGTAGATACTTCGGCATACACCGTTAGGATAGCTTTTCACAGAGGAAAGCGTCCAGTGTTGCTTTGGCAGAGCCGATTTGAAAAAATGCCGCCCACTTCCTAAAATGAAAGGAACGTTGTATAGTATGATTTCATCCACAGCGTGCATACGCAGTAGTCCGTTTATATAATCTGCCGTATCCGGTGTGGCTTCCGCGAGGTAACGGATGTTTGTGCCGTCTTTTCTCCATTCGTGCAGCATTGAAATGGAATAGTCCGGTGTCACACGGTAAAGGGCTTTCTTCCTGATTTCATCAAGACCGCAACGGTCAAGGCACAAATCCTGATGTGTTTTATCATATAACTCTGAAGAAAGACATCCGTCCATCGTCAGTACAGCGAGAATCTGAACTTTACCCATAATCGTTTCTTTTCGTTAGGCAAGGGTAAAAAAGTAGCGTGCAATTCACACTACCTTCAAGCGATGGCTCTGGTAAAGCCTTTACGGAGAGTACGTGAATGCACGCTATGCGTAAGCATAGCATAAGCATCACGCAATCGTCTCCGTAGTTCCAATTTACCAGATTTTCGCTTGAAACGCCTTGCGGTCTTATCCTATATGTTGGCGGCGAAAAGCTCCTGCCAATCGCCGTTTTTCTCAAATGTTATGCAAAGATAGCCAAATTCAGTGAATTACAGGCTATGATTGCTTGAATTTATATTTAAGTCCATACTCTTCAAGTTTGCTGTATAGTGTTGTCCTGCCTATTCCGAGCAGTTCGGCGGCGACACTCCGGTTGCCGTTTGCCTGTTTCAACGCACGCAATATCCGCTCCTTATCCTCCGCGTCATTGCGCAAGGCGAAGCTGACAGTAGAGGTCGGTTTCGTCACGGCAAGTTCCAGATGCTCTTTCATGACAACACCTTCCTGCGCCTGCAATACAGCACCCATAACTTTCTGCCGAAGTTCCCGCACGTTGCCCGGCCATGCTGAAACCGCTCACATTACACTCCAGTTCCTTGTTGGCTATCTCGCGGAAGAACTCCGCAAGCGGCATGATGTCCTCCTTACAGTCACGCAAAGGCGGCACGGTTATCACGAAGTCATGCAAGCGGTAGAGTAAATCCTGTCGGAAACGCTTTTCATTCACCGCTACTTCCAAATCCTCGTTGGTGGCGGCGATGATGCGGACATTGAAACTCCTGTCCGATTTGTCACCAACCGGGCGATACCGCCTCTCTTGTATGGCACGGAGCAACATCTGTTGGGTTTCCAACGCGAGGTTTCCCACCTCGTCCAGAAACAACGTGCCGCCTTCCGCTTCATGGAAATACCCTTTCTTGGTGCTGTCCGCACCTGTAAACGCTCCCTTGACGTGTCCGAAGAATGCCGACGGCGCAAGTTCTTTTGAGAGTGAACCGCAGTCAACCGCCACGAAGGGTTTGCCCGTACGTTTGCTCTTGTCGTGCAGGTGGTGGGCGATATGTTCCTTGCCCGTGCCGTTCTCTCCGAATATCATCACGCTCATGTCGGTTGCTGCTACCAGCCTTATGCGGTGCATGATTTTCTGAAAGGCGGAACCTTCACGGGCGAACACGGGCATACGGGATTGTCCCGCCTGCCGTTCTTTCTGTATGGAACGGAGAAGAGGGACAAGTTTATCCTCCACAAGTTGTTTGGGGATATAGTCTATCGAACCGAGCTTCATGCTTTCCACTGCGGTATGCACTTCGGCATAGTCTGTCATGATAATGAAAGGTTGCATCTTTCCCTCCTTTCGCATCCAGCGCAAGAGGTCTATGCCGTTACCGTCAGGCAGGCGCAGGTCGGCAACCACGATGTCATTATCCGTCGCCTGTTGCAGATGTTTCTTCGCTGTTGACAGGTGGTAAGCCTTCACGGTACGGTAGCCCTCCCGTGACAGCATGTTGCAGACAAACTCGCAGTACACGATGTTGTCTTCCACCACAATTATTTTTGTCTTATCCATTTTCGTATTTTCTCCTTTCCTCTTCTGCCAACCGGATTATTTCCGCTCCCTTGTTCAACACGGCGATCACGGCATGGCTTAACACTTCTTCATCTGGGATTACATCGCTATGAAGCAATCTGTAAAGTTCCCTCAACGGTTGGTCAGCACGGAGTATCTCCCATGAGCTACGCAGGTGGTGTGTCAGGGAATCTAACTTTCGCAGGTCTTTTTCTGTTGCCGCTTCCCGTATTGTCTGCATCTCCTTTTCGGTTTCCGTCATCAACTTTTCCAGCATAACGGCTTCATTGCCGTAGGACAACAAGGCTGAAAAATCCGGTTTCCCGTCCGGTGTTTCTTTTATGGCACACCTGTCGGAAACCTCCATCAACTCCGATATGGAGAACGGCTTGAACAGGCATCCGGCAAAGCCTTTTGCCAATAGTTCCCCTTTGTTACAACTGCCCGAAGCGGTTGCCACAACCACCGGGATTGTTGGTGAATTGCCCACGTTGGACGAACGCAATAGTTCCAGCAATTCGAAACCGTTTATACCGGACATATTCAAGTCTGTCAGCAACAGGCTGTATTCTTTCTGGCGTATCATTTCCATCAGTGCCGCAGCATCGGTGCAAGTGTCGCAGTGTATTCCTTCTTGGGAATACATCTCTTTCAGCATCAGAAGTAATACCTCATCATTGTCAATGGCGACAACATCATGGAATTTATTGTTATGATAAACAGGTGTATTGCTTGTATATCCAAGCTGTTCTTCAGCTTCCTGCATAGAAATTTCAACTGTGAAACGACTGCCTTTCCCTTTCTTGCTGTCCAAACGGATTGTTCCGCCAAGCATCGACACAATATTACGCATTATGGCAAGCCCAAGCCCGAAACCCTCCTTTGCGGCGGCATTTGATAGACGTTCAAACGCACCGAACGCTTGTTTCTGTTCCTCTTCTGTCATGCCTGTACCTGTATCTTCAACGACCAGTGTCAGAACTCCATTGTCATATTCAGTAATCAAAGAAACACCGCCTTCTTCTGTGAACTTGACAGCGTTTGACAGCAGGTTATTCCCGATTTGTATTATTCGCTCTTTGTCGGTCAATACAATGGCATCGTGTCCAGTCTTCACGGACAAGGACAACCCTTTGTTCACGGCAACAGGCATGAACTCCGTTTCAAGTGTGTGCGTGATTGCAGAAATCCGGCAGGGTGACAGACGGGGCTGTTCCTTGCCGTTGTCCAGGCGGAAGAAGTCAAGCAAA
>QWBZ01000533.1_pt1 | contig 12700 bp, 9 predicted proteins | sample 1972441 | NCBI WGS metagenome assembly QWBZ01 (sample SAMN09866721, study PRJNA288562) | Human oral metagenome isolate term6_saliva, whole genome shotgun sequencing... | isolation source: mouth | host: Homo sapiens | place: USA: California
GAAGGTCGCACCAGAATACAAACCAGTTAAAATACCAACGAGAGTAATACCAATTTGAATAGTAGAAAACATATTATTTGGATTCTCTGCTAATTCAAAAGCTTTTTTAGCACGCTCGTTGCCTGCTTCGGCCATTTCTTCGAGCTTACGTTTTTTCGCATTGACGATGGCTAACTCCGTCATGGAGAATAAGCCATTGGCGATGATTAATACGACGATAATTATAAAATCTAAGGTCAGATCACTGTCCATGTAAGTAGACACTCCTTTTTATGACATATCATTCTGCACATGAGAATATTGAAATATTACTCTTTAGTATACCATATTAGCAGCAATAAATGTTTGTATACAAGAATAGCACCCAAAAGGGTGCTTTTGGTATATACTATAGGTGTTACCGCCCCAGACTGGTAACAGGAAGGGGGTGTATTAAAATGCTCGAAATATTTATTTCCTTCACAGTATCTATCGTAGCAAGTATAATTGGATATTATATTTGCAAGTGGCTAGATAGATATTAGGCCGGTAACTAGCACAAAAAGAGGAGGGCTGCCACCCTCCTCTTTTGTTTTGCATGCATTAAAATGCTAGCAAAATATTTATTTCCTTTATCTATAATTATATTACACAATTTAGTATTATTTGTAAATAATATTATATGCATATACAATAGTTGATATAACTAGATATTACTTAATATATTACGATTGATATAAGGTAGAAAATAAGCATAGTAGGAATGATATATGACAAGTGAACAGGAATGGGAACAGGTTTTACAAATAAAGACAGCTGGTCGCGATGATAGTCGTTCTGATACGGAGCATCATCCGTACGAGCCGACGGATTATTGCGTCCTTGAGCGCTTGGCGAATAGCGGACATATTCGCAAGAAAAATACCCTCATCGATTATGGCAGTGGCAAGGGCCGTGTTAGCATTTTTATGGCCTACCAAACGGGTTGTCATTCTATCGGTATCGAATACGATGAACGACTCTATGAAAAGGCTGTTATTAATGGTGAAAGCCCAGCGGCTCGCAATCGTGTGAGTTTTGTGCTCGGTGATGCGGCGCTTTATGAATTGCCAGATCAAGCAGATCACTGCTTTTTCTTTAATCCCTTTGCTCTTCATACGATCAAGCGTGTATTAGGAAATATCTTTGATTCCTTATACCATCATCCTCGAGAGATTAAGCTCTTTTTCTACTATGTAAACGAAGAGGTAGAAAACTTCTTAAATAACCATGTGCGACTAGAGCAAGAAGAATCCATTGATTGCAGTGATCTCTTTGAAGAAAGCGATGCAAAGGAACGAATATTAGTATATTCAGTAAATCTATTTTAGGATTAAGAAACCTCATTTTGAATGATTGTATTTGCAGTTCTAAATTTTCAGGACTAAGGCATAATTCAAATTGAGGTTTTATTCCGTTTTTTAGGAACTTTCACCTAGATTATTAAGGAAAAAGCAGATAAATTCTGATATAATAATATATTAGAGATTATAAAATCAATTCATTTTTTACGGTTCTATACATTGATTCGTATGCGCTATATTAGCGGGTAGGGATGAGTGTATTGAATACAGGAGGTACCCGTGGAACTCATCGATACAGTATTGATTGAACGCATTCGCAAGGCCTTGATGAAACGTTACGACCGAGATCAACAAATTCAACAAATGATTGAAGAAATCGGCGCCGACGAGGGGCTTAATGAGTCTGAACTGGCTATCGTTTACCAAGCCTATTTAGAGGTAAAGGAACGCGTATACTATACATCTACTCTCGTTGATTTGTGGAATCAAATTGAAGAGGTTCAAAACAGGATGTCCTTGTTGCATACCTACGAATCTCTTGAGCAAGATTTGTTTGGCGATGTGCTAGGCGACGATAAGGAAGACATCATTTTGTCCGATACGTCGTATCTTGGCAAGGGTGCTAGTCATAACAACGATGTGTACGCTATGGAACAGGTGCAATTGTCTGATGTGCCGGTGCAGCACGATTCTACGGTGGGCATGAACCACATTAAATTGACCGAATTAAACTCTATGGGGGGGCTTTTTACAGGTTCTGGTGAAAGCTCTGTTAAGGAAATCGTAGCACTTGATGATGCTACAGTAGAACACCTTGATGTAAACCCACTAGAAGGCGTTGAAAGTTTAGAAGTTCATCATTTAGATGAGGAAAATCCTTTTGATAATGATGATTTAGAAGCAATTTTATCATCTAATAACAAAGATAAAAAATCTAAAAAAGATAAAAAATTAGAGGAAGAAGATGTATTGGATGATGAGGAAATGTCCTCTATTGATCCATATACTGCGGTAAATGCATTGTTATTTGGTAAAGCTGGGTTGGAGTCCGATAAAGCAAATAAGAAGCTAGAAAAGATTCTTAAAAAGCAATTGAAACGCGTTGATGATGAATGGGCGCGGATTAACGGCTCTGACGTGAAGAAATCTAAGGACGAAAAAAAATCTAAAGAAGATAAGAAATTCAAAGAGGATAAAAAGTCCAAGGAAGATAAAAAAGAGAAAAAACATAAGAAGTCCAAAGAAGACAAATATGCTAAAGACGAAGAAAAGTTAAAGAAAAAGAAAGATAAAAAAGATAAAAAAGACAAGAAAAAGGATAAAAAATCCAAAAAGGATGAATCTGGAAAAAAGCAGAAACGATAGTTTCCGTATGGGATAGTAAGGCCGATAATTGGGCCATGGAGAGTGCTAGTGCTAAGAAATCAGCAGGTGCTGGGACTATCGACCGCGGATGCGGTAAATGCAAACGATGTAAGGGACCTAAATGTAAGAAATATCCAAGATAATTATAGTTAGGTAGTATAGAGTTGTTACGTTATATGAACGAACAGTTAGGGGTTAACGATGAACCGATGGCAGCGATTATTTGAAGGCATACGAACAGAGATCAAGGTATTTATCTTTTTCTCTGCTTTGTTGACTGCATTTAGAATCGTGTTTCTTGCAGTATTTCAATCACAACTAGCTTCTGTGACGATGGATAATATCCTTACGTCCTTATGGCTAGGCTTTAGATTGAGTCTCAAGACCGTCGGTTCTTTGTGTTTACTAGGCTTTTTAGGGGGGACGTTGGTGCATACCTTTATACCAAAATGGCCTTCCTTACGCATTAAACAGGTCCTCTATTCCATAGCAACTGTACTGTTGACCTTCTTATTCTTAGGTCGCATTCCGTTCTACAAGATCTTTAACTCCTCTTATAATGCGATGCTCATCAATGGTAAGAATGATGATATCGCTGCTATTGTAAATACGGCAATCAACGAATATAACGCGTTGATGTACATCGTTGGGGCCGTAGTATTGAGTGCTGCTCTATGCTATTTCCTCGTTAATTTTTTGGCGTGGGGCACAAAGAAATATAGTGACTATGCTGATAATCTAAGAAATGGCGACGATATAGATAATTTAAAAAATAGTGATTTTGCATATAATCAGCGACTTTGTCCTACTTGGTATCCTAAGACGAAGAAAACGCAGTGGATGACGGGCATTGGATTGACTGTAGTTATCGTTGTACTAGGTCTATTCTTTAGATTTGGCGGTGCTTTCAGCTATACGAATTCCATTAACTGGGAAAGTGCAGCGCGCCTAAGCTCTAATTTATTGAACGAAAATATCCTCGATGATGTGCAGGCCTTGTATCGTGTTAAAAGCATTGCAAAACGAACGGCTGAGCTAGAGGTTATTAATTTAACACCTCAGGAGTTAAACGAAAAAATCACTGCTGTAGGTGGTAAACCAAATGGCACTAATTTTGATGGTTCTTTCACGAGAACTATTACGACAGAGCGCCTAGCGGAGCAACCGCAGTCCATCAATATCGTTCTCGGTGAATCCTATGGTTTGTGGACATTCCTCAGTGAATATAACGAACCTGGTGCGTACCTCGTTGAACAAGGTCGTAAATACGCTGCCAGTCCTCAAGCGATGAGCACGCAGCTAGCCCTTGCTCAAGGTACGGGCACTATGCCTGCTATCAATGGTTTGTTAACAGGTATGCCTGACACAGGCCTATATCCTAACTATGAAGGTGAAAGTTTCAAACAACCGTATGGTCTAGGTATTGGCCCTGTTATGAAAAAGCTAGGCTACAAAACAGTATTCTGGTACGGTGGCTTTAGTACGTGGCAAAATGTTAAGAACTTTGCTCTATCTCAAGGCTTTGATGAATTCCACGATGCGTCCGAAATGCCTAGCGAAGACGGCAATGCTTGGGGCGTAGGCGATAAAGACTTGTTTAAAGCGATTTCTGCGTACATGGATCAACATAGAGGGGAAAAAATCCTCAATGTCATCATGACCACCTCTAATCATCCGCCGTATAGCATTAATGTAGCTAAGGAAGGCTTTGATGCGAGTAAGGTAAAAGGTCATGTACCGGATTCCATTTCCGATGATGAAAAGCAATTGAACGAAATGGGCCATATTTGGTATGCAGACCACGTGATGGGGAACTTTATCGGTAACGAAGAAAAAGCAGATCCTTCTGCGCTCTTCGTTATCACTGGTGACCATAGCGAACGATTTAACTTTGCTCGTGAAGTAGGGCCTAATGTGGCGTCTACGATTCCTATTATCTTCTACGGTCGCGGCATTCATAAAGACTGGCTCGCTCCAAACGCTTTTGGCATGAGCATTCAAATCATTCCAACCTTGGCAGAACTAGCGGGACGACCTGGTCAAACCTATGAAGCGATGGTGCCAAGCCTATTTACACAAGAGGAATTTGTTTTTAACCATAGATTATATCTAGATAAAAATGGCAAAGTATTAGAACAAAGTGCGAGTATGCCTCAATCCTATGGGGATATGATTAAAAACATGCGCGAACTAGCGGCATGGCGTATTAAGCACGGGGATAAGATTAAGTAAGGGAAATTAGGATATAAGGTGCATATTGTAATTTAATAGGTACCTTATCTTAAAGTATATAAAAACTAGTATTGCTAGTGCATGTTTAAGAGGAGTATAGAATGGAGTTAATTTCGGTCATTGTACCGGTATATAATGTGGAACCTTATATTGCAGAATGCATAGAGTCCATTCAAAATCAAAGCTATCAACATTTGGAAATTATTTTGGTAAATGATGGTTCAACCGATGATAGTGGTGATATTTGTGATCAATATGCTGCTTATGATAATCGAATCAAGGTCATACATCAGGAAAATGCAGGACTTAGTGCAGCTCGTAATGCAGGAATAGAGGTTTCTACGGGTGATTATATTGCCTTTGTAGACTCCGATGATTACATTGGGATTACAGTATACGAAGATATGCTGAAACTCATGAAAGATCATAATTTAGATATCATCGAATTTACTGCTTTCAGAGATAAAGGTGGTACTATTATTGAAGGATGTAATGATGGTCAATTAGAAATCTTTGATAAGGATGATGCGTTGCAACTAGCGATGCATGATTGTTTTGTAGCTGCTTGGAGCAAATTATATAAACGCAGTGCTATTGGTGATGTGCGTTTTCCTATAGGTCGTAAATTTGAGGACACCGCAACATCTTATTTATACGTGGCAAATTCGAATCGAGTAGGTCATATCAACCGATGTTATTATTACTATCGATTGAATCCAAATTCTATAACACAAACATCATTTGATGCTAAATCACGATGGGATTTTGTATTGGGTTACGAGGAACGCTTACAATACGCTATAGATCACCAATTACCGTATGTGGATGATTGTAATAGTTTATTGATGAAAGCTGTATTATCCTGCTTAACAGCCTATTATGCAAAGCCTGCGGGCAATCAAGTGTATTACGATAATTGTAAAAAAATGATTGGAACCTATCGTAATGACGCATCTTACAAACAATTAAATTCTAAATATAAGCTCTTTTTATGGTCTTTCGGTCGCGCAGATTTTATCCATAAAATAGGGGCTCGTTTATCGTATTTTGCTAAACAAGCACGTTAGTTAGTGAAAGGTAAAACTATGGCAACTGTATCTGTAATAATCTTAGCGAGAAATGAAGAACATAATATTCATGACTGCATTGAGTCTGTGCAGTTTGCCGATGAAGTTTTAGTCATCGATGATTTCAGTACGGATGACACTGTAAAAATTTCTGAAGAAATGGGTGCTCGTGTTGTACAACACGCCATGAATGGTGATTGGGGTGCCCAACAAACCTTTGGCATTGAACAGGCTAAATCTGATTGGAATTTATTTCTTGATGCGGATGAACGCATATCCGATCCTTTAGCGAAAGAAATTCAAAGTATTGTAGTTAATGAACCTAATAAAGCGTACTGGATTCAACGTCGTAATAAATTCCATCATAATAAGGCTACTCACGGTGTTTTGCGCCCAGATTATGTACTTCGTCTCATGCCAAAAGAGGGCAGTTATGTAGAAGGCTACGTGCATCCTGCCATAATTACGCCGTATCCAACAGAAAAATTACAACATCCGATGTATCATTACACATACGATAATTGGCATCAATATTTCAATAAATTTAACAACTATACCACATTATCTGCTGAAAAATATCGCGATAATGGTAAAAGCTGTTCTTTCATTAAAGATATTATCTTCCGTCCTACTTGGGCGTTCATCAAGGTGTACTTCTTACAAGGCGGTATTCTCGATGGCAAGATGGGCTTTATTTTATCTGTAAATCACTACTTTTACACGATGACTAAATACGTGAAGTTTTACTATTTACTAAAATCCAAGGGGAAATTGTAATAGCTGGGGGAGCATTATGTTAGGAAATTTTGGAAAGCATTGGCATATAGGCCGTACTATATATGGTAAGCGCACATGGCGTGAAACAAGACGTACCTTTTTACATACCATGCGCTCTTGTCGTTATGACTCAACAGTTACTGAATTTGAAAACTTCTTTAAGTCTTATACGGCAGATCCAAAGATGTTGGAAAAACATCCAAGTCTCTATGAATTGATGAGCCGTATGTTTTTGATTAAAAACTCTACACCACAATGGCGTTTAGAGGCACTTCGTCAGCATTTTACCATCTTACAAGAGGTGTTTACGGATGAAGCGATTCAGCTCATGTATGTAGATGAAGCGAAGTTTGATTATTTTGATAAAAAACGAGGTATTACACTTTGGAGCTCTGATGAGCTCGATATGAGCGCTCATTTATATTACGAGCCAGGTCAACGCAAGGAAGGGTTCTTGACAGTTATGCTCTTGCTAGAGGATAAAGGCGTATATCATGCTAATATTCGTTTTGCAAAGGGCTCTAATGGGGAGCGTACCCTTGTTATTGGCACTATTCAAGGTTATAAAGATGGCCTTGAGCGAGCAAAGAAGATTACAAAGAAAATGTATGGTTACCGTCCGAAGAATTTCATTACCTTCTTGATTCGTGAAATTGGTCGTGCAGCACAAGTAGAATCTATTCTTGCTGTTTCTGATGAAGGTTTCTATGCAAATTCTCATATGGTGCGCGGCAATAAAGCAAAGGTAGCCATCTTAGATACCTTGTGGGAGGATATTGGCGGTACTGTATTGGAATCCGATCCAAATTACTATGTGATTCCTCTTGAAGAAGAGCGAAAGCCAATCGAGGAAATTAAGTCTCAAAAACGTAGTCAATATCGTAATCGCTATGCACTATTAGATGAATACGCAGCTATGATTCAAGAAAATATAAAACCGTACGTAAAGGCCTAGAGGTGTGCTATGCGTGTAGCAATTTTAGAAAGTATTGTCATGCCTGCTGGTCATGAGGTAGAGTTTGATCGTATCCTCATCAATGAACTGAAACAACAAGGTCATGAACCTGTACTATTCGTGCCGGAGAACTTTCCTTTCAAAGTAGACTATGGAGTAGATATAGTGTACCTTGAAGGGGGAGAAGTAGTGACCTATGCGGGAGCGTCTAAATGGAAAAAGCCATTTTTATCTATTTTGCGCGAACGCCGACGCCGTAGTTGGTTCATATCAGCAGCACAGAAGATTAAAGAACATAAGATAGATGCGTTAATCATTCCTACAGGAACGTATCGTTATATAAAAGCATTATTAGATACGCCATTAAAGGACAGCGAGGCTTCAGTGCACGTTATTTTCCATGGTATCGGCAAGGGAGAAATGGATCGCTTTATTAAACAAGCCCATCGAGCTAATGCTTATAAAAACTTGTATCTCGATGTCATCTCTTTGCGTGATGATATGTTACGCTCTGATTTACCGAGAGTTCGCAAAATCTTGCCACCTGTGTTTTTACCATCTACTGAACTTAGGGCAGAACAAGGAAATTCCAATAGATCTGTAGATAATACGATTAAACTAGGTTTCTTTGGTCAGTTTAGAAAAGAGAAAAACATTGAGCGCTTCATCGATGCCTTTGTATCTTTGAATTATGATAATTCAGTGCAGCTCGTCGTTCAAGGGGCTACTGTAAAGCCTGAAGATGGAGCTTTATTTGAGTCTATAATTAAGAAATATAGCCAATATAGTAATATTCAGTTCATTCATGCCAGTTTGATTGGGAAAGACTGGGATAGAGCATTATTGAGTGTAGATGCTTTATTATTGCCTTATGGTGCTGAACGATATCGCTATCATTGGGCTGCTATGCTATTTACGGCTATAGGCTTTAACAAGCCTGTTCTCATATCTCCAGAAATAAATCCAGAGGTATTAGAACAATATTCCATTGGAGAAGTATTAAATTTAGACAGTATAAATTCCATCGGGCAGGGGATTCAAACGTTCGTAGAGAATTTACAACATAACAAGGAACAATATAATCAAGGATTAATGAATGCTAATGAGGATTATAGTCATCGTGCATTGATTCAATCCATTATAAATGTATAAGAATTGTTAGGTAAGCATTATGACTTACTTATTGAGGGGGATTTTCTTGGGGATTTTATCAAAGTTACGATTAGAATCATGGATAGCTATTATGGTTACCTTAATGGTCTGCTTTACGAGGTTATCTATGGCTGCAGGGCAGATTTTTTATGGCATTGCAATTCTATTAAGTATTATCTATATTTGGAAACATAGGCGTGATCTATATGTTCCGTCTTATGTCAAAAAATATAGTAAATCATTAGTTGCTATGCTGTTATTGTTATTACCATCAGCAATTTTGACGAATAATATTGCTGTGGGCTTACCAGAGTTTATTAATGTATGGCTTTGGCGTATACCTGTGTTTTTTATTATTGCTCTTTGTATACGAGATAAAAAAACACTATTTACCATGCTTGCTGTATTTTTCGTAGATTTTGGTATCGACAATTTAGTAGCCTTTTATCAATATTATTCCGGTATGGCTGTGCGTGGTTGGGGTTTTGGCAGTAGTGTATTAACCATTGCAGGTATTATGGTTATGTTAGTGCCTATATTCTGTGTTATTTTATTAGATAATGCATTTCCAACCTATGTGAAAGTTTCAGCTTTATGGGCTCTCGGCTGTGTTGGATTTGGAATGTATGGTAACCAAAGTCGTGGATCATGGCTATTTAATATGATTTTAATACCTATCATATCATTACCGTATTTAATCAAACGCTTTGTCTATGTAGTGGCAGTTCTTGCTGCATTAGGTGGTGTTATTTGGGGATTCAGTACACAACCACAATATGTAGCTAGATTTGAATCGATTACAAACACGACTACTGATGGTTCTAATTTAGGACGCTTTGAAGTATGGACATCGTCTATCAATATGTTCAATGATCATCCTTTGACAGGTGTAGGCATAGGTCAATGGCGTACTAAATATGAAGAATCTTATCGTTTACCATCGGAAAATCAACATCTATATCATGCACATAATAACTTTATTCAGCTTTTAAGTGAGGTAGGTATACTAGGTTTACTTGGTGTTCTTATTTTTTATAGCACGATTATTATAGATAATTTTATGACATGGTTTAAAAAGCGAGATCCCTATAGTCTTTGCTCTATGATTGCTGTAGTTTCCTATGTATTTGTCTTTGGACAGGTTGAATATACATTGGATAATTCCTCTGGTATTCGTATTATGTACTTTATGTTAGCCACGATGCTTCAATTGAGGGATAATTGAGAAATAGATGAACATTAAATTTGTATTTAAGGATTCATTTAATTAGTTTTTATGAGAAATTTATTCCTCGTTTAACTAAATTAGGTAAAAATATAAAACTAAATAAAAGTAGTTAAAATCTATGTTTTTCATAGTTTTAAACATTTGAATATGATACAATATAAGTAATTATTGGTACATTGTATTCGTATGATGGAGAGGTTGTTTTCTTTAAAGTTAATTGAGAAAACAACCTCTTTTTTAAAAATTGGGGTATTAGTATGAACTGTTCTGAATGTAATAATAACAATAAGCTACTTATTAGCAAAATTATAGTTCTTATAGCAGATTATGTGGCTATTGTTTTGGGGACATTAGCAGCTTATTATCTGCGAGTAAATTTACAAATCTTACCAGTAAGTGAATACTTTAAAGTCGATGAAATTTACGTATATGGTATTGTACCCATTGTCTTTTTATCTATATTGTTACTTAATAATGCTTATTCAATCGTAGCACCATATTGGGATACGATGAAGAACTTATTCCGTAGTATCACTATTGGAGTCGTTGTATCTATTGTGCTCATGTATACAGGACATGTAATTAATGATGTATCTCGTTTATTTGTAGCTTTTGCCTATCTATTTATATTATTCTTTATCTTTAGTGGTCGTTTTATTGTAGGTAAGATTCTCTCTAAGGTAGGATACTTAACAATACCAGTCCTCTTAGTTGGTGCAGGTAAAACAGCAGAGCTCGTAAAGAAATCGTTAGATCGCATGCCTATTGCTACTTACAAGATTATTGGTTATGTAGATGATAAACCTAAATCTTCTACTATTGCAAATCAATATCCCTGTCTAGGTGCTTTTAAAGATGTAGAAACAGTTATTAAAGAAACAGGTGTTCAAACGGTCCTTATTTGTGCACCGGGTCTTGAATCAAAAAAATTAGTATCCTTAATTAATCGATTGCAATTATTAGTCAAACGAGTATCATTTGTGCCTGAATTATTTGGTTTGCCAACAAGTAATATATCTGCTCGTGGCATGATGGAAGAGCAAGCTGTTGTATTGCGGGTGCAGAATAACTTGGCTCGCAAGTCTAACCGCATTATGAAGCGTATCTTTGATATTGTAGCTACTGTATGTGGTGGCATTTTGATATTGCCAATCTTCGCCATCGTAGCTGTACTGATTTATTTAGATTCTCCTGGTCCTATCGTGTTTGGTCATAAGCGAGTTGGCCAAGGTGGTAAAGAATTCCCATGCTATAAATTCCGCTCCATGGTGCCTAATGCACAAGAGGCATTGGAGGTATATTTGAAAGAAAATCCTGAAGCTCGTGAAGAATGGGAACGAGATTTCAAATTGAAAGACGATCCTCGTGTTACAAGAATTGGTAAATTCCTTCGCAAAACGAGTCTTGATGAATTGCCACAATTGTGGAATGTTCTTGTTGGTGATATGAGTCTTGTAGGTCCTCGTCCTATAGTTCGTGATGAAATCGTAAAATACGGTGATTATATCAATGACTTTTACCTTGTACCACCAGGGATTACTGGTGTATGGCAAGTGAGCGGTCGTAGCGATACTACCTATGAAGAACGGGTATTAATGGACTCTTGGTATGTTCATAACTGGTCTGTGTGGATCGATATTGTATATCTATTGAAAACTGTGTTGGCTGTCATTAAATCGAAAGGGGCCTATTAATGAAATACGATTATTTAGTAGTTGGGGCAGGCCCATTTGGTGCTGTATTTGCCCATGAAGCGCACAAGCGTGGTAAATCTGTACTTGTTATCGATCGTCGTAATCATATTGCCGGTAATCTGTATTGTGAAAGCAAGGACGATATCAACATTCACGTGTATGGTGCTCATATTTTTCATACATCCTTGAAGCATGTGTGGGACTATGTTAATCAATTTTCTGAGTTCAACCACTATGTAAACAGCCCTGTGGCCAACTATAAAGGTGAAATGTACAATTTGCCGTTTAATATGAATACCTTCTCTAAAATGTGGAATATTCGTACTCCAAAAGAGGCACAGGATATCATTACGAAACAACGGGCCGCTATTACAAGTGAACCAAAGAACTTAGAGGAGCAAGCTATTAGCCTTGTAGGTACAGATATTTACGAAAAGCTCATCAAAGGGTATACGGAAAAACAATGGGGCCGCAAATGTACTGAATTGCCAGCTTTCATCATTAAACGTTTACCAGTTCGTTATACATATGATAACAACTACTTTAATGACCGTTTTCAAGGCATTCCTATGGGCGGTTATACGAAGATGATTGAACGCATGTTAGAGGGCATTGAAGTTCGTTTAGGCGTAGATTTCCTCAAACATCGCGATGAATATGAAGCCTTGGCAGATAAAATTATCTATACAGGTCCTATTGATGAATACTTTGGTTATTCTGAAGGTGTTTTAGAATATCGTGGCCTTCACTTTGAAACAGAACGTCTTGAAGAGGAAAACCATCAAGGTGTTGCCGTTGTGAACTATACAGAAGGCGAAATCCCTTATACTCGTATCATCGAGCATAAACACTTTGAATTTGGTACACAACCTGTTACATATGTAACTAAAGAATATCCAAAAGACTGG
>QWBZ01000538.1_pt1 | contig 12653 bp, 9 predicted proteins | sample 1972441 | NCBI WGS metagenome assembly QWBZ01 (sample SAMN09866721, study PRJNA288562) | Human oral metagenome isolate term6_saliva, whole genome shotgun sequencing... | isolation source: mouth | host: Homo sapiens | place: USA: California
GTGCCCGTCGATGCAATCAACGTTGCGGCGAACCAGTACCGATAGTTGACGTAGCGCAACGATGCAAACGTAGCCGACATGTCTTTCCTCCTCATCCTGTGCCCCTCCACGAACGAGGCCTGGGCGAAGCGCGCGATCCTCGTTCGTACGCGTTCTTTCAGAATACGACTGCCCCGCCGCAGCGACGCTGCGACGGGGCGACAAGTACGCGATAGGTGAGCAATCAGGCGGCGCCGAGGAGGCGCTGGATCGGACCCATCAGGAAGTAGATGACGAACAGGCCGGAGACCAGCCACATGAGCGGGTGGACCTTGCGAGCCTTGCCCACGACGAGCTGGATGACCGTGTAGGTCACGAAGCCTACGCCGATGCCGACGGACACGGAGTAGCCGAAGGGCATGAAGGCCACCGTCATGAAGGCCGGGATCGCGACCTCGGGGTCCTTCCAGTCGATCTCGAGGACCTGGGTCATCATGAGGTAGCCGACGAACACGAGGGCCGTGGAGGCGGCCTCGGTCGGGACGAGCTCGACGAGGGGGGCCAGGAAGGTCGAGAGCAGGAAGAGCACGCCGGTGACCACGGAGGCCAGGCCGGTGCGAGCGCCCTCGGCGACGCCCGACGCGGACTCGACGTAGGAGGTGTTCGAGGAGACGCCGCCCACGCCGCCGGCCACGGCGGCCAGCGAGTCGATCACCAGGATCTGGCGGGTCTTGGGCGGGTTGCCGTCCTTGTCGAGGAGGTCACCCTCGGCGCCCACGGCCACCATGGTGCCCATCGTGTCGAAGAAGTCGGCGAGCATGAGGGAGAAGACCAGGAGGATGACGGAGACGACGCCGAGCTTGCCGAAGCCGCCAAAGAGGTCGACTTTGCCGAGCGTGTTGAAGATCGGAACCGCGATCGGGGAGTGCGTGAGCTCGGGGACGGTCTTACCCCAGCCGGTCGGGTTCGTCTCGGAGATGAGCTTGATGCCGGCGAAGAACTGGACGATGACCGCCATCACGGTGGAGGCGACGATCGAGATCAGCACCGCGCCCTTGACGCCTCGCACGTGGAGGATGATCATGAGGAACAGGCCGAACACGAAGACGAGGGCCGGCCACCCGTCGAGCGACCCCGAAATACCAAACTGGACGGGGGTCGCGCCCGTACGCACGATGCCCGCGTTGACCAAGCCGATGAGGGACACGAACAGGCCCAGGCCCACCGTGATGGCGGTCTTGAGGGCCGGGGGAACGGCGCGGAAGACAGCCTCACGGAAGCCGGTCAGAACCAGCAGGAAGATGAGGATACCTTCCCAGGCGATGACGCCCATGGCCTCGCCGTAGCTCAGGCCCGCGCCGCGCACCAGGGTGAAGGCGACGACGGCGTTGAGACCGAGGCCGGCGGCGAGGGCGAGCGGGTAGTTGGCGACGACGCCCATGAGGATCGTCATGATGCCCGCGACAAGCGCGGTGCCGGCGGCGATGCCCTCGTTCGTGATCGGACCGTCTTTGGGGACGGCACCGCCAAGAATCAACGGGTTGACGACCAGGATGTAGGCCATCGCGAAGAAGGTGACAATTCCACCGCGGATTTCGCGACCGATGGTCGAACCGCGCTTGGAAATCTGGAAGAACGAATCGAGTGACTGTGTGAAGCCGCCGCGGGACGGGGCGGTCTTTTCTTGGGTATTCACTGGTTAATCGTGCCTGGTCGCGCCCGGCGACGCAAACATACCCGCCGTGTTCCCACTTGTTGAGAAAGTACCCGGGAGTCGCCTCCCGGGTACTTCCTGTCAGTTCGTGTGCCGAGGCCTCAGTCGGCTTGACGCTGCCCGCTCTCCTCAGGGGTGTCCTCGGAGTGGTGCGCACCCTGCGCCTGCTCTGTCACGGCCTCGTCGGAAGGGGACTCCTTGACAGGGTGCGGCATCGGCTCGGCGTCCAGCGCGCCCTCATTCACGCGGGAAGGACGAACCGGCCAGGCCGTCCCATTCTTGGGCACGTCCGTCTCCGAATGGGAGCCGCACGTGTGATCCAGCGACACGACGGCACCGTCATCGGTCGCCCACTCGTTCGCACACACGCCGAACATCTGGCGCATGCCGCCGCTCATCTTCACGAGGAAACCGCAGGTCGAGCAGGTGTTGCGCGCACGACGCCCCGCCTTCGGGCCGCGCTCCGACTCATACCAGCGCTTCGCAGCCTGGCTGCGCCCCTCCTCGGACAGGACGCGCGGGCGCCCCATGCCGGGTTCGCGCACGACCGGCAGGTCCGGGTCCTCGCTGGTGTCCTCGAAGCTGTGCTCCAGGCGCTCGTCGTCAGCCACGTAGGGCAGAGTGTCCTCGCGCGAAATATCCGAAGGCCGCAGGCGCTCCTCCCACGGCACCCACTCGGGGGCCAAGAGCGCGCCCTCGCGCGGGGTCATGTCGACCTCGCACACGGTGGCGACGCGCCCGCGCGGCACGCGCGCCACTGTCACCGCCCAGCACCAGCCCACGTAGCCCGCATCCGTGGAGGCGAAGTAGTGCGTACCCAGGCGATCCGACACCATCTCGAAACCCACGTGCTCACCGACAGGGCGCGGGTGTGCCACGGCCTCGGCGCCCGCGCGTGCCACGTCGAGCGCGGCCTCCAGGACGGCGTCCTTTTTCACTGCCCGCGTACGGGCCACAGTCTTAGGCATCAAATTCCTCTGCGACGGCGCGCAGCACCTTCGCGATCTTGGTCGCGTTGTCCGGGTAGGATCCGCGGCGCAGCGCGGCGCTCGAGGAGTCGAGGAGCTTGATAAGGTCCTCAACCACGGGCACCATCGCCTGCGGCTTGCGGCGCTTGGCACGGGCAACGGAAGCTGTCTCCTTCAGGAAACGCACGCTGAGCGCCTGCGGTCCCTTGCGTCCGTCGGCCACCGAATACTCCACGCGAGCACCCACCCTGGGACTGCGCGCATCGGCCGGCAGCGCGGACGAGTGGAGGAAGACATCCGCCCCGTCGTCTCCCGCGATGAAGCCGAAACCGCGATCAGCGTCGAAGAACCTCACTTTACCGGTGGGCATGGTCCCCTCCTTCTCTCAATAGTCTCTCAGCCCTATGGGCTCCCCCTATCATAGGGTGCTCTCCCGCCCGGCGTCGGAGCCTTACGACTGCCTGTAGCGAACAGCACCGCTGCCCCCTCTTTCGCGTACACTGACCCTCAGCAGCACCCACGTTTCGCATAGTGCGTCACATCGCTGACCAACGCGCGCGCCGTGGTGTACGTTAGCCTGTTCACCACAATGCAGGAGGACCCCGTGTCACGAATCCGCCGCTTCAGCGTCGCCGCTATGCTCACCTCGCTCCTGATTGCGCTCGGTGCCCCCGCGTTCGCCACCTCCCCCGTTACCACGACCGGCATCGTGACCGACCCGACGGGGTGGCTGACTGACTCCGACCGCACCACCATCGAGACCGCTGCGCGCACCGCCCGTTCCAAGGGCGTCTCCGTCGATGTTGTCATCGTTGACAACTTCTCGAACATGGACGCGGCTCAGTGGTGTGAACAGACCCTGAAGAACTCGGTTGCCTCCAACGGCACCATCATCTACTACATCGGCTACGAGACACGAAAGGACGGGTCGTGCGTCAAAGGCGGATCGATTTCATCGAGCGTGCGCGCCGAGGCCCGCGCCGTCGCCGAGGCGAAACTCTCCAGCAACCCCCTGACGCCCTCCGACGCCGCAGCAGGAGCCGTCGCCTTCATTGACCACGTCGCTTCCAACAAGAATTCGACGACAAGCTCGACGGGCTCACACTCCTCGAGTTCTTCTAGCTCTTTCAGCTTATTCGGCACCGGACGTTCCTTGCTCCCCTCGATCCTGGTTGGATTCTTGCTGATCTCATACTTTGTTCGACGCAACTCGCGCCGCTCCGTTCCCACCGCCGCACAGACTCCCACCCAGCCCAGCAAGGCACCCGTCGCGAACGCGGCAGAAATGGCCACGTTGGCCAACCGACAGCTCCTGGCCGCCGACGAACAGGTGCGCAGCGCCTCCGACGAACTCGACTTCGCGCGCCTCCAATTCGGCATCGCGGCAACGGACGAGTTCTCCCGCACCCTCGAGGCCGCCAAAGCCGCCGTCTCGCGCGGCTTCGACGCCCAACAGCGGATGGAGGACGCCCACAGCGACGCGGAGAAGGCGTCCCTGGCCTCGGCCATCATGCGTGACCTCGGGACGTACATGAACCCCCTCAGCGCCATGCAGGACTCCTTCGAGCACAAGCGCTCCGAGCAGGCCAGCCTGCCGCGCCGCATCAGCGAGGCCTCCGAGCGCCTCGCCGAGCAGCGCGGCGACCTGGAGCGGGCGTCCACCGAGCTGGTCTCGATCAGCGGCATCTACCCCGCCCAGATGCTCGCTTCCCTGCAGGACAACCCCGAGCAGGCCCTGGCGCTCCTGGCAACCGCTGAAACCGCTATCGCGACTGCGAAGCGGGAGGTGGACAGCGACCGCACCCTGGCGGAGAGTTCGCTGGATACGGCCCATCGCGCGCTCATGATGGCCAAGCACCAAACCGACGCGATCTTCTCCGCCAAGTCCGACCTGGACGCGATCCGCGAACGTCTGAGCACCGCTATCGGCTCCATCTCGGCCGACATAAAGGACGTGACGAGCCTGGGCGCCGAGCCCGCCGTCTTCGACCCGCTGGTTGCCGACGCGCGCACCGCCATCGCCGAGGCCCAGGCCGCCCTCATGAACACGGGCGACCCGCTGGCTGCCCTCGAACACCTGCGTGCCTCCGAGGCCATGCTCGATTCCGCCCTCGCACCCCTGCGCACCCAGCGCGAAAACAACCAGAAGGCACGCGCGAGCGCACAGTCCCAGATCTCCCTGGCAGAAACCGCCATCGAGCGCGCCCAGCGATACGTGCAGGGCCGACGCGGCGCCATGGACCTGAGCGTGCGCTCCACGCTCCACTCCGCCGAGCAGTCCCTCAAGGCCGCGCGCGCGAGCCTGGACGCAGACCCCGCCAAGGCCTCGACCCTGGCATCCGACGCCCGCGCCAGCGCCGATCGCGTCCTGGCCACGCCCCTGAGCGAGGCCGGTGCCCCCTGGAACAGTGGCCAATCCTCGCGCTCCACCTCGACGATGTCCTCGGTTGGCTCCTCACTCGGCGAGGCGCTCCTGTGGTCGATCCTCATGTCCAACTCCGGCTCGTCCTCCCACCACAGGAACAGGTGGGACAACGACCACGACTCGTGGAGTTCGGGTTCGAGCTGGGGCGGCTCATCGGGCGGCGGGGACGGGATCTCCTCCGACCAGGGCAACTTCTAGTTGGCCGAGCGAGTGGCAACCATGGCCTCGTCGACTCAGCGCGGGTCGCGTACACTAGCCATGGAGCCGGGCAGCGTGACACAAAATACAGCGCACTGTCGACAAATCCGAGCGTGACAGTGTATTTTAATCTGTTCACCATCAACCAGGAGGGCACCGTGACACGGATCCGACGCCTCAGCCTCGCCGCTGCTGCGACAGTGGCGATGCTCCCGTGCGCCGCTCCCGCGTTCGCCGTCGAGCCCCTGAGCGCCGACGGGACAGCCACCATCGCCACGGCCGTCGCATCCCAGGCCTTCGGCAACGCGGCCTCAGCAGCGCCCGCGGCAACCGCGACCGGCTCCGCATCCACAAACCCGACCACCTCCCCCAGCACATCGTCCTCATCCTCGTCCAGCAGCTCATCCTCCTCCGGTAGCGGATTCAAGTGGGCGATGTTCGGCCTGGCGGCCGGCGTCTTCGGCTTGATCTCCTCGATCATCAAGCGCAAGCACGACCGGGAGGACGAGGACCGAGCCACCCGAGCCTCCCAGGAGAGGTGGCAGGCCGCCACGCAGGCGGCGCAGTACACCGTCGAAGAGGCCAACCGTCGGTTGCTTGAGGCCGACGAGGAGGTGCAACGCGCCGACAACGAGTGCACCTACGCGAGGGCCCAGTTCGGTATTTCGGCCACCGAGCAGTTCGAGCGCCTCGTGACAGACGCGAAGGAGGCCGTCACCCGCGGCTTCGCCACGCTCGGCCGCATCCACGCGACCAACAACCCGGAGGCCAAGACGGCGCTCGCCACCGAGATCGTCACCGCCCTGGAGACGACCCTCGTGCCCCTGCGCGACGCCCAGCGCACCTTCGGTGCCAAGCGATCCCAGCAGGCCGCGCTCCCCGAGCGCATCGCGCAGGCCCGCGAACGCCTCGTCGAAGAAGCGGCAGACGTGGAGCGCTCACGCGAGGAGCTGTCGAGCATCGCGAGCATCTACCCCGAAAAGACGCTCGCGTCCCTCCAACCCAACCCCGACAAGGCGGCCGCCCTCCTCGAGTCCGCCCGCACCGCCCTGGACGCCGCCGAGCTGGCCGCCGACACGGACGCCGCGCGAGCAGCCTCCTCCCTGGACACGGCAGAGCGCGCGCTCCTCATGGCTCGCCAGCTCACGGACGCCATCCTCACCGCCAAGTCCGACCTGGACGCGATCCGCGAGCGCCTGGGCGCCGCCATCGCGGCCGTCACCTCCGACCTGGCCGACGCCGAACGCCTCCAGACCGACCCCGACCTCTTCGCGCCGCTCATCGCCGACGCGCACGAGGCGATTACCGCGGCGCAGTCTGCCCTCATCACGCTCGACAGCCCGCTCGGTGCCCTCGAGCGCCTGCGCCGCGTCCAAGCCAGGCTGGATGCCACCCTCGACCCCCTGCGCCACACGGACAGGGCCACTCCCCATCCTCCCTCCCACACGGGAAGGGGATGAGCACGCCCCTGGCGCGCCAGTAAGGGCCACACCATTCACCCACCAACCTGCGGGGCCATGGCCTCGCGCTCAACCCGCGCACGAGCGCACACCACACAAAGGAGAACATCATGGCTGAGAAGCAGACGATCCTGGGCCGCATCACCCAGCTGGCCAAGGCAAACATCAACGCCCTCCTCGACAAGGCCGAGGACCCGCAGAAGATGATCGACCAGCTCATCCGCGACTACACCAACTCGATCATCGAGGCCGAGAACGCGATCGCTCAGACCCTGGGCAACCTGCGCATGGCTGAGAAGGACTACGAGGAGGATGTCAAGGCCGCGGCCGACTGGGGCCAGAAGGCTGCCGCCGCCTCCGCGAAGGCCGACTCCCTGCGCGCCGGCGGTGACGAGGCCGGGGCCACCAAGTGGGACGACCTGGCCAAGGTCGCCATCGGCAAGCAGATCCAGTTCGAGAACGAGATCAAGACCGAAGAGCCCGCCCTCGCGGCCCAGCGCGAGGTCGCCGAGCGCCTCAAGAAGGGCCTGGCCCAGATGAAGGACAAGCTCTCCGAGCTGAAGTCCCGCCGCGACCAGCTGGTCGCCCGCGAGAAGACCGCCAAGGCTCAGGCCCAGGTCACCGACGCTCTCAACTCCATCAACATCCTGGATCCCACGAGCGAGCTGGGCCGCTTCGAGGACCGCGTGCGCCGCCAGGAGGCCATGGCTCAGGGCAAGGCCGAGCTGGCCGCCTCCAGCCTGGACGCCCAGTTCGCGGAGCTCGAGACCGACTCCTCGCAGCTGGAGATCGAGGCTCGCCTCGCCGCGCTGAAGAACAAGCAGTGAGCGGCGCGGCCTTGGCCGCGTGACAGACACACAGGCCGGGCGGCCCCGCGAGGGGCCGCCCGGCCTTGCTGTGTCGTTGTGGTGTCTGTGAGGGCGCTGCGCACCCGGCACCGGGTCCTGCTTACAGGAAGGCCATGGGGTCGAAGTCGTCGATGTCGATGATGTGGAGCCTGGGCAGGCGCACCTGGAAGGCGCGCACGTCGTACTCGAGGTCGATGATCTCCAGGCCTCGTTCCTCCAGCTCGTGGAGCTGGGAAGAAAGGAACTCCTTGAAGCACATGACCGCGACGCGCCGACCCTGGTCCAGCAAAGTCTCGATCTGGGGCAGGAAGTCGGCGTCATGGCTAGCCAGGATGACGTCACCCGAGTCCAGGGAGGCGATCGCATCCATCGTGCGCTGGAGGCCAACGTCCACGACCTTCATCTCGGAGGGGCCCGACAGGGGGATCACCTGGTAGTCCATGGCGGTCAGCGCCTGGACGAATCCCATCGGCAGGAAGCCGGAGGAGCCGTTCAGGAAGAACAGGCCCTTGGCGCGCTGGTGCCAGCGCCCGTGCGCGCACTCAAGCACGCGATCCCAGCGGGGGCGCTCCTCGGGGTTGGGGCGTCGATCCAGGACCGACAGTCCCAGCGTCGCGTCAATATTTTCGCCGTCAACGACGAGATAAGTCGTTTGTTTATTAGAGCTTTCCATGGGGTCAATTGTAGATGACGCGGCGAGCGCCACTGTCGGCCTTGGGTCCTAGGACAGTGCCGGGGGCGGCCTCGAGCGCCGGACGGCTCACACCCCGTCAATGAAGTACGGGGCTTCGATCGCGTCGTGGGCGAAGCGCTGCGCCTCCTCACCGGCTCCGAGTGCCGGCGGGCCGTCCAGGACGAGGGTCGCAAGGCCGTGAATGTAGGCCCACAGGGTGACCTCCGCGCGTGGGTCGTCGGTCCCATATGCGAGCGTGGCCAGCGAGCGTAGTTGCGAGCGCGCAGCCAGGCTGGCCGCGCGAAGGCCCGGGTGTGCGCCCGCGTCGTACATGTCCGATCGGAACATGATCCGGAAGACCCCGGGGTTCGCCAGCGCGCAGGCGAGGTAGGCATGTCCCGCGGCGCGCGTTGTGTCCTGCGGCGCACGCCCCTCGCTCATCTCCCTCGCCTCGCGCAGCGCCCGTTCGAGGGCGCGGTATCCCTCCTCGACGAGGGCGACGAGGATGGCCTCGCGCCCTCGGAAGTAGTGGTACGGGGCCTGGTGGGTGCAGCCCGCGCGTCGTGCGACCTCGCGCATCGACAGGGATGACGGCCCGCCCTCGTTGAGCAGGTCGCGGCTGATTGTGAGGATCGTCTCGCGCAGACCCTCGGGAGTCGTTGAGCGCGTCATGATCACAGTGTAGCCGAAATACACCCGCGACTTGACAGCGTCTAGTTGGGCATGGTCCCATAAGTAGACACTGTCACGTTTTGGGAGTTCTCATGTATGACGCCATCATCATCGGCTCCGGCATCGGTTCACTCACCACGGCCGGACTGCTCGCACGCACAGCCGGAGCGCGCGTCCTCGTCCTCGAACAACACACCACCCCCGGAGGCCTCACCCACTCATTCCGTCGGATGGGTGCTTCCTGGGATGTCGGGCTGCACTACGTGGGAGACATGGAACCCGGATCGCGCCCACGACAACTCATGGACTACCTCACCGACGGCGCCCTCGCGTGGAACCGCATGCCCGCAGGCTACGACCGCTTCTACCTGCCCGGCCACGGCCTCGATGTCACAATTCCCACCGGCGCCGACAAGTACCAACGCCTCCTCACCTCCCTGTTCCCCCACGAAAAGACAGCCATTCGCCGCTACTGCAGGGACGTGAAGCGCGCCTATTCCTGGATGTCACTGCACTACGCTCGCGAGATGGTGCCCCCGCGCGCCGCCCCCGCCGTCCGCCTCGCCCAACGCGCGCTCGCAGGCCACGCGCTCGAGCGGACGCAGCACTACATGGAACGTAGATTCCGCGACCCCGCGCTTCGCACCCTCCTGACCACGCATTGGGGCGACTACGGCGTCGAACCCGCGCGCAGCGCCTTCGTCGCCCACGCCATGATCGTCGGCCACTACATGAACGGCGCGTGGTTTCCCCGCGGCGGAAGCGCACAGATCGCGCGCATGATCGAGAAGGGAATCACGAGCGCCGGCGGACGCATCCGCCTCGGGCAAGACGTCGAAGAGATCCTCGTCGAGGACGGGGCCGCCGTCGGCGTGCGCGTCACCGACCACTCCGGCGCCCAACCCGTCTCCTACGAGGAGCGAGCGCCGATCATCATCTCCGGCATCGGCGCCCGCGAAACCTACCAGCGCCTGCTCCCCACAACCGGGCCAACCGGAGGGCTGACCGCGCGCGTGCGCGAACAGGTCGCCGGCCTCGGCCACGGCGGCTCCGCCGTCACCGTCTACCTCACCCTCGACCACTACCCGGAGGGCGTGACCGGGGCGAACGTCTGGATCAACACGGACACGGGCCGCGCCGACCCGGCCCGTATGACCGCCGACCTCCTCGACGGGCACCCGCGCTCGGCGTTCATCTCCTTCCCGGGCATCAAGTCCGGGGAAGCGCACGCGACAGCGGAGATCATCTCGTTCGTCACGCCCGAGGCCTTCGAACGCTGGGAGGGAACGCGGCCGAAGCACCGAGGCCGGGACTACGAGGCCCTCACGTCATCCATGGCACGCGCACTCATCGACCTCGCCGAGAGCGCCGTGCCCGGCCTGACAGACGCCGTCCGATACGTCGAGGTGGGCACCCCGCTCACGGTCGAACACTACACGTCCCACGCCCGCGGCTGTTTCTACGGGCTACCCCTCACGCCCGAACGATTCCACGCAGACCTCGGCACGCCCTCGACCCCCATCACCAACCTCATCCTCACGGGACAAGACGCGGGAATGCCCGGCATCGTCGGGGCCGCCATGGCAGGACTCTCCGCCGCCTGCAAGGCCCTGGGACCCGCGGGATACCCGCGCATCAACCGGGCGCTGCGAACCGCACCCACCGGGGACCGTGCTCCGCGCACCCCAACCCCGCAACCGCGCGGCGACGCCGGGGCAGGCAGATACACGGCGACAGTGGAGCGCGCCAGCTGGATAACGCCCACCATCCGCGATATCACGCTCCAACTCCCCACGCGCGCGACATGGGAGCCGGGCCAGTACGCGCTCGTGCGGGTCGCCCCCTACCAGTGGCGCCCCTACTCCCTCGCGACACCCTCCGGGCGCTTCGTCAGGCTCCTCGTGGACACGCGCACGCGCGGACACGGCGCGGCGTGGGCCACCCACGCCACACCCGGGGACCAGGTCACCCTCGAACTCCCCTACGGACACTTCCTCCACGACGCGGCAATCGGCGACACCCACCCGGACGACACTCCCCGCCGACGACGCATTTTCGTTGCCACTGGAACGGGTATCGCACCGTTCCTCGCGGAATTCGAGCAGGGTGTACGAGCAGATGACGTCCTCCTCCTCGGATTGGCCACCACGAGCGAGGACCCAACAACGCGTCTGGACACTCCCCTCCCGCGCGTCATCCACTGCGTGAGCCGCGAGAATACACCCGGAACCTTCCACGGTCGCGTCACCCACTACCTGCGCGCCCACGGCATCGACACCCGCGCCGACTACTACGTGTGCGGCTCACCCCTCATGGTCGCCGACGTCACCCGCCTCATCCGCGACGCAGGCGGGCACGTACACACCGAATCCTTCTAGTCCCTTACCCCGCGCCGCACACGGCGAGGCCGGGACCGCTCGCGCAGCCCCGGCCTCGTCCCTCCGTCAGGAACGCGATCACTTCACGTCTTCGTCCACCCAGTCCAGGGTGCGGGTGACGGCCTTCTTCCACAGGCGGTAGGTGCGGTCGCGCTCGGCGGGCTCCATGGTGGGCGTCCAGCGCTTGCCTTCCTGCCAGTTGGCAACGACGTCGTCGGTGCTCTCCCAGTAGCCAACCGCCATGCCAGCCGCGTAGGCGGCACCCAGGGCGGTCGTCTCAATGACCTTCGGGCGAACGACGTCCACGCCGCACAGGTCGGCCTGGAACTGCATGACCAGGTCGTCGTGCGTCATGCCGCCGTCAACCTTGAGCTCCTTGAGCGGCACGCCGGAGTCGGCGTTCATCGCGTCGAGAACCTCGGCGCTCTGGAACGCGGTCGACTCCTCAACAGCGCGGGCGATGTGACCCTTGTTGACGTAGCGGGTCAGGCCCACGATCGCGCCGCGGGCGTCCGAACGCCAGTAGGGGGCAAACAGGCCGGAGAACGCGGGGACGAAGTAGACGCCACCGTTATCCTCGACCGTGCTGGCCAGCTCGCCAATGTCCGAGGACTTGACGATCATGCCCAGGTTGTCGCGCAGCCACTGGACCAGCGAACCGGCGACGGCAATCGAGCCCTCAAGGGCGTAGACGGCCGGCTGATCGCCGATCTTGTAGGCCACGGTGGTAAGCAGGCCGTTGTCGGAGAAGACGGGCTCGGTGCCGGTGTTCATGAGCATGAAGCAGCCGGTGCCGTAGGTGTTCTTCGCCATGCCCTTCTCGAAGCAGGCCTGGCCAAAGGTCGCGGCCTGCTGGTCGCCGAGGATGCCGGAGATCGGGGTGTCGATGAGCAGACCGTTCTTACGGCCGTAGCCGTAGATTTCGGAGGAGGACTTGATCTCGGGGAGCATCGACATGGGGATGCCGAAGATCTCGCAGACATCCTCACGCCACTGAAGGGTGCGGATATCCATGAGCATGGTGCGCGAGGCGTTGGTGACGTCCGTGCAGTGCACGCCACCGTTAATGCCACCCGTCAGGTTCCACAGGACCCAGCAGTCGGTGTTGCCGAAGAGCAGGTCGCCGGCCTCGGCGCGCTCGCGAGCGCCCTCAACGTTGTCGAGGATCCACTTGATCTTGGAACCGGAGAAGTAGGGGGACAGACCGAGGCCACAGATCTGGCGGAAGCGGTCCGGGCCCTCGTCGCCCTCGAGTTCCTTGACGATGTCGGAGGTACGCATGTCCTGCCAGACGATCGCGTTGTAGACGGGCTCGCCGGTGTTCTTGTCCCACACGAC
>QWBZ01000831.1_pt1 | contig 12637 bp, 10 predicted proteins | sample 1972441 | NCBI WGS metagenome assembly QWBZ01 (sample SAMN09866721, study PRJNA288562) | Human oral metagenome isolate term6_saliva, whole genome shotgun sequencing... | isolation source: mouth | host: Homo sapiens | place: USA: California
TTAGATAAACAGTTGCATTACCCTTGCATCCTTATAACGACCGTCGCAGAAGATCCACTCCTTCAGTATTGCGCCCTCTGTAAAACCAATTGAAAGGAGGCAGTGGTGGGACACCTCGTTATCAACATCGACCACTGCATAGATTTGTTTGAGGTGGAGCATGTTACGACTGTAGTCTGTCAGCATCTCAATGGCAGCCTGTGCGTAGCCCTGTCGGCGAAAGGCTTTCATGATGATGATGCCCATCTCCGCCCGTTGATGCTTCGGATCGAAGTCTACAAGGTCTATCACTCCCACCGTCTCCTGCTGTTCGTTCTCGATAATCAATCGCACCTGTCCGTCGATATAGATATCGTTCTTCGCATCAGCAATATAGTTATGCAATGCATAGCGACTGTAAGGAACATTCGTGGCACTGACGTTCCAGAGGCTACGGTCGTTCTCTATGTGATAAAGCATATCGAGGTCTTCTGGCTCCATCGCCCTTAGTCTTACCCTCACGTGTCGTTTTTTTTCCATGTCTTAACCTCCTATTATCTCGGTCATGGTGATGACTCTATTGTCTTTTGGATGGTAGAATCCGATGTGAACATTGCTGATGGGCTGCCGTGCAAAGGCGTTTAAGATGTCTTGATAACGAAAGCGACTGGTGTCATAGGCCACACAGTAGGGTTTACTCTGCCGTCCTATCTGTTGGAGTATTTCGTCATGAATCTTCATCAATTCGTCCTGTTCGGCTATGTGATACTCTGCTGTCAAGGCGTTATCGGCTGCGAGTTGTCGGCAGGCAAGCGTCATCTCCTCACTTCCCACAAAGATATAACGAGGGTAAGTGCGGCTCTTTGCGGTGCGGAAGCCCAACTTCTTTCTCACAGCGTGGGCTGTGGTGCGCATCAGCGAGGCAAAGGCTTTCAGATAGATAGCCCCCTTGATGGGCAGTCGCCACAGTGCGTTCATACCGCCATAATGCTTGCGGAAGAAGATGAGCATGGCATCATAGAAGACGTGGACATATCGGAAGCTCGACTTCTGGGTGCTCTCTCCCTTGTAGTGGAGGATGCGCACGGGCAGATACCAGTTCTCGTAGCCGCCTTTGAGCAGTCGATAACTGAGGTCGACATCCTCGCCATACATAAAGAAATCCTCGTCTAAGAGGCCTATCTGGTCTAAGGCCGACTTGCGAAGGAAGCAGTAAGCACCGCTGACGACCTCTATCTGTCCTGCAACCTCCCATGAGAGACCCCCCATATAATAATGTGCAAAGCGACGACTCTGTGGGAAATGCTTACACAGACCGACCATCTTATAGAACGAGACCATCGGCGATGGTAGGCCACGACGGCTTTCTAAGGCTCGGCTACCACTGTCGTTAAGCATCTCAACACCGTGCCCGCCTGCCTTTGGATGGCTGTCCATAAAGTCGAGCGACGCACGGATAACATCCTCGCCCACAACGGTGTCGGGGTTTAAGAGGAGTATATACTCGCCCTGACTCTGCCTGATTGCGATGTTGTTACCCCCTGCAAAACCTAAGTTATGAGCACTGGCAATGAAGCGCACAGCAGGGAAACGGGGACGAAGATAGGCTATCGAACCATCACTCGAATGGTTGTCGACCGCAAACACCTCGGCCTCTATGCCCTCCAAAGCACGCTGCAAACTCTCTAAACACTGCTCGAGATAGTATTTGACGTTATAGTTTACGATGATAACACTCAGTTTCATTTACTCATGCTCAGGGTTGTCTAAGGAACATTCATGCTCGCATCGCTTCTTGCTGGGATAGACGAAGAAGAGACTTAACGCCAAGATCACAGCGAGATAGAAGAAGCTCACGGCATCACCAAAGGCATAATAAAAGAAGATGTTGGCTATCATTGGCAGACAGAGTAGCATCAGACGGACGCTACCCCACACAAGGAGCTTACGACTGACATGGCTCTCATCCGACTGCAAGAGCGTCTGCACGTAGCCTATCTTGAAGAGGAAGAGGGCAAGAGGGATAGCGGCAAGGGTCAAGAGTTGCATCAGGAATTGCAGACTGACCATCTTTGCGCTCTCTACGTCGGCCCAGTTGCCTGGTAAGACAAGCCGAAGTTCGTACACTCCAATGATTATCAGCGTGATAAGACACGCACCATAAAACTCCGAAAGGAGTATTTTTCTTGTTTTATCCATAGGTTTGTTTAAGATTCAAGCGGGGTGCGGTTTAGGATACTACGCCCTAAGGTCACCTCGTCAGTATATTCAAGTTCGTCGCCAACAGAGATGCCGCGTGCGATAACCGATAGCTTCACACCCGTCCCTCGCAGCTTGCGTGAGATATAGAAATTGGTCGTGTCGCCCTCCATCGTACTGGCTAAGGCAAGGATAACCTCCTTCACTGTGCCGTCCTTGACGCGTTCTACAAGCGAGTCTATCTCTAAGTCGTTCGGACCAATGCCGTCCATCGGTGAGATAATACCGCCTAAGACGTGATAGAGACCGTGGAACTGCTGCGTATTCTCTATCGCCATGACGTCTTGCACATTCTCGACTACACAGACCACCGAGCCGTCACGACGTGGATCGGAGCATATTCCGCAGACATCATCATCGGAGATGTTATGGCATACCTTGCAATATTTCACGTCATGTCTGACCCTTACTACAGCATCGGCAAAGCCATCCACATCGGCAGCCGACTGTCGGAGCAAATGCAAAACAAGGCGTAGAGCGGTCTTACGCCCCACACCTGGCAACTGTGAGAAAGCCTCTACGGCCCGTTCTAAGAGTTGGGAAGGATACTGTTGCATGCTTTTTACGATTCTCTCTAACCAGAGAGACGAAAGGAAGGGACTACCGTGGCAATCCTTTCCGCTGGTTTCTAATAGTCGTATCAACCATCGGTCGAAAAGGGATACACGCTCGGCCTATCCCCTACCGACTGATGGTTATTCATCTTACAGGCTTGCCTATCTGCTTAATCGTCAAAGAGATAGATACCTAAACCTATCTTCAAACCAATCGTAGAATAGTCATGATCCTTAAACGACTGGTCAAAGTAGATAGCAGGCTCTATCGTTACCGAACGGTTAACGAAGAAGGCACCCAAGTAGAGGCCGTTCTGTGTGATGTAATAGCGTCCACCAACACCCACACTGATATGGTCGGCAACAGCCTCTGAGCCATTATGTACCGCATCGACATTAGCCAGTACCATCACATTGTCCCATGGGAAATAGCCCGCCTTAGCCTGTACGCCTAAGTTAATACCGTCCTGACCATTATAATGCAAGTCGAGTCCTGTCAGAGAAGCACCCAAATAGCCCTTCCCCTCTTGGAACTGTGCGGACGCACAAAGGCTTACCATCATTGCTGCAACGAGCAGCATACATCTTTTTATCATTCCTTTAATATGAATATAAGTTATACTTTAAGATTGACAAATAATTCTATTACATTTCTGTCAACATTCTTAGACAAAGGTAAGGATAATATTTGGATAAAGGAAATAATTGACATTCTTTATAAAATAAGGTGGGGGTGGAGGGCAAAAGATAGCGGGCAATGGTCCAACCCCAGCTGGGCACAACACCAACCCCAGCTGGCCCCTCCCCCTTCCCCTCCCCCGCAGGGAGGGGCGTGATATGTGAGGTTACCCCTACAAGACTGCCAATAAGAGGATAAAATGAAGCATGCATCCTCCTTATAGGGGTATCTCGGTGATCACTCCCCTTCCCTTCGGGGGAGGGGAAGGGGGAGGGGCCAACTGGTTGTTAGTATGTGAGGTTACCCCTACTGGGCTGCTTGTATACTTCGTAAAGGTTTTTTCTCTCACAGAACTCACAGATTTAACAGAGCCTCTTTGCGCACTGTCTCGAACTCACAGAACGCCTCCGGCATACAGAATTCACAGAGCGTTACTGCCAATGAAGATACCAATAAGGAGGCAAAAGCAGCCTACATCCAGCCCATAGGGGTATCTCGGTGATCACTCCCCTTCCCTTCGGGGGAGTGATCACCGAGATACCCATGTGAGGTGGATGTGTGCCTCGATCTATTATCTTACTGGCAGTCTTGTAGGGGTAACCTCACATACTACGCCCCTCCCTGCGGGGGAGGGGTTGGGGGAGGGGCCACTATCTTGTGGGCTCGAAACGTTGGTTGAAAAGGCTCTGTTAACTCTGTGGACTCTGTGAGAGAAAAAAATATCCAGCATAAAAGAAAAGACTCCCCACACCCCACACAAGCAGCCCGGTAGGGGTAACCTCACATATCACTCCCCTCCCTACGGGGGAGGGGAAGGGGGAGGGGCCAACTGGGGCTGGGGGTGAGGTCACTGTGAGTTCTGTGAGAGACAACGTGTTTTTATCATCGAAACCATTTAAAAAAAAGAAACGGCCGAGCCCACGCTCTACCGTTATCTCCGAATAATTATCGTCTCGCGACGCTAATGTATCTACAATCTTTACCTAAAATATAACTAAAAACCTAAATCTATTACTAACCTAAACAAATCTTCTTTCCTGTATGAATAATCCTGAGCAATCTTTTATTACCTGTAAAGACTAATCCTTGTAACCAGATAATTTTCTCTTGAATTACGATGCAAAGTTAGCAATAATACACATAACTTGCAAGTCAAACGACATAAATTATCTCTTTATCGACTAATTATTGATTTATATCAAATAACAAGTCCGCCTCTTGTAGTACGCTCAGAGCCATTCTGAGCAGCACCACAAAGGGCGGACAAACATGTTAACGACGGCGGCGCCTAATCTCCAGACGCATCGGGTCTTGTATCTTTGCATCGACAATCAACTGCAGGTAGCGTTCGCGGAGGGGCCCCACTCGCACGTTCTTGCGGGCCCGAACGGATGATACCACAGACGAGGGATTGCACGGGACACGCACGTGAAGCACACGACAGATATGCCACACAATCGACTGAAAGTCCATCAACCGACCCTGATGGTCGGTCAGCTGACCTGTCTCCCATACAATGTGAGCAAGTTCGATGAGGTCGCACTTCAGTCCTGTCCAATACAGTCCTTCTTCTTCGCTCCTATTAATAAGGTCGCAGAAGTTATTCACGAGCTTTCTTATTAGCTGTTCCTCGTCCTCTTGACTCCAGAGGTGAGTAGTCTTCATCATAGTTTTCGCTCTCTTCATCATTGCTTTTAGTGTTTTTGATTGTTATATAACTGTGTTTCATCTATCTGCCTCCTCGTTTAGTCGTGACACTTTGTAGGTCAGTAGGAGAAGTCGGCGAGCGGCAGTGGCATCGTCCCTCACCGCAACAGCCTACTGGGGAGAAGACTGTTACGTAAGGTTGCTGCAAAGATAAATGACGCTTGTGCAATATATGTGCAATACCGAAAAAATTTTACTTAAATAATCGTAACGGGGGAAGAAGTTCACGAGTTGACCATTTGAAAAGTAAACAAGCTATAGGTGCTGCGCCCCATCTCGTCCGCTTTGTATATTCTTTTCGCACCGAAAAGTCCTTCCACCACTCGCTTTCAAACGCTGGGGTCGGCACGTGGGGAGGTGGCCCCTCCCCCAACCCCTCCCCCGTAGGGAGGGGCCGGGGGAGGGGCCAGCTGGTTTCGCGGGTGAGTCCACTCGTTTCGGGGATGAGGCCAGCTGGTTTTGGGGGTGAGGCCGATGTGATTTCTATAAGAGAAGGAACTGTCCTGCTTTTTTATCATATTACTTTTTTGTCGCCAAACAACGCTCTTCATAAAACGAAAAAGGTTACTAATCTGTCGCACCACAGGCTATTTACTTATCTTACAACACGTTGCAAAGACAAATAAAAAGGCCAAATAAAGTGGGAAACAAATTAGTAACCGATAAAAGAACACTATAACAAAGCAAAAACAAGATAATTGTAAAGAAAAGAGACAACACACCCCTCTTTCCTCCCCAGCCGTCGCCTTGCACCTCCCTATTTGTCGACAAAATGGGAAAAAGCCTCCCTTATTGTCGCACATAAGCTACGATACTGTCGTGGAAAACCTCCCATAAAGTCGCACATAACCTACGTTTGTGTCGGTCGACAGCTTCATAACCGTCTGTGATAGAAAGAGATACAACCAACCAACTAAGTCTTATAAGTGACCGATAACGACTGTCTAAGTTCAAGACAGGTGTGTTGTTGGAGCGTTTTATGTATGAAAACCGCCACACAACCAAGCCTTCTAAGCAGCCGCTAACGATTGTCTAAGTTCAAGACAGGTGTGTTGTTGAACCATTTTAAGTATAAGATACACCACACAACCAAGTCTTGTCGCCAACCGCTAACGGCTGGACAGGCTCAAAACGAGGGGGTTGTGGGCACAGACTACATACAAGAAGTAACGCCCAAGGTGGTTGCCAACGCTGTAAGAATAGTGATAAGAATATGCAAGATATTCTTCCAAACTGGTTTATTCATAATTGTAAACAATGGTTTTGAACAATTCCTCCATACTTGTCGACGCACGTCACATCACATGAAACGCTCTAACACGCTCATAGCGAACGGACTACACCGACACAGCACAGGCAGGAACTGTAAGGTTAATGACGATATATTAATAAGGAGCGGAGGAGTTTCGTCGGCTCTCCCCCACCCCCTTTCGCTCGGTTGCGACCGTCGTTCAACGCTCAGCCTCAACGACTTAGCGACCCAGAACGGCCACTACATCCATCGGCTCAAGCCTGATCGACTACGCATGAGACTCGCCCGTCGGGGTAGACTCACCAGCCACAGGACCCGCTGATGGCGTTGAGGTCTTGTCCTTACCGCCCTTCTTGCTGCCCTTCTTAGGCTTGGCAGCAGCGATAGGCGAGTCATACTGCTCAGCCTCCTGCACTCGCAAACCGTCGAGAAGTTTGTTGACACGACGATGAGAAGCGTCCACCCTCACCGCAGGGACAAAGATAACGTGAGCACCAAAGATGTCGCGCTGTGGATTGAAGTCCTTTGCCTTCTCAACACCAGACGAATGGATGCCCACACGAAAGGTTCCCAATCCGTCGAGCTTCACACGGTTACCGGCCTTGAGCACCTGGTTCATCTCGAACACCAACGCACTGATAACTGCCAGAATATCAGGCTCTGTGACGGTGCAACGGGCACTCACACGATTAGCAAGGTCTTTCACACCAACAAGGTCGGGACTGATTGCACGAGCATACCAATACCCCTTGTGCTTACTGTTACTACGATTGTCTTGATACATACGGAATTTGATTGACATAACTTGAATGATTTTAATAAGTGAAACAATTAAATTAAGGACATCTATGCATAGTTCATGACCTATTCTAAACAATGGCTTGCATGCATGTCATCTGCCTCTCCACTCCGCCCTCCCCTCACCACGGATTGAGAGGAGGGACATCTGCACGGAAAGTAACTGCGACAAAAAAGTGTAAAATTAAGTAAACAAGTGAACAAGTAAACATGTAAATGCGTAAACGAGTAAACAAGTAAACACATAAACAAGCGAACAAGTAAACATGTAAAAAGACAAATAACTAAACAAGCAAAAGCCTAAAAACGTATAAAAATATAAAGGTAAAAGTTGGAAAACACAAAAACGTAAAAACATACTTCACCATAAACATAAAGGATTAAAAATATGAAAAGATATTCACGTAAATAATTAAAATATTACTGTTCAGCGTCTTGAAGGGCCTTCCACACCGTTTCGGCGACAAAAAAGTGAATTGTTTTGCCCTCGCTCTGACGCCTATTTCTCCCCGAGAATCTGGTGTCTGTTCCTCCCATCCCGCCTATAACTGATGTGGATCCATCGCTTACAGGTGGCCTCCAACGGCTCCAAAATCATCTGATCGAAGTCTGTTTGACGGAGTACAGCAGCATATTTTCGACACATCTCTGCCCCCGTGACGTGGATATCCACCGCCTCACCCCGCAGATGTTGGGAGTCGAAGGCCCCATGAATGGCCTTATTCAGCACTGGCGAACGGTAGCCACTCGTGACAATAACACGTCCGACACGACGACGGAGGGGTTCGAGCACACACGCACAAAGGGCCTTGAGATTTTCCATCACCTCCTCGCGTAGCACCTCACCATCGCGCCCCTCCGTCTTAGGCACGTTCTTTATCCGCCGCTTCACGGCCTCGCCCGAGCGCATCATCTCGCCCACCGTGAAATGTGGTGAGAGTCGTTCGCTAAGGTCTATCTCGTTAAAAAGATTATCGTTCATCATATACCTTATATATAATAGATTGTTTGACTTCTCATTGTCTGGTCCATCTCCTACCGACAGCCTCGTCTTCCTCAGTCCTGCCAGTCGTCGAATGCCCAGCCTGTCACCGTTTTCATTCCTGATGACGATGCAAAGGTACAACACAAAAAAGCCGATCGCAAGCAGGATATATGTAGTAATATAAGTAGCCAGACAGGGTAGTTTTTGAAGACAGAATAACAGAGGGACGGGGGGAGACAGGTGTGGTTTTTTAGACAGAATGACATAATGACAAAGGGAGACAGGTGTGGTTTTTAAGACAGAATGACATAATGACAAAAGAAGAATGACATATTTTTTCTCACAGAGTACACAGATGAACAGAACACACAAAGGTCCACAGAGACATTAAGTCAACCGATTTCACAGAACCTTACAGCCAATGTTAGTTGAAAGGCCTCTGTGACCTCTGTATGCCGAAGGCGTTCTGTGGGCTCGAAACTGTGCGCAAAAATGCTCAGTGAACTCTGTGCGCTCTGTGAGAGAAAAAACCTCCCCTGCGAGTCTCAAAAATGTTCTTTTTCTCACAGAGAACACAGATGAACAGAACACACAAAGGCCCACAGAGACATTAAGTCAACCGATATCACAGAACCTTACAGCCACAGAAGCCTCACCCCACTGCCCCACTCGTTTCAAGAACATGCCCTTCTCCATTCGAGAACATGCCCTTCAACGGCCAAGAACACGCCCTTCTTGATGCTTGATAAGGCCCTTCTTCATCGTAGTCTGCAACATCTTGATTTCATGTAGGTTACAGAGACAGACAAAGCATACATACTGAACGGAAAATTAATATACAAAGACAGAATGATAGAAAGACATATAATGCCAGAATAAACATGTTTTGTCGTGTTTTTTATGTTTATAGACAGAATGACAGAAAGACATAAGATGACAAAAAGAACATGTTTTGTCGTGTTTTTTATGTTTATAGACAGAATGACAGAAAGACATAGATAGACGGAATGAACATATTGAACAGAAATATTAAGGCATATAAAATAAGGAGACAAACTGTGCAGGAAAACGTGTGATACAACTGCAAATAACACCACAAGCAACGAACAGCAAGACGTTAGGGGTAGCTCGGTGATCACGCCCCTCCCTGCGGGGGAGGGGTCGGGGGAGGGGCCAGTTGTTGTTGAGAGAGGGGCCTCTCTATTGTTGGGGAGGTCCCACTCGTTTATCATGGAAACCCCACCTCCATCATAATAAATTCTCAATTTATTCCAACCCTATACCCGTTTTATTCCCACCTTTTTCTTACTTTTGTCCACAAAGAACATTGGGAAGGTTGGTGAAGACCATAGAAATCATACCACCGAACAAAAGGCTACACACATTCAGAAGCTATGTGCTGTCGGTGATGACCGAGGAAATCATACCACCGAACAAAAGGCTGCACACATTCAGAAGCTATGTGCTGTCGGTAATGACCGAGGAAATCATACCACCACATGGCAGTTTTGGCGCAAGGAGTCGACCACCACCATAACCAAAAACCATCCTGAAAATGACAGCAAGAATTGACAAGCGCTTAGAAGCCTACCTAAAAACCTGCTTCCCCGACAGGAGTAAGGGCATTCGTGCGGTTTATAAGCCAGGTAGCTGGCAGTCAAATCGTTACCTACAAGTGCCCACCATCTTAACAGACGACCGCTACCTCCACTATGAATATTGTGGAGGATTTGTCGAGTTACACTTAGAAGGAAAGTATCAGACAGCCCCCTTCGCCTCCTTCGCACGAAGGCTACGAGAAAAGACAAGCGACGACAGTCGTCTGACATGGCACAACTGGCAGGGCAATAGGGCTTACAGATGCAGAATAGACAGTCCGACAGGCGACTGGGGACAGCTTCGAGAGTCCATGAAAGAGATAATGGAAATCTTCGACCCTATCATCAACGAGATAAATAAACAAGGAGAAATGGAAGAAAAGAACGACCCCTATCAAGGAGACAGCACCTTCGAGGAAGAAGGATTAGACAAAGAGTCGGTTTGCTTAGCATCTGCTTGTCTTGGAAAGCTATTCAACAACAAGCTCATTATTCCCGACTATCAGCGCAATTACTGTTGGCAGGATAAGCAGGTGTACGACCTCTGGAACAGTCTGAAAGAGATACCAAACGACAAGGAATCACCCTACCATCTGGGTACAATCATCCTTCAGAAGAGAGCGGACGGGACATACGCCGTCATTGACGGCCAACAACGACTGGTCACTCTGTCGCTGATTGTCCGCCAACTCGGCTACCGTGGCGATATTCCCCTACTGAGTCAGAAATTCTTATCACAGCAGTCAAGAAAACATATCGCCAATGCGAGATATCTTATCGACCATCTTGTAGAAACAGACAGGGACACCTCTCTTTGTCAGAGGATTATTAAGCGGCTCGAGTTCACGGTCCTCATCCTCAAAGAAAGTAAGCTCGACCTCGCTTATACCTTCTTTTCTAATGAGAACTCAAAGGGTGTACCGCTATCCGACTACGACCTTCTGAAGGCTCACCACCTGCGCTACATCTCCTCAGAAGAGCAGGCCGAACACCTTGCAGGACGGTGGAACAGGATGATAGAGAACGACTATCCGCTCTTAGAACAGACGGCCGCTCGCTATCTGTTGCCGCTTAGGAAGTGGATGCGCAAGCAAAACTATGACCCAAACAAACGGTTATGTGTCAAGGACGAGTTATCCACTGCGCCCACACTCGCTGCCCTCCCAGCCTTCGGAGAGTCGTTCCATTTCTACGAGAAGATACAAGGTGGGACCCATTTCTTCGTCTTTATGGACACCTTCACCAGCCAAGCAAAGTCCTTCGGCAGCCTCCGAGCCGTTACTGCCTTGAGACGACAGCTGCAAGCAGAGTCGCATTGGAAGTTCGCTGAGGTCATAGAAGCGCTGCTCTTCGGCTACTATCTCAAGTTTGGCGAGCAATATCTCCCTGAAGCACTGTACGCTATTGCATCCAACATAGCACAAAGCAGATATGCCACGAAGCGGGCCTTGACCTATAAGATTAGGCAGTCTGCAAACGACTCCGAAATTATCATGATGATAGACCAGGCCTCTTCGCCAACCTTCTTCCTTGCTGAATGTCTCTTGAACATCAAAGATTGGGGGCAAGACTTAGAGAGGAGAGGGATTGCAAGACGGTTTCATGATCAGCTTCAAAGGCTTTTTAGAGAATTAAAAAACGATTTTACTGAACCCACCATAATAGCTAAGATTAATCATGAATAAGCATAGATATACCCCAGAACGCATTGTAAATGAAGGGCTTACATTCTCTATCCCACTCTATCAAAGACTCTTCACGTGGGAAGACAGTCAAGTGGAAGGACTCTTATTCGACCTCAAACGCCACTTTGAAAACAATGGGGAAGAGTCGCCCTATTACATCGGTATGCTCTCATGTATAGCGAACAACGGCTATGACCTTATTGATGGGCAACAGCGTCTTACGGTGACAACACTGATGGGCATCGTCCTCAAGAAATATGCTAAGGAATGGGACAAATTCCTCAATGGTGGTGAACGACTGAACTTCACCGCTCGCTCGCATGATAAGGAGTATCTTCGTCGAAAGATAAAAGGTGATAAGACGGAAATCATCAACGAGAAGATGGAGAATGGCATACGCTGTATCTCTAACTTTATGGAGCATTCTGGCAACTTCTCATCTGATGATGAGCGGGAAAGTTATGCCCGAAATGTTTACAAAAACCTGTCCTTCTTCTTCTCCGAACTACCGCCTTACTACGCCAGCCATCCGTCCTCTCTGAACAAGTACTTCGAGGCCATGAACATTAGTGGGAAGGGGCTTGAACAACATGAGATACTGAAAGTAGAACTACTGAAAGGACAGAACAATCAAGAACACTTGACTCGCATCTGGAACCTGGTTGCGGATATGAGCCGACCTATTATCCGTAAAAGTCAAGATGAGACTGAGGAAGAATATTTGAAGAAATATGAAACAGCCATAAACAGCTGTCGAAACAAAGCCTTTGACGCTGTGGTGGACTCGAATAAAAAGCAACTCGACAATGAAGACAACACTGAAATTGGGGCTATCAAACCCGAACGCCACACCTTCAACCATGATAACAACGATGATAGCGACAGGGCTTTAATCTCCTTCCCAGAGCTGTTGATGATGGTCTATGACATCTACTGCGACCTGAATGGTTCGTACTCATTCTATCGCGAAGAACTACTCAATGTGTATAAGGAACATAAAATAGATGATATACCAGACTTCTATCACCAGCTACTGTTCTATAGATTACTCTTAGACTACTATATCATCCATAAAGAAGGGGAAGGAACTGTAAACAAATATACGCTCACCTTCGGCGAAGGAACAGCACGTAAGCAGGTA
>QWBZ01002198.1_pt1 | contig 12590 bp, 12 predicted proteins | sample 1972441 | NCBI WGS metagenome assembly QWBZ01 (sample SAMN09866721, study PRJNA288562) | Human oral metagenome isolate term6_saliva, whole genome shotgun sequencing... | isolation source: mouth | host: Homo sapiens | place: USA: California
GTAAGTTTTAAACAATAATATAATAAGGTATATTCCGCCATCTTTCCGCTTCTGATATAGAAGGTTACAGCACCTATATGTGGGACATTCGTAAAGAGAAACCACATCCCTTTAGGCGCTTTCTCCCCACAGGGAGGGTTGAGACGGGGCTTTTTTCTTATGGATAAGAATAGTAAAATATACATTGCTGGGCACCATGGGCTGGTTGGATCAGCCATTTGGAACAACCTAAAGCAAAGAGGTTACACCAATCTTGTGGGCAGAAGCCACAAGGAACTCGACCTGACTGATCAGCAGGCAGTAAAGAAATTCTTCGATGAAGAGCGTCCTGACGCTGTCGTTTTGGCTGCAGCCTTCGTCGGAGGTATCATGGCTAACTCGCTATATCGCGCTGATTTCATCATGCAAAACATGAAAATACAGTGCAATGTCATTGAACAAAGCTATCTACATGGCGTAGAAAAGCTGCTATTCCTTGGTAGTACGTGCATCTATCCTAAGAATGCTCCACAGCCAATGAAGGAAGATTCGCTGCTCACATCACCTCTTGAATATACCAATGAGGAGTATGCCATTGCAAAGATTGCCGGACTGAAGATGTGTGAAAGCTATAATCTGCAGTATGGAACGAACTATATCGCAGTCATGCCAACCAACCTCTACGGTCCGAATGACAACTTCCATCTGGAGAATTCACATGTTATGCCAGCGATGATGCGCAAGATTTACCTCGCAAAACTTATCCATGAGCATGATTGGGAGGCTATTCGTAACGACATGAACAAGCGTCCTATCAACCCAACTGACAAGCTTCGGGCTGAGATTGGAGAAGGAAATGTGGACGGAAAGAACACGGAAGAGCGCATACTAAAGGCCCTTGCCTTCTACGGAATAGAAGATAATAAGGTGACATTGTGGGGCGATGGCAGTCCACTTCGTGAGTTCCTGTGGAGTGAAGATATGGCTGATGCCAGCGTATATGTGCTGTTGAATGTCGATTTTAAGGACATCATAGGTATCGAGAAGTACTCAAGTGTCTTCTATGGAGCAAAGATTGACGGTGCTGTAGACCGTAATAACTCGGAAGGAAGAGGGGGTGCTATCCCTTCATTGGGCGAGATCCGCAACTGTCACATCAATGTTGGAACGGGTAAAGAACTGACCATTAAGGAGCTGGCAGAGCTTGTTAAGAAGACAGTTCACTTCACTGGAGACATCATTTGGGATGCAGATAAACCTAACGGAACGCCCCGTAAGCTCATTGATGTTGAGAAACTCCATCGCTTAGGGTGGACACATAAGGTTGAAATAGCCGATGGTGTGGAGAAACTTTACGAATGGTATCAACAAAGTTTGAAGTAAAATGAAGTGTCTTCCGTCCTTTTTCATCGCATGAGAAGGGGTGGAAGACATCTTGTTTTCATACTTTTCATGGTGTTGCTGATGGGATTTCTCATTGCCCAAGCACATGAAATACTCGATGAAGTATTGAAGTTGCGAGTGTTGCTGATGGATTTCTCATTGCCCACACACATGAAATCAACCCTCTCTTACAAGGGAATACGATGCTTTTCAATGCCGATAATCATAACATCTACCTATAATTTCACAAAAACTATTACTATTATTGCAAGTTCCTGACCCTTACCGTCCTTTAGAGAACGATAGTTCACGCGCAACTGCCGACTGGGTGAAGGCAGAAAACAAGATAACACAGGATTATCTGTCCCGTATTACCTTCCGTTCTAAGCTCCTTAAGCGCATGAAAGAGCTTGTAAACTACGAGAAAGTGTCTGCTCCGTCATACATAAAGCAAACAGGTAAGTGGTATTTCTATAGGAATAGCGGTCTACAAAACCAAAGTGTGATGTACGTTATGGACCGTTTGGGCGATGAAAAGAACGCCCGTGTCTTCCTCGACCCTAACAAACTGTCAGACGATGGTACGGTAGCTTTGAAGGGAATCAGCTTCTCTCACAACGGGAAATACGCTGCTTACAGTATCTCACGCAGCGGAAGTGACTGGCAAGAGTTCTACGTTATGGATGCAAAGACGGGCAAATTGCTTGATGATCACATTGTTTGGGCGAAGTTCTCGGGTGCTTCCTGGCAGGGAGATGGCTTTTACTACAGTGCTTATGACGCACCACAGAAGGGGCGAGAGTTCAGCAATGTCAACTCAATTCAGAAGATTTACTATCACAAAATAGGCACTCCACAGTCGCAGGATGTCCTCTTCTATCAGAATCCTGCTAACCCAATGCGTTTCTATTCGGTGTATGTAAACCAGGAAGAGACGATGATGTTCCTCACGGAAAGCGGTGCTGGATCGGGTAATAACGTATATGTTCGCGACTTACGCCAGCCCAACAGCCAGTTCATTCAGATGACATCCAACCTCGATCTACAGTATAGTCTGGTTGAAACCATCGGAGATAAGATGTATTTCCTTACCAATGACGGTGCTCCAAAGAACCGTTTGATGGTCACAGACCTTGCTCATCCGGGCTTCAACGAGTGGAAAACGCTTGTTCCAGAGGCTAAAGACATGCTTGAAAGTGTGACGTTTGCCGACGGAAAGATGATTCTTAACTACATGAAAGACGCTTCAAGCCACGCTTTTGTTTACTCTTTAGATGGTAAACAACTGTCGGAAATCAAGTTCCCAACCTTTGGTAGCGCGGGCTTCTATGGTGAAAAGGACCGTAAGGAAGTGTTCTTCTACTTCTCATCCTTCACCGTTCCAGGTTCAATCTACCAATATGACCTCGCAACTAACACCAGTAAGGTGTATGTTTCACCGAAGGTTAAGTTCAATGAGAGCGACTATGTCAGCGAACAAGTGTTCTATCCAAGCAAGGATGGCACACGTATTCCACTCTTCATCACCTATAAGAAGGGTTTGAAACGCAATGGTAAGAACCCTGTTTATCTATATGGTTACGGTGGATTCAACATCGCTATGCCTCCTTATTTCTCATCAAATCGTATTCCTTTCCTTGAGATTGGCGGCATATATGCCCAGGCTTGTCTGCGTGGTGGTAGTGAATACGGAGAGGAATGGCACCTTGCTGGAACGAAGATGAACAAGCAGAATGTCTTTGATGACTTCATCTCAGCTGGCGAATGGCTGATAAAGAACAAATATACAAGCAAGGATTACCTCGCTATCGTGGGTGGTTCAAACGGCGGATTGCTCGTTGGAGCCTGCATGACACAGCGTCCTGACCTCTTCAAAGTATGTATTCCGGAGGTGGGAGTAATGGATATGCTGCGCTATCATAAGTTCACTATCGGATGGAACTGGGCTCCTGACTATGGAACAAGTGCTGACTCGAAGGAGATGTTCGAGTATCTGAAGGGCTATTCCCCACTCCATAACCTCCGACCAGGCACTCATTATCCTGCCACACTCATTACTACTGCGGACCATGATGACCGTGTTGTACCTGCACACTCCTTCAAATTTGCAGCTACTTTGCAAGCTGATAATGCAGGAAACACGCCAACGCTCATCCGTATCGACACCAAAGCAGGACACGGAAGTGGGAAACCTCTGTCGAAACAGTTGGAGGAACAGGCTGACATCTACGGCTTTATCCTTTATAACATGGGGCTAAAATATTGATAAACAAGTGGAAAAGGAGTTAGAGAAGTGAAAGAGTTTAAGGCTTAAAAAGAAAGAAATGCAAATCATACTGGCATCAGCAAAGATAATGAACAGCACTACTGAGGTGCAAGTACCCGATACTCATCAGCCTTGTTTCCGACAAGAAGCGGGACAATTGGCGCTGGAATTGGGTGAGATGTCTGCAGAAGAGCTTGCCACAGAACTGCATTGCAACAAGCAAGTGTCTGAAGGCACAGGAATACAGTAAAGACGACCTTCGTTATGCTGATTCTCATCTTTGGATAACGAGTTTTCTCTATGGTTTGCTGCGTCCTTTAGATCTTATTCATCCCTATCGGCTGGAAGGAAAGACGAAACTTCCATCGGCTGATGGTGCCAATATGTTTGCGTATTGGAAACCCCGACTGACGGATATGCTGATCGATGCGGTGAAGAAGGACGACGGAACGCTTGTTCATCTGGCTACGGAGGAGTTTCAACATCTTTTCGATTGGAAAAGAATCCTGAAGGAAGTGCATGTCATCCAGCCGCTTTTCATGGTTGATCAGGGTACTCGGTTGAAGGCTGTCAGCGTCTATGCAAAGAGTTGTCGGGGAGCAATGACGAGCTTCATCCTGCGCAACCGACTCTCCTCACCTGCTGATTTGCTGGGTTTTGAGTACGAAGGCTTTACGTATCAAGCCAACTATGGCGATGCCGAACACCCACATTTCATCTTAAGAGCATAACAGTTCCCAACCGCAAAAGTCAATTCTTAAATATCAATTCACATCATGTCAATAGAAGAATATCGCCAAGAAATCCTCTCAATACTCCTCAATGTAAAGAACAAAAAGGGCGAACCACGCTTTGATGAAGCATCAGCTAAGGAGCTTCTTCGCCAACTTTCAGATGAAGAACTGGAGGAAGGTATGCTCTTTAATACGCCTGAAGACGTGGCTGAAGTGCTCTCCGAGGTGGGGAAACTCTGACCGTTACGACTGTCAGAAAGCTGTAAGGCTCATCTTCACGGTTTGCTCCTGAAAGAAGAAAGATATGGAAATGGTGCTTTTGAAATAACCTTACATATTTCAACTCACCATTGATTGAAAATCCAAGTAAATCCTATTAAAACAGGCTTTGTAACTATCAAGGAATCAAAAGGTTACAAAGAGGCTTGTAAAAGGTGCCCTTTTGCGCATGTATTGGGTAGCAGACCATGAATTTCTATTACACACACTGTCCTTCCTCGCTCTCTGGTTCTATATAAGCACGAAAAGAAAGGAGCAACCTCTGCAGTGAATTTGTCAGTTTCCTGCTTTACGCTTTTGTTCTTTTTGAGTCTAGCAGACTGGTCCTATAATATCTATAGAATCATTATAAACATGGATAACCTGCGTTATTTATAGCCCATTTCCCTCCCTATTTTTTCTAATTCTACACTTGCAAATATTACAAATAATACGTAACTTTGTAGAGTCTTACGCAAGACACTGGATAACTTGAAGATAGTAGATTACCTGAGACATTAGAAAATGTAAAGAACTCTCTTAGACATTAAGATGCAAGGGATTATCTAAAACACAATTATAATTATTAAAAACAAACAGGTTTCATGGCAACAAGGATAGCTTTTTTCGATGCAAAATCGTATGACAGAGAGTCATTTGATGAGGTAAACAAAGATTTTAATTTCGATATTCGCTACTACGAGGAGCGTTTAAGTATCAGTACTGTACCCTTGGCAAAGGGAGCTGACGTGGTATGTATCTTCGTTAACGCTGAGTGTGACGCACAAGTGATTGATGAGTTGGTGGCAAATGGTGTTAAACTGATTGCACTTCGTTGTGCTGGTTTCAACAATGTTGACCTCAAAGCAGCCGAAGGTCGCATCAGAGTAACACGTGTTCCTGCTTATTCACCACATGCTGTTGCAGAGTATGCAGTGGCGTTGATGCTGAGTTTGAACCGTAAAATCTATCGTGCTGTGAACCGTACACGTGACGGAAACTTCACCTTGCACGGTCTGTTAGGCTTTGATATGTACGGCAAGACGGCTGGTGTCATCGGTATGGGACGCATTGCCAAGGAACTGATCAAGATTCTTCACGGCTTCGGAATGAATGTGATGGCGTACGACTTGTACCCAGATGAGGAGTTTGCAAAGCAATATGGCGTGAAGGTTGTACAGTTGGATGAACTCTATGCCAATAGTGATATCATCTCATTACACTGTCCGTTGACGCCAGATACGAAGTTCTTGGTCAACAAAGACAGCATCGCCAAGATGAAAAAGGGCGTGATGATCATCAATACTGGTCGTGGTCAGCTTATTCATACAGAGGATCTTATCGAGGGATTGCGCACAAAACAGGTTGGATCAGCAGGTCTTGACGTGTACGAAGAGGAGAAAGAATACTTCTATGAGGACAAGAGTGACAAGATGATTGACGATGATGTCTTGGCTCGTTTACTCATGGTTCCAAACGTGGTTCTCACCTCTCACCAGGCATTCTTCACCAAAGAGGCTCTCTATAACATTGCCGTTTCAACGCTCAACAGTGTGAAAGAGCTTGAAGAAGGCAAGGAACTGAGCTGTGAAGTGAAGCATTAAAAGCCAGAATAAAGCAAGGGTCTGGGCTCGAAATGAAGTGATTGAAACTTCAAGAAGATAAGCTTTTGAACTTGAAAATGATGCATTAAGAACTTCAAGGAAGTAAAGTTTTGAACTCGAAATGATGCATTAAGAACTTCAAAAAAGCAGGGTTCTGAACTCGAAATAAGGCTTTAAAAACTTCAAACGGACTGTTCTTTAGGTGTGATTCACCGCCTCTTTCAACAGTTTCGTTGCACATATATATAATGTATCATCATGCATATATATAATAAGGTGGGCACATGCAGTATGGCAAAGTGCCCACCTTATCACGTAATACACGTAAAGCATTCGTATATGTAATTACCTTAGATAACGATAATAAATACTATTTAACGCGCAATTCTTTGAAGATTATATTTATTACTATATCTTTGCCCCGTTTAAAAGAGTAATAAGAAATCAGTAAATTGTATTCATTAGATATTTACTAAACTAAAAAAAGAAAGTTATGAAAAAGGTTTTATTCGCAGCATTGATGATGTTTTCATCAGTAGGAGCATTCGCTCAGCACGCAGTTGGTTCATTTAATCTTCAGCCAAAGATTGGTGTTAGTATCGCAAACCTTACTGACATGAAGGATTCTGACCCACGTGTAGGCCTCGTTGCAGGTGTTGAAGGTGAGTATCAGGTTAGCGATATCTTCTCAATTAGCGCTGGTGCACTTTATTCTATGCAGGGTGCTAAGAGCACAGTATCAGCTTTAGGCCAGTCAGCAACAGCTACTACGAAGCTTGATTACATCAATGTACCTATCATGGCAAACGTTTATGTTGTCAAAGGTCTTGCTGTTAAGTTGGGTATTCAGCCTGGTTTCAAGGTTAGTAGTACTGTAAAGACAGATCTTAATACCTCTATTGGCTCAACAACTGGTAGCCGTGACATCAAAGCACAGTCTGTTGATTTCTCAATTCCAGTAGGTGTTTCTTACGAATACAGCAACTTCCAGCTTGACGCTCGTTACAACTTGGGCCTCACAAAGGTATTTGAGAACGGTAAAGATAAGAACAGTGTATTCCAGATTACACTTGGTTATAAGTTCGATTTGTAATCAGAATTACACATCATAAACCATAAAAGAGGGGACGATTTATCGTCCTCTCTTTTGTTTTAAGTCAATGAATAACACACGAATGAGACTAAATTACACCCTATCTGTATGAAAATACAGTTTTTTTTCGTACCTTTGCAGCCGATTGTATCAGTCCATTTAAAATTAACTTTATGAGCTATCAGTTTGCGAAATACGCAACCCACTATCGTAATCTCACTTATTTAGGCGTCCCAATCATCATTGGTCAGCTGGGAAACATTATCCTTAGCTTTGCCGATACACTGATGATCGGGCATCATAGTACGCAGGAATTGGCGGCAGCAGCCTTTGTTAACAACATGTTCAACCTCGTTATCATCTTCGCTTTGGGCTTTACTTATGCCGTAACAGCGCTTGTTGGCAACCTATATGGGCAGGAAAAGACGGGAAGAATTGGTGAATTGATGAAGAGTGCAGTAGCTGCTAACACGTGTATGGCACTGATTCTGGTAGCGGGAATGTCCCTACTCTACCTTAATCTGCACCGTTTAGGACAGCCGGAGGAGCTCCTTCCGCTGATGCGTTCCTACTTTCTGATACAGTTAGTGTCGTTGCCTTTCGTGTGTTGGTTCAATACTTTCAAGCAGTTTGCTGATGGAATAACCGACACAAGGCTTCCTATGTGGGTACTGATAGCAGGAAACGTGATGAACGTATGCGGCAACTGGGTGCTTATATATGGTAAGTTCGGCTTCCCAGAGATGGGACTTGACGGTGCAGGACTGTCCACTATGGCATCCAGAATCATGATGACTGTCGTGATGGCTACCATCTTTTTCTTTAGTAAAAGGTATAAAGAATATCACAAGGGATGGCAACAAGGCAAGATTAACCGTACTGATTTCAGACAGATCACGTCTATCGGACTACCGCTTGCACTGCAGATGGGTATGGAGACGGCAGCCTTCAGCCTGTCAAGTCTTATGGTTGGATGGATCGGAACGACGGCTTTGGCAGCGCATCAGGTGATGTTGACCATCTCACAGTTGGGTTATATGATCTACTACGGACTGGCTTCTGCTGTGGCAGTACGCGTCAGCAACTTCATGGGACAGCGTGATTATGAAGCCGTAAGACGCAATGTCACAGCTGGATTCCACCTTGTTCTGCTGCTTGCTGTAGCTACTTCGGTCCCAATCTTCCTGCTCCGAAACAGTATTGGAGGGTTGTTTACCGACAATGCAGCCGTTACATCCATGGTTTCTTTGACCGTTATACCCTTTATGGTATATCAGTTTGGCGACGGATTGCAGTGCAATTACGCCAACGCCATGCGTGGAATAGCCTATGTGAAACCACTGATTTGGATTGCTTTCATTGCCTTTTTCATTGTTTCCCTACCCTTAGGTTACTTGCTGGGAATACAGTTAGGCTATGGATTAGTAGGTATATGGTTTGCCTTCCCGTTTGGTCTTACGACGGCAGGCGTGCTCTATTACCTCTATTATAAGAAGGGATTAAGACAGATTGAAGCACGATAAAACAATTACCCCCAGCTCCTCTCCGAAAGGAAAGACGCTGGGGGTAACTGTTTTCTGACGGTTTTAACCCTTGTAATGGATTGCTTCCATGAACCGTTGGATGACTTCTGGCTTACCAGTATGCTTGCCTTTGTCCTCTGATATCTTGCAAGTATCGTTATAGAAAGGCCATAACTCCGTTATTTTCACCGACACCAGCTTGATAACAATATTCATTGGCTTCACGTGAGGGAAGTCATTCGTGAAGTGAGTACCGATGCCGAAGGATGGTTTCACCTTACTTTCAGCATACTTCTGTATCTCTATCGCACGGTCAGTGTCCAACGCATTGGAGAACAACACCTGTTTGTCACGGGCGTCAATACCGAAGGATTTATACTTATCAATGATCTTTTCCAACTGCTCAATGTTGTCTCCAGAGTCAACACGAAGCCCTTTGAACTGGTTGGCAAAGTCCTCTGAGAAGTTATAAGAGAAGATATCCCAACCGAAAGAATCGTAAAGATAAGTTCCAAGTGCACCACGATAGGTCTTACGCCATGCTTCCATAGCCATGTAATTCGCCATTTGCGGACCGAACATACCACCGATTGCACAGATAAACTCATGCGCCATGGTGCCAACAGGCATCAGATCATACTTCATTGCAAGGTGGATATTACTCGTTCCAACGAACCTTCCCTTCCACTGACGGCTCTCATAGCAGTCTTTCATAGCGCGGACGGCAGTGTCTTCTGCCACTAAACTGGCACGACGACGTGTACCAAAGTCGGAGAAAACACACCCTGCTTCAAGCAAACGTTCAGCCTTATGATAGGTCTTATCATATAGTTCCTGATAGTCAAAGCCTTGTGCTTGCTCATTAAAGAGGTAAAACAACTCTGAAACAATAGCCAAAACCTTCACTTCAAGTAGGATTGTATCAGCCCATAAGCCCTCAAACTCAATGTGTAAATGGCCTTCTTCGCTTTGCCAAACCTTCACCCAATCACGTGAAAAGCGGAATCCTCGGAGGTAAGTAAGGAACCATTCTGGCAGATAATTGCATTTTCTGCGGAGGAAACGGATCTCTTCATCGGTGATAATGACGGACTCAAGCAATGCTATCTGGTGTTCCACTTCACGCGCAAAGCCCTCTGGATAAACCGTATCATCACGATCTACGAACTGATAACATACGTGTGCACGTGGGAAATTGTCAATGACGGCACAGCACATGGTCAACTTGTAGAGGTCATCATCTGTGAAATATTGGATAATTTGTCGCATAATATGTATTTTTTTTCAGGTGTCAAAAGTATAAAAAAGATATGGAAAGACAAAGCGTTTTATGGAAAAATGCCGATTGATGGGCTTCTTCCACAGATTACACGACACAAAGCTACATGCTGTAACATTGCAGAAGAAAGCATGGGATACGCTGATTTCAATCGGCAGACAGGAGTGTCTGACAGGGCAGGAAGAAGACATTATGTAATAAAAAATCGTAGTATATAAAACAATACATGCCCTTTTGCATTCCAAAAGGGCATGTTTTGCATTGTAAAAGGTGCCCTTTTGAAGTGTAAAAGGGCACCTTTCGCAGGTCAAAAGGGCGTCTTTTACAACCCTATTCATAACCTACTGATAGTCTTAAAGTTGTAATTGATTCCCCACCAGCACATCTGAAGCAGACAGAAGGCAATGATGAGCACCCACAACGCAGGACGAATGTCGCGCGAACGGTACTGACGATAGTGTACATAGACCAAATAGGAAAGCCAAGTGATGGCTGCCCACGTCTCTTTAGGGTCCCATGACCAGTAATGTCCCCATGCTTCTTTCGCCCAAAGGGCACCCATGAGCATACCAAGGGTCATGAAAGACAATCCAACATAGGTTGAGATTATCAGTAATCTCCATCTCTTTCGTAGTGTCATTGCCTTTCTTGAAGAAGAGCAGATACACTGACATGACCACCGCAGCACCCAAAAGTGCATACGCCATCATGTAGACTATGACGTGAGGAGCAAACCATGGACTCTGCAAAGCAGGCATAAGGGTCTTGGAATGAATCTCTGGTTTGAAGAGATTGACGCATACAAAGACGGTTGCAAGGAGTGTTGAGAAACTCAATATCCACTTGTATTGCCAACGACTGTAGACAATGACGCCTGCCAAAGGAAGGAAGAAACTGTACCAAAGACGCGTCTCTCCCATCGTACGGAGCGGCGGACGCTCCAGAGTTATCCACATAATAAGGATGTAAGCAAAGAAAATGGCGAGTCCAAAGCCTGTGGTGGCAAAAGCCAAAGCACGACGATTGCGCCATGCAGCCCATGCACCTGTTGCCCACAAGACTACTGATACCAATGCGAAAATAATGAAATAACTCCAGATCATGGCTCTACCTCCTTCTTACGACTTGCTGTCAGGAACATCCCAACGGCACCTATTAATAACATGAATATACCTATATAAACTACTGGTAACCAAGGATCGGTCACTAATTCGAAGACACTCAGATTGCTCCATTTGCCCATCTGCTCGTTATAACTGAGCTGATAAATCTTCCAACCCTCAATGGTGAAAGGCTTGTTGACCTCAATCTCTGTCTGAATGTTCTGTCCACTTTGGGTGTAAATATTAACAAGTGAAGCGAAACGACGTGGTTCACGGTTCGGCATGGCTAACATTCGGCCGTCTTTCAGGCGCAATGCTTGATAAGGGAAGAGGTAACTGCCACTGGTAATCCAGCCCGTCACAACTTCCTTATGACCTTTTATCAGATTCGAATCACTACTGCCGTTGGCATTGACACCTATCGTCACTCTTACCAATAACGCACAAGCTGAACCGGAAGCATCACTGGCAATGTAGCCATCCTTGTTCCTTGCCTGACCTAAAGAGTCCATACGGATGTTACCCATCATACCTTCGGGCATCTTACCGATCATCTTACTGAGCATAACAGGTACTGCATTGTCAATGCGTTTGAGTATATCTATCTTGCAATCAAGCAGTTGTCCGCTCTTCATTCCATTATCAACAAGTAGGTTCTCGGGCTTGTCCTGAGGAAGAGGACGCCCTGTCTTGTCAATCAACATGAGCTTAGGAGGATACTCATCAATGGTGAATTTCTCCAATTGTATAGCCACAGGAAGCTGATGAACATTGTTAAACGCATCCAAACCACGCCACTCTGGCTGACCAGTTTCGCAATACATCTTCACACGAAGCATGTCTGCACTACCGAATGTGCCGCATGTCAGAATGAGAAACAACCCGACATGGCTTACCAATGTGGGGAAACGACGCCATGAGAAACGTACTATCTGGTTGATAGTGACCTCGCCTACGATAGCTGTCATCCATACATAGACTAAGATAAATGGCCAGAAACTGAGCATTTTCGTTAGTCCGAGAGGATCCATAGGACGCTTTCCTTCTGCCACTTGCTTGGTAACTCCCATGATAAGAGTGAGTATTGCAGCTGCGGCAATAGCAGGTATCGCCGCTTGCATGGTGGACATGAAGAGGCAGAAATACGACCGCTTACGTAACAAAAATGCTACGATAAGAAGGAAAACGAATAAGATGAGAGTGATAAAATTGGCTGGCCAAGCGAAGAGTCCCCACTCTAAGGGACCTAATGTTACCTGTAATAATCCGCCTGTAACCAATAATCCAGCGACGATTGCTGCACCTTCTTTCAGAGTATAAGGCTTATTCCACATAGATACTATTGATATTTGATACTAAAATGTTCAC